>Ga0157380_10000661_pt1 | contig 21376 bp, 13 predicted proteins | sample S35metaG_FD_119757 | JGI IMG/M metagenome (GOLD analysis project Ga0157380, IMG submission 119757) | Switchgrass rhizosphere microbial communities from Kellogg Biological Station, Michigan, USA - S3-5 metaG | ecosystem: Host-associated > Plants > Roots > Rhizosphere > Soil | place: USA...
GAGATAATCTTTTTTTGCGAGGGCGAGTTGGAACAGCACCTAAAATCTGGTGATATGTTTTCAGTGCCTTCAGGGAAGGAGCATACTATTCAATTGCTCACGGGCACGGCAAAGTTGGTCGACAGCTTCACGCCGCTGCGCCAGGAATTCTTGCATTAGTACGTCGCGAAGTGTCCTTGAATTGCAGGTAAAACTCTAATTACAACGATACGCCACGCTTCCACGGGATAAAATCATCCTGATTTAACTCGACGGCCTCAGCTTTGACCTTTCCACTGGCAATATCGATAACAAAATCAAGGATTTCTTCGCCCATTTGTTCGATGGTCTTTTCGCCGGAAATAATCGGACCCGTATTGAAGTCAATGATGTCAGGCATTCTTTGGGCGAGCTTTGAATTTGTAGAGATCTTTACGACTTGAGAAACAGGGTTGCCTGTCGGCGTTCCAAGCCCTGTTGTGAAAAGAATTATTTGTGCTCCAGATCCTGTCGTTCCTGTCGTGCTCTCCACGTCATTGCCAGGTGTGCACAGTAAATTTAATCCCGGCTTTTTTATGTATTCGGCATACTGAAGAACATCTGCAACGGGTGCGGTACCGCCTTTTTTTGCAGCGCCTGCCGATTTTATCGCGTCGGTAATAAGACCGTCCTTAATGTTTCCAGGTGAAGGATTCATATCAAATCCTGATCCGACTGCTTCTGCAGCGGAAGAATAGGTACGCATGAGTTTTATGAAGAGCTCGCCTGCTTCGTCTTTTTCGCAGCGGTTAATCAAGTCCTGTTCCACACCGCAGAGTTCTGGAAATTCTGATAAGATTGTACTACCACCAAGAGCGACGAGAAGGTCAGAGGTGTGTCCAATGGCGGGATTGGCGGAAATTCCAGAAAATCCATCCGACCCGCCGCACTTCAACCCGACCACCAATTTATTTAGCGGGGCTGGCCTGCGTTCAATTTTATTTGCTTCTACCAACCCCAAAAAAGTCTTTTGTATTGCCTGCGTCAGCAACTCTTGTTCTGTTCCCGATTGTTGTTGATCGAGAATAAAAACTGGTTTTGCGCCAGTAGGGTCAAGTTTGCTGAGAGATTCCTGCAACGTTTTTATCTCTGCATTCTGACATCCTAGACTTAACACCGTTGCGCCTGCAACATTGGGATTGTGAATATATCCTCCGATGAGTTTACAAAGCGTTTGCGAATCTTGGCGGGTTCCACCGCATCCACCTTGGTGTGTTAAAAATTTAATGCCGTCGATATTTTTGAAGATGCGCGAATGACCGTTGGTAACTGCGGGCTGAAATGACGCAGACGAGATGGGCTTATTATTTTGATATAATTGAACCAATTGATGAACATAATCTTTATAGGCATCCGGCTTGCTAAAGCCTAACTCATCCATGAAGGCGTCACGGATTGCATCGACATTTCTGTTTTCACAAAAGACCAAGGGAACGATCAACCAATAATTTGCTGTTCCCACTTGCCCGTCAGGACGATGGTATCCGAGAAAACTTTTGTCACGGAATTTGGACACGTCTGGCGGAGTCCACTGATAAGTCTTAGTGCGCCCGGAAAAGGGCGCAGATTTATGTTTTAAATTATGCGTGCCAATTACACCACCGGCGGGAATAGGCTTAAGGGCTTTTCCGACAACCGTCCCGTACATAAAAATTTCTCCTTCAGGTTGGACGGCCACGTCGGTGAATTTGTGCTTGGCAGGAATATCGTCCACCAGTGTTAGGAGTTTGCCACTCAGGTTTACATTTTCGCCTGCTTTGAGATCCGTCAATGCTACGAATACATTATCAGCAGGATGAATTTTTAAAAATTTAGTTGACATAGTGAGAAAACTGTTATCTTGCGCAATCGATTGCGCAATTTATACTTTTATTTTATTAATTTGAAATTTCAAATTCTAAATCGGGCCAATTTTACACAAAGAATGTCATTCACCAAGCAGGATGTTATAACTCAAATGAAGCAAACGGGCGTAGTACCCGTATTTTATCATCCGGATGTGGATGTGTTGATGCAGGTGGTGGATATTTCATATAGGTGTGGGCTTCGGGTATTTGAATTCATGCACCAGCGTGATAATAAAGGTATTAGGCTTTTCAACTACATAAATGAACGAATACACCACTATCCCGGAATAATACTGGGTGCGGGCACAGTGCTGGATGCGGTAATGACGGAACGGTACATTCAAGTCGGCGCTCAGTTCATAGCATCGCCTTTTTTACGTCCGGAAATGGCAGAGGTGTGTCACCAGCACAATGTTTTATGGGTACCGGGATGCACCACGATCTCAGATATCAATTGGGCGAAGTCGTTAGGGGCAAGCGTGATCGGCATTTTACCCGCAAATATTTTAGGCTCAGAATTTATACATACGGTGAAACGCGAATATCCTGATCTTGAATTTATACCCTCAGGCATCTTGGACCTTCATCCACCAATGCTCGCCAAATGGTTTGAAGCCGGCTCACTTTGTCTAAAATTGGGCGCGCCGCTATTTCCAAAGGAAGCCATCACGGTAAAAGATTGGGGGATGATTGAAAAAGGTATATTTGGCCACTTAAAAAATATTTCTAAAATAAAGTCCACGCTCAAGTCTGTAAATCCCCATTAGAATTTTGGAATGAATCCGATTAAAACTGCTTTGCTTTCGTATGGTATGTCAGGTGAAATTTTTCACGCTCCGCTGCTGGCGGTAAATCCTGGATTTGAACTTACCACCGTTGTGCAGCGAAATTCTGACAAAGCAAAACAACGCTATCCACACACGAAAATTGTCCGATCAGTAGATGAAGTAATCAATGATAGTGCTGTTGAATTGGTAGTCATTAATACTCCTAATGTTTCACATCATCAGTTTGCGACGCAAGCACTGGAGGCGGGAAAACATGTTATCGTTGAAAAACCATTTACGGTAACGACTCAGGAAGCTGACGACCTTATCGCCTTGGCTAAAAAGAAAAACAGGCAGCTTACTGTCTTTCAAAACCGCCGGTGGGATGGCGATTTTATGACGGTTAAAAAAGTGGTGGACAATAAATGGGTCGGAAAAATCGCGGAGTTTGAATTACACTATGATCGTTACCGAAATTACATCGAAGCCAATACCTGGAAAGAAGAACAAGGACCAGGATCTGGAATTTTATACAACTTAGGTTCGCATATGTTGGATCAGGTCCTGGTGTTGTTCGGAATCCCACTTGAAGTTGATGCACGCGTGGGGATCCAGCGACCCAATGGAAAAGTCGAAGACTTCTACGATATCCGCATGCACTACAAGGATTTTCATGCGATCGTCAAGTCCAGTTATTTAGTGCGTGAAGCAACGCCCCGGTATATTCTTCACGGCACGGAAGGGTCGTTCGTTAAGTATGGTATTGATCCGCAGGAGCAAGCGTTGAAGGATGGGAAAATTCCTGGAAGCGTCGGGTGGGGGACAGAAGGAAAAGACTTATGGGGCAAATTGAATGCGACGGTAGGAGGACTCCATTTTGACGGCCCAGTAGAAACACTTGCCGGCGACTACACACAATTTTATAAAAATCTTTATGACAGTATTCGCGATGGTAAACCGCTAGCTGTTAAGCCTGAAGAATCTCGAGATGGTATCCGGTTGATTGAAGCTTGCTATGACAGCAGCCGATTACGAAAGGCTGTTAAAATTTAAAATACATTTTATCTAAAATCTAAAATCTAAAATCTAAAATCTAAAATCATATTTATCCATGTCGTATTTGAATTCACTTTTTAGTCTGGAGAACAAAGTGGCCGTTGTCACAGGAGGCACGGGAGTGCTGGGTAGTTCGATGGTGAAGGCGCTTGCAATGGCTGGTGCCAAGGTAGCCATTGTAGGAAGAAGGAAAGAAGTTGCCGACGATTTAGCAAAAGAGATAAAGAAATCAGGGGGCGAAGCCATTGGTGTTTCCGCAGATGTATTAAATGCACAGCAATTAAACGCTGCGAGAAAAACTATTCTCGATCAGTTTGGTACCATCAATATATTGGTGAACGGAGCTGGCGGAAATATGCCCGGAGCGACTATCCCAACCGATAAAACCTTTCTTGATTTAAAGATTGAAGATTTTCAAAAGGTTGTTGAGCTCAATTTGACGGGATCGGTATTACCTTCTCAGATTTTGGCGGAGCCTATTATGGCTGCAAAGAGCGGATGTATCATAAACATATCTTCGATGGCAGCCTATCTACCTATTACGCGTGTTGTTGGATATTCTGTGGCAAAAGCGGCGATCAGTAATTTTACACAATGGATGGCGATTGAAATGGCAAAAAAATTCGGTGAGGGTATTCGCGTGAATGCTATTGCACCTGGTTTTTTTCTGACGGAACAAAATCGAACGCTACTGACCACAGCCGATGGAGGATTGACAGATAGAGGAAAATCAGTGATCGCCCATACGCCATATGGAAGGTTTGGGCAACCCGATGAGTTGGCCAGCACATTAATTTGGTTGTGTTCTGACGGCGCCAGGTTTGTTTCGGGCGTCGTGGTAGCTGTTGACGGTGGATTTAGCTCCTACGCTGGCGTTTAAAAGTTTCGTCAGCGTGTAACTATAGCGTTATTTTTACCAATGAAAAAGCGAGTAATCACATTTGGGGAAATTATGATGCGTCTTTCGACGCCAGGCTTCGCGAGATTTACGCAGGTAGACAGCCTCAATGTTTTATATGCAGGATCAGAAGCGAATGTCGCTTCATCTTTGAGCCACTTCGGAATCTCAGCGGCGCACGTAACGCGCTTTCCTCACAATGATTTAGGACAAGCTGCAACGCAATCCCTTCAACGCCACGGCGTGGACACGCAGTATATAGTTTATGGACCTGAGCGGATGGGCGTTTATTTTTTGGAAAACGGTTCAATGCAGCGGGCGTCTCGTATTGTTTATGATAGGTTCAATTCTGCCTTTGCTCACATCGAGCCTGGTATGATTGATTGGGAATTGATTTTGAAAGATGCTTCGTGGTTTCATTGGACCGGAATAACCCCTGCTATCTCGCAAGGTGCAGCCGACGTGTGTTACGAGGCTATCCAAGTTGCGCGCAAGAATAATGTTATGGTTTCCGGTGACATAAACTACAGGAGAAATCTTTGGCAATACGGAAAGACCGCCCGTGAAATAATGCCTGCGTTAATAGAATCGACTGACGTTATTGTCTCGGGAATTGCAGATATGGAAAATTGCGTGGGGATTTCGGGTGATAACTTTGAAGCGGCCTGCGCTACATTTAAAAAATCTTATCCAAATACAAAAAAGATTGCAACAACAGAACGAAATTCAATTAGTTCATCACACAACAAATTAAAAGGATTGTTGTGGACTGGAAAGCAGTTAGGTGCGTCAAAAGAATATGACCTTACGCATATTGTTGACCGTGTGGGAGCGGGTGACGCTTTTATGGCTGGTTTGATTTATGGTATACTGAATAAAAAAGATGATGCAGCAACGATAGAATTTGCTACAGCGGCAGGAGCATTCAAACACTCAGTAGAGGGCGACGTCAATGTTGCGTCGGCTGAGGAAATCGAGTCTTTGGTCAAAGGCGAAAACGTCGGCAAACTATTACGTTAAAGAGCATGGGTTTTACAAATGAACAAATTGTTGGGAAAATAAAGGAGCTGGGGTTGGTTCCCCTGTTCACACACGATGATATATCGACGTCACAGCAAGTGATAGAAGCAGCTTATCGCGGCGGCGTAAGAGTATTTGAGTTTACCAATCGTCGAAAAAATTCCTATGAAGTTTTCGTGGCAATGCTGGATTACTGCAAAAAATTTCCCGACTTGATGTTGGGCATCGGAACAGTTATGGATGGCGTCACTACAAAAAAATTTATAGATGCCGGCGCACACTTTATTATTTCACCGATCCTGAAACTTGAGATGGCAGAGGTTTGCCGTGCCCATAACATCTTATGGATGCCGGGTTGTGCAACCTTGACGGAGATCGTAACGGCAAAAGAGCATGGTGCCCAGGTAATCAAAGTTTTTCCCGGATCCGTGCTGGGACCAGGTTTTGTGTCGGCAATCATGCCGGTGGTTCCCGGTCTTCAATTGATGATTACCGGCGGTGTAGAACCAAATGAAAAAAATTTAACAGCATGGTTCAAGGCAGGAGCCATGAGTGTGGGGATGGGTTCACAGTTGTTCACCAAAGAAATTTTAGAGAAGAAGGACTGGCCGGCATTGGAAAAAAATGTTCGAGACATCCTTCAGACCATTCATAAACTTAGAACTTAATGCAGCAATCGACGCTGATCAAAAATGACAACTAACCCCAGGATTGCGGAAAACCTTGACACGATAAACCAGGCGGTCGGAAAATACAGGTGGACAATTTGTGCTCTTGTTTTTTTCGCTACAACGGTAAATTATATCGATCGCCAGGTCATAAGCTTGTTAAAGTCTGATTTAACGCGTGAGTTCAATTGGAATGACGGCGACTACGCCAATATTGAAATTGCATTTAAGATAGCCTATGCGTTGGGCATGGTATTTTCTGGCCGCATTATCGATAAGGTAGGCACGAAGATGGGATATTTTCTGGCTACTTTTTTTTGGAGCTTAGCTGCCGTTGGCCATGCCCTTGTCAGTAGTACGCTGGGGTTTATTGTGGCCCGGAGCGCATTGGGTGTTACAGAATCCGCGAATTTTCCTGCGGCGATAAAGACCGTTGCTGAATGGTTTCCTAAAAAGGAACGTGCCTTAGCCACTGGAATTTTTAATTCAGGAACGAATATTGGAGCGGTAGTCGCTCCGTTGACGGTTCTTTATATAACTGAGGCGTGGGGATGGAAGTGGGCGTTTATCCTAACCGGGGCGATCGGTTTTATCTGGGTCGTCTTATGGCTGATGTACTATGAAATCCCAGCCAAACATAAAAAGCTGTTAAAACCCGAGTTCGACTATATCCATAGCGACGTGGAAGATAAGGCAGATGAGGCAACCAAACAGGAGAAGGTGTCCTGGATACGGTTATTGGGATTCAAACAAACCTGGGCTTTCGTCATGTGTAAATTTTTGACAGATCCGATATGGTGGTTTTATTTGTTTTGGCTCCCTGATTTTTTGGAAAGTGAGTATGGCATTAAGGGAACAGCGATGGCGTTGCCCGTCGCAACGGTGTATGTTCTTGCGACTATTGGAAGCGTTGGGGGAGGATGGCTCCCCATGTATCTTATCAGGAACAACTGGGCTGCGTTCAAGGCGCGGAAGACTTCTATGCTCATCTATGCATTTATGGTAACGCCAGTTGTGTTTGCGCAGATTTTAGGAGGCGTAAATATGTGGTTTGCCGTGTTGGCGATCGGGCTGGGAGCATCTGCCCATCAAGCATGGAGTGCAAATATTTTCACGACGGTTTCCGACATGTTCCCTAAGAAAGCGGTAGGGTCAGTAACGGGCATTGGAGGAATGTTTGGATCTTTGGGTGGGATTTTGCTCACCTTGCTGGTTCAGAAAAGTTTGTTCGTTCACTATCGCGCGATCGGGCAGATCGAAACGGCTTACTACATCATGTTTATTATTTGCGGATCGATTTATCTGATTGCGTGGTTAACATTGCATTTGCTTGCGCCTAGAATTGAGCGGGTTAAGCTGTAAGATTACAGCCAACATAGTATTTTTCTGAAGTCATGTTTGTCCGGAGATTTTTCTAATTTTCCAGGGCCTGGCAGCTTATTTCATCATGACTAGTTTACGCATATTTTGGGGGATAGTTTTCTTTTTCGGTTGTGCGCTTCCGGCGTTGTCACAAACTGATCAATATAAATTTTCAAATATTGACGTTAACCAGGGGCTTTCTCACAACCAGATAAAATGCATCTTCCGCGATAGCAAAGGCTTTATGTGGTTCGGAACAATCTCCGGACTAAATCGGTATGACGGATATACGATAAAGACGTTCCGAAATATTCCCGGCGATGCAAGATCCGTCAGAAATAGTGACATCAATAGTTTGTTTGAGGATCCCGATGGTAATATTTGGATGACCACGTGGACGGGTATCGATATCTATGATCCCAACACCGAAACATTTAGTCATGATCCCAACACCTACTTACGAAAATTGCTTATCCCGGATGGTGGGATATCGGAAATAAAAAAGGATCACAGTGGCAACTATTGGTTTATCCATGCCTCACAGGGCCTCTTTAAATATAGTGTTGCAGATAAGAAAACTACCCCGCTATACTACAATCCGCTAGATTCTACTTCGCTCGCGTCCAACCAGATCTCATCAATCGCTGAAGACAAACAAGGCAACTTTTGGATACTTCACAAAAATGGTGTCTTTGAAAAATTGGACGGCAAGACGCTGACAATTACTTACAGAAATGGCCATTTGAATGAATTGTACAACCAACAACTGCTTGACTATCGCGTTGCTGTGGATAGTGACGATGACGTATGGATATTCATAAGTGATCAAAATGAAGGTGCATTTTATTTTAGGACTGTCGACAAATCCCTGGCGCGCATCAATAAAACATCCCGGACGGCAAAGTTAAATTCTGATATTGTAAGAGGAATTGTACAGGATAACAAGGGCTTAATTTGGATTGCTACCGATCATGGAGGCGTTAATCTTTTGGATAAAAAAGATTTTAGCGTGAGATACATTTTGAATGATCGTGATGACCGCAGGAGCCTGAGCGAAAATAGCACCAGCGCATTGTATAAAGATTACGAGGGCATCATTTGGGTTGGTACGTTCAAAAAGGGCATTTCCTTTTATCATGAAGATATTATTCGCTTTCGTTTGCTCCGGCACCAGACAACAGATCCTTCGAGCTTGCCTTTCAATGATGTCAATAGCGTTGTGGAAGACAAAAAAGGCAACTTGTGGCTTGGAACGAATGGAGGAGGCCTTATTTATTTTGACCGTAAGAACAATAAATTCATTCAGCACCTGAATGATCCAAAGAACGAAAACAGCTTAAGCAATAATGTAATTGTTAGTCTTTACCTGGACAAAGATGACAAATTATGGATAGGCACTTACTTCGGCGGGTTAAATTGTTATGATGGAAAAAAATTCGTCCGGTATAAACATGACGCGTCTAATTCCAAGAGCATTTCAGATAACAGCATTTGGGAAATCTTTGAGGATTCCAACAAAAACCTGTGGATTGGAACGCTAACGCAAGGGGTAGATGTTTTTAATCGGGAGCGCCAGGAATTTTATCACTACCGGCAAGGCGAACCGAATTCGATTCACTCAAGGTACATATCTTCTTTCATGGAAGACAGCCAGGGAAACATTTGGATTGGAACAGGGTATGGAATTGATGTATTGGATAAAAAAACAAACCGGTTTACCCATTATCTGAACGATAGTGGCAATCCAGCCAGTCTTAGCAACAATAGTGTGCTGGACATGTATGAAGATAGCCGTGGATTGATTTGGATAGGAACACACGGTGGTCTGAACCTATTCGACAAGGCCAGCGGCACATTTAAAGTTTTTAACGAAGGCGATGGACTCCTGCACAATTCGGTGCTTACACTTGTGGAGAGCGATGATCATAATTTGTGGATCAGCACACCGCACGGTATTTCAAATATCACGGTTAATTACCAACCCCAAACCAGAAAATTTTCCCTGGCTTTTAAGAATTATGGCGAGTCGGATGGGTTGCAGGGAAGGCAATTCAATGAAAATGTACGCCTTAAGACAACGGATGGCGAAATTATTTTTGGCGGGATAAATGGCTTTAACATCTTCCATCCCGATGAGATAAAGATCAACAATATAAAGCCACGGGTAAAGCTATCTGAATTTCAAATTTTCAATAAGACTGTATCGATCGGAGAGCCCATTAACAAAAGAGTTATCCTGGAGAAGTCGATCACTGAAACAGATGAGATCGTTTTGAAATACAGCGACAATGTTTTTTCAATTGAATTTGTTGCGTTAAACTTCTTTCATCCTGAAAAAAGCGAATACAAATACAAGCTGGAAGGATTTAACAAAGATTGGCTCACGACGAATGGAAGTCAGCGAAAAGTTACTTACACAAATCTGGACCCGGGTAACTATACATTTTACGTACAGGCTTCAAACAGCGATGGCATCTGGGATGAAGAAGGCGCCCAATTAAAAATTTCGATCTTGCCTCCTTTCTGGAAGTCGGGTATTGCATTCGTTATATATATAGCACTGATATTGGGTGCTTTGCTTTTATCACGTCAACTGATTTTGGCGCGGGAAAGGATGAAATATAAAATTGAAAAAGAACGCCAGGATGCTCAGCAAGTCCATGAACTTGATATGATGAAAATAAAATTCATTACGAATGTCAGTCATGAGTTTCGCACGCCGTTGACGCTCATTCTAACACCGTTGGAAAAAATGTTAAGGGCTGCAACTGATCCCGAGCAACGGAAACAATACCTGATGATTCATCGCAATGCACGAAGGCTGCTAAATTTGGTTAATCAGTTGTTGGACTTTAGAAGGTTGGAGGTTCAGGAAGTGAAACTCAATCAATCGGAAGGCGACATTGTGGCATTTGTAAAAGAGGCTGCTCACTCGTTTACCGACCTTTCTGAGAAAAAACAAATTGTTTTTTCTTTCCATTCAGACTTGGCTTCGTTGGAAACCATGTTTGACAAAGACAAGCTGGAAAAGATCCTTTTCAATCTCCTTTCGAATGCTTTTAAATTTACACCGCCGCATGGAAAAGTTGAGGTGAGCATTGGCGTGTTCGAAAAAACGGAGGAAAAGACAAAATGGGTGACAATCCGGGTGAAAGATTCTGGGATTGGAATTCCGCCGGAAAAACAAGAGAAAATCTTTGAAAGATTTTTTCAAAGTGATGTTCCTTCGAGCATGGTCAATCAAGGCAGTGGTATTGGACTGTCGATCACCAAAGAGTTTGTAAAACTGCATGGCGGTATCATTACCGTTGAAAGCGAAGTGAACTCGGGAAGTTGTTTCAGTGTCCTGATTCCGTTTGTTGACATTAAAGTTGATATTCCTCAACCGGAGAGAATAGATGAAAGTGTCTTGGCTGCGCAAGATCCCACGGAACCGGCTAAACAAAATGGACAATCGGATCACAAAACTCCTAGTTTGTTATTGATAGAGGATAACGAGGATTTTCGTTTTTACCTGAAAGATAATCTTAGCCAGACCTACCATATCCTCGAGGCGCGCAATGGAAAAGAGGGACTTCAACTCGCGTTAAAATATCTTCCCGATTTGATTGTCTCTGACATTATGATGCCTGAAATGGATGGTATTGAGCTTTGTAAGAAGATCAAAAGCAATGCAACTGTCTCGCACACTCCCATAATCCTGTTGACGGCACGCACAAGTGAAGAACAAAAAATGCAAGGTTTTGAAATTGGTGCTGATGACTATATAACAAAACCGTTCAATTTTGAAATTTTGCAATCCCGCATAAAAAACCTTATACACCAAAGAGAAATATTTCATAAAGACTTCCGACGTCAGATAGAAGTCAAGGCAACTGACATTAAGATTACTTCAATGGACGAAAAGTTGATTCAGAATGCGATAAAATTTGTCGAGGACAGAATTTCTGATGCCGACTTTTCTGTAGAGGACCTTAGCCGCGAGTTGGGTATGAGCCGGGTACATTTATACAAAAAATTATTATCGTTAACGGGCAAAGCTCCTTTAGAATTTATCCGCACAATCCGTCTTCAACGCGCCGCACAATTGTTGGAAAAGAGTCAATTGACCATTTCGGAAGTAGCTTATAAAGTTGGATTTAACAGTCCGAAATATTTTGCAAAATATTTCAAAGATGAGTTTGGCATGCTGCCATCAGCGTATCTTCAATCAAAAAAGAAAGAAGCATCAGCGGAGAAATTGTGAGCAGTTGCTAATGCTTAAAGTAAATTGTTGATGAAGAAACATTTTACTCCTATATTCTAACGATTTCATAACCTTGCGATGTTGAGTGAAGAAGTAGTTTTGGCAAACGCTTCTTTTCATGGCTGTCAATAAAAGGAATAAGATTTCGAAATTTTTACTCTTCGTTGAAATCTTGCTTTACATTTCCATAGCCTGCGGTATGGCCTACGCAATTATTAAATAATCCTTCTCACATCCTCGTCCTGGCAATGCAGCCTTGCTAAAAGTGAAGCAAGACGCACCATCTTTTTGTCGTTTTTTCAGTTTCGGATGCTTGTTGAGCTGTGTCCGTAAACACGCATTATTTCCATTGGAAGCACGTTCTAAAAACATTTTGACACCTTTCAATTAACAATCAGAACAGGATTTTGAAACAATTCAGCTCCCGCTGTTAACGAGCCAATAAGCAAAATGTAACAATTGCATACCCGCCCTGAGGCTGACTTGTACATACCTTTAAAACCGGCCTACAAACGTTTTCGGGAAATCGGATGAGGAAACGGTTGCTCGGCTGATCTGGAAAACACTAAACCTTAAACCTATGATAAAACAATTTTACCGAAGCCTATGCTTTGCTTCCGTAATGCTCTTCCTGTTAGGAAGTTCTGCCGTTCATGCGCAGAACTTAGTAACGGGAAAAATTTCGGATAAGGCCGGCCAGGCGTTACCTGGCGTGAACGTTATTAAAAAGGGTACGACCTCGGGGACGAGTACCGATGCGAATGGAAATTATTCCATTGAAGCTACTGCCAACGATATCTTAGTTGTATCCTTCATTGGATATCAGTCGCAGGAAATAGTTGTTGGCAACAGAGCAAAAGTCGACATGCAACTGGAGGAGGACGTTTCTGAACTTCAGGAAGTAGTTGTTGTTGGCTATGGCAGTCAAAAGAAGACGGATCTGACTGGAGCAATTTCTTCCCTAAGCGGTGACAAAATGCGGAGTATGGTTGCCGCAAATGCCAATCAGGCACTTCAAGGAAGAATTGCAGGTGTATTCGTAACACAGAACAGCGGTCAGCCCGGCAGCGCGGTGTCCATCCGCATACGCGGTACTTCATCTGTGAACGGGGATAACGAACCGCTATATGTTATCGATGGTGTCCAGGTGGACGGACGGGCCTCGCAGATTGCCGGCTATGATTTCGCCGGTGGTGCCAATGGTCAAGGTTACATTGTAAATCCGCTGGCAAACTTAAATCCAAATGATATCGAAAGCTACGAAGTGCTCAAAGACGCATCCGCGGCCGCCATCTATGGATCGAGAGCTGCCAATGGAGTTATCATCATTACCACCAAGCGGGGAAAAGCAGGAGAATCGAAAATTGAATACAGCGGTTCGTATGGCCTGCAGCAAGCGCCTAAGAAACTTGATATGATGAATCTGCCAGAATACGCAGCATATCAATACAGCGTGTCCAAGGAAATCCCTAGCATAAATCCAGATGAACGGTTTGCTGATCCAAGTATCCTGGGCCCAGGTACAGATTGGCAGGATGCAATCTACGAAGTAGCTCCAATGCAAAATCATCAGCTATCTGCCAGTGGAGGCAGTGATAAAACTACATATTACCTGTCCGGCGGATATTACTCGCAAGATGGTATTGTGCGAAACTCAGGCTTTGAGCGATTTACAACAAGGTTGAATCTTGAAAGCAAGGTAACAAAGTGGGCCAAAGTCGGAGTCAATCTAAACTATGCGATAACGGATGAAGTCATTGGCAGAAGCGATGGTGGCGACGGTATTATTGCCCAGGCACTCCAGATGCCGCCAAGCACTCCTGTCTACGATTTTGAAGGAAATTTTGCAGGACCGGATGCAGGCTCCGCACAGATCACATCTAACCCGGTAGCCGTATCGTTCCTCATCAACAATAAGTTGAGAAAGCAAATGTTCTCGACCAAATTTTTTGCTGAAGCACAAATCGTCAAGGGGCTCACGTTCCGGACTGAATACTCAATTACCGACAACCATTCTTTAAATAAGGTTTTTAAACCTACTTACAAATGGGGGTCCATTACAAATGACGCAAATCAATTAAGACACCGCCAGGAAAACACTTTCAACTGGATTTGGAACAATACCCTTACTTACAATTTTGACCTCGATAGACATCATTTCCTTGTGATGATCGGGCAGGAAGCACAAGAAAACAAGTGGGATGGATCGGATTTCGTTAAGTCAAACCTGACGTCAAACGAAATCATCACACCCAATCAAGGGGAGCCAACGTCGATCACAGGATGGGAGGGCGGATATACCCTGGCTTCGTACTATGGCAGGGTGAATTACAACTATGCAGATCGCTATTATCTGACGATAAATGCACGAAGAGACGGTTCGTCCAGATTTGGTCCAAACAATAAATGGGGAGATTTTCCGGCAGTTTCTGTTGGCTGGCGTATAGCCAATGAGTCATTTTTCCCAAAATCCAATGCAGTGAGCGACCTAAAACTTAGGTTCGGTTATGCAAAGGTCGGTAATCAGGCAATCCCGAACTATGCTTACGGCGCGTCGTTGGCATCAATTCCGAACACAGCCTTTGGAACTACTTACATTCCGAATCGAATCCCTAATCCAAATGTGAAGTGGGAATCTTCCACGAGTTACAATGGTGGAATGGATGCATCATTCATATCAGGGAGACTTGATTTGACGGTAGATGTTTACCACAAATTTTCAGAAGGCCTGTTGTTGGAGTTGCAACCACCTGGCTACATTTTGGGGACAATGATCAATCCTCCATATTCTAACTTTGGCAAGATTGAAAACAAGGGTTTAGAAATAACCTTAAGTAGCAGAAATATTGTCGGCGACAAGTTTTCCTGGAGCACCGACTTTAATTACACCGTGAACCGGAATGAAATCACGGAAATAGATGCGCCACGAACAGAAAATCTCTATTGGTATGCAGGTTTCCAAACCTACACACGTAGCACTATCAATAATCCCATTGGCCAATATTATGGTTATCAAACAGAGGGAATATTCGTTGACCGTGCAGATATCGAAGGCCATGCGGTACAAGTCGGCGCGGGCGAAACTAACCTTATACATCAACGTGATGGTGTGTGGCTAGGTGATCTTAAATTCAAGGATCAAAACGGTGACAACAGGATCGATGAAAAGGATCAGGTTGCCATTGGTAATCCAAATCCAAAATTTCAGTTTGGATTCAACAATTCGCTTGCGTTCGCGGGTTTTACACTTGACGTGAACATCATCGGTGTTTACGGATTCGATATTTTCAACTACCAGCGCTCGCGCAATCAGGGAATGAATTCCTTAAACGATAATCAATTGCGGGCTGTCGCAAACCGTGCACAATTTGAGATGATAGATCCGAATGGCTCGGCAGAAGATATCGACAACTATGTTCTTCTAAACCCAGATGCAACTGTCCCTAGATTCTCGCAGCTAAATGTAAACGCTAATGGAAGAATGTCTGACCTCTGGATCGAAGATGGTTCATATATCAGAATTCAGAATGTCAATCTCAGCTACCAGCTGCCTGCGTCTCTTATTAGCAAGATAAAAATGAGCAGGGCAAGGGTTTATGTAAATGTACAGAATGCCTATACGTTTACCGACTATACAGGTTATGATCCCGAAATCGGTTCATTCAATCAGAGCGCGTTGGAACAAAACATAGACATGGGCCGTATCCCAACGCCGAGAATATACACCGTGGGGCTTGAATTTGGTTTTTGATAAGCTTTAAAATTATAGTCATGAAAAAAATAACACAATATATACTCGCAGTGATCCTGATGTTTGGGGGGATCTCATGCGGTGAGGAATTTCTTGATGTTCTCCCGGCGGATCAGTCGGTGCTGGACGACTACTTCAAAAATGAAATACAAATACAATCCGTTACTGGATCATTGTACAGCAGACCTTGGTTTAACTTCAATGATAAATTCTCATGGGCTGCGGGCGACGGAATGGCGGGCGACTTGTATAACGACTATCAGGACGAAGGACAGTTGTTCTTCTTTACATATTCAGCTACAAACTCCATCATCTACAATGCCTGGATGAGTTTATACGATGTCGTGACGATTTCCAATACCGTTATTAATGATATGCCTCGCATCGCCAGCAAAAATGGCGTTGCCCAGGATGTCATCAACAGGGGTCTGGGGGAAGCACACTTTATGCGGGCTGCGGCTTATTTCTTCCTGGTGGAATTTTGGGGTGATGTACCCATCGTTGAAAATCCTGTTGAAAAAATCAGCAGCAATAATATGAATCTGCCGCGTAATACACAGGCAAGTGTTTACGAATTCATCAGGCGAGATCTGGTTTTTGCGGCTGAAAATCTTCCTGCAACAAGTTTACCGGGGCGGGTAACATCATGGTCGGCAAAAGGAATGCTCACTAAGCTGCATGTAACGCTCGGGCATTTTACAAAATCGCAAGAGCATTTTAACCAGGCAAAACAGTATGCTACCGATGTCATCGAAAATAGTGGCCTAAGGCTGATGACGAACTATGGCGACCTTTTCAGGATCACAAACAATAACAGTTCAGAATCTCTATTTGCATTGCAGTGGGCCAATAACAACTGGGGCGTTGGAAACAGCCGTCAGGCAGTATTTGCGCGTAACAGTATCGTTACCGGAAATGATGAGTGTTGGGGTGGTGGGAAATCCGCTACGTACAGTTTTCTCAACAACATGTACGCAAATGCCGGAAAAGATGGTCAGGGCAATCAAATTAAAGATCCGCGTATGCGTGAGATTGTCATGACGCTGGGTGAAACGTATCCGGAAATCCATGGCTACACTTATAATATCGTTACGCCTAATCCGGATGGAGGCGGTGACCTTGAATACAAAGCTCCTTTGTTGAACAATGTCAAGAAATATATCGTAGGAACGCAGGCTGACGCCGGCATGCCGATCAAGAATCAGGGAGTTCCACTGAATCAATACATGTTGCGATTAGCTGATGTATACCTGTTGTATGCTGAGGCAGAAATAGGAAACAATAGCTCGACGGCGGACGGAAAAGCACTTCAGTATTTCAACGCAGTCCGTACACGTGGAAATGGTCCTAATGGAAAGCTCGCGCCAAGACCATCTTTGACCTTTGAACAGCTCATGAGTGAAAGAAGAGTAGAATTTGGAATCGAAGGTATCGCATGGTACGATGTAAAACGACGCTATTATCGAAATGAAGGCGAAGCGATAAACTATCTGAATTCACAGCAGCGCGCGATAACCCTACAACAAATTGATGGCTGGCAGGGTGACCGTAATGTATGGGATGCCTATGAAGTTGAATACCCTGCTACCCCGGTGACTGTGAGCAGCGCGAGTTTCAAACTGCCTATTCCCGCAGATGAAGCATCAAGAAATCCACGCTTTGCAGACGAACCCGTGGATTATGTTTTTGAATGATCGATTAAACTTCCAATGAAATGAAAACATTAATAAAATATCTATACTTATTCATCATACCGATTGTCATAGCGGGAGCGTTGCTTTCGTCTTGTGACGATGATGAGTTGGTTAATGGTGGCGAACCTGCCATCTACTATATACGTGTTACAAGTCCTGAATCTTCAGATTCACTGGTCACGAGTGCTTTTCTGGGAAATCTCGTGGCGATCATGGGAGATAATCTCGGGGAAGCACGGCATATTTATTTTAACGATAAGGAAGCTGTAATAACACCAACGTTTGTCACTAATACCTCAATTCTTGTCAGGGTGCCAAATGAAGCGCCGGTTGATATCACAAATAAGATCAGGGTGGTGTTTAAAGACGGATCGGAATTGCTATATGATTTTGAAGTCAGCATTCCTCCGCCTGTTGTCACGTACATGGATCTTGAATACGTGGCGGACGGCGAAACAGCTTTTGTTAACGGTCAATATTTCTTTGACGTCACTCCGGTGAAAGTGGAATTCTCGGATGGCGCTGGCGGATATTTACCGGCAGAAGTGGTCAACTCATCTGAGACAAGACTGGAGGTAATTGTACCGCAGGGCGCAGGAGCAGGGCCTCTTAGAGTTACCACAAATTTTGGCGTGGTTGAATCGGTACTCAACTTCCGTGATGAACGAAATATTATTCTCAATTACGATGAACCTGGAAAGACACCTACGAACGCCTGGAGAAATGGAATTATTGTCAATGATGCGAATAGCCTTGACGGTAACTACGTGAAATTTGAAGGTGTGTATAACGCAGGCGAGAGAATTGAAGGAGAAGGAAGTCCGTATGAGTCCCAGTTCTGGGCGCAAAGCAGCGGCAGACCAGAAGGTAATTTGTTGCCCGGTGAACCTGGCGATTATAATATGAAATTTGAAATCAAGGTAGTTGAGTGGTACGGATCGCATCTGAACTTCTGTTTTGCACCCTGGAATCATTCGGGTAGCAACCAGGAGATCTGGAGCAATACCATCAATGCAAGAGCGGTCTGGGGACCATGGGAGGCAACCGGAGCTCCTGTTAGTACCAACGATCAATGGGTTACTGTGACAATACCGATGACAGAATTTAAATGGGCAATGGGATTAACGGGCGGCCAGGTTACTTACACCGAAATGAAATTTAATAAAGCCGTTACCGGTAGCCTGTCACTATGGGTGCTATCAGCCCCGGAAGCTGATAATTCTCCGTTTGAGTTTTACATCGATAATATTCGGATAGTACCGAACAAGTAAAAGCTACAATTATGAACAAGAAAATTTTAAACTATACGAAGGGGCTACTGGTAGTCATGCTGGTATTGCTAATGAGCAACGGTTTTCTCACATCATGCAATGACGACGAAGAGAATACTAATGTTGTTCTGAACAGTTTTGGCCCTGTTGGGGTAAAACATGGGGAAACAATTAAGTTCATCGGTTTGAATTTGGATAAAGTCACGGCAATCGTACTTCCAGGAGTTGAAGTAAGCGCGAGTGAGTTTGCTTCTAAATCTTCCCGTTTAATTGAACTCGTTGTACCTCCTGCTGCTGAAGCCGGAAAAGTAATCCTTAAGGCGCCTGGAGGTGACATTGAAACAAAAACACCGCTGAACTTCGAAGTGCCGGTAGTCATTTCATCTATTACAGCCGAAGCTAAGCCCGGTACGAACATCACCATCAAGGGAAATTTGGTTAACTGGATTGAAGAGGTTACGTTCAATGATGGCGTAACGACGACAGAATTTGTAAGCAAGTCGACAACCGAGGTAGTTGTAAAAGTGCCAATGGAAGCGCAAACAGGATTTCTAATATTCGCGACGGGCGGAACCGAACCTTTGACATTTGCTTCTGAGGACGAACTGATTGTTACTATGCCTGCCGTAACATCGCTCAGCCCCGGCTCGATTAAGCATACAGACAATTTAACGATTTCAGGTACGAACCTTGATTTGATAACGTCCATTGTTTTTGCGGGGGATACGGAAGTCTCCCAGTTTGTCAGCAAGTCGGAAACCGAGATCGTCGTAACCGTTCCGGCCACTGCTTTGAAAGGCAAGTTAACATTGAAACAAGCGTCGCCTATACAGGTCGTTACAACGAATGAGCTGATCATCATTCTTCCGGTAGGGACTGCGGTTTCTCCAAAACCTGCGGTGCCGGGCACCGATAACATTACGATAACAGGTACAAACCTGGATCTTGTAGCAGAATTGTCGCTCCCTTCTGTCGCGAGTCCTGTTTTAGCAGCGAACTTCGTCAGTCAGAGCGCTACGCAGATTGTAGTGGCAGTTCCTGCAGACGCAAAGTCGGGTGGAATTGCCTACAAAACCATTCATGGTTATTCCAACAATTTAGGCGTGAGTCTCATTATTCCAGCCCCTGGTCCTCCTCCATTAGCCATTACGATGTATGACGAAACGATGGCCCCAGGCGGAGGTGATTGGAGTTGGAATAAAGTTGTGTCCGATCCTGCTAACGCTGAACAATTCTATTCAGGAAATCTCTCCTGGAAATTCGAAACAACGAGTGGTGGCGGAGCATCAGCCGGTGGTATGACTCCAATTAATGTCAGTGGACAGGGTGTTTTTGTGTTTTCACTTTACGGTGGCCCCGGGACGCAGGGAGCACAAGTGGCAGCTATTCTTGGTGATGATTCAGGCGACGAATGGGGCAGTTATAATGCTGTAACTTTGCAAGAGGGTAAATGGACAGAATACAGAATTCCATTGACAAGTTATGCAACGGTAAATCTTAATGCCGTAAGGCGGTGGATATTTAAGGTCGAAGGAATTACCTCCTCAACAATTTATGTTGACCGTGTGGGATTTGACCCCGCTGGTCCTCCACCATTGGCAATTACCATGTATGACGAAACCATCGCGCCTGGCGGAGGAGATTGGGGATGGGACAAAACTGTTTCAGATCCGGTAAATAATGAACAAGCTTATTCAGGTGACGTCTCCTGGAAATTTCAAACAACAAATTCCGGCGGTGTTTCAGTTGGTGGCATGACCGCTATCAATGCCAGCGCCATGACTCATTTTGTGTTTTCAATCTACGGAGGCGCGGGCACGAACGGAAAGCAAGCGGCAGCCATATTGAATGATACCTGGAGTGGTGACAATTATAATTCCGTTACATTAGTGGAGGGTGCATGGACCGAATTCCAAATTCCGATCGCGGACTATCCAGATGTTGATTTCAACGCCATTGTAAGGTGGGCGTTGAAAGTCGAGGGAACAGCATCCTCAACAATTTATGTGGATCGGGTCGGTTTTAAATAATTTGTCAAAAACGCTTTAGAATTAATCTCAAAAGAGGGGGAAATTTTTTTCCCCTCTTTCATTCTAAAGGCTCGTGTGGGGAGTGGATATATTGAGAACACTATTTCAAAATTGAGAGGAATGAGAATATTCATAAGCGTTTGTTTATACTTAGCCGCGATATCAACCACGGCGCAAACCGTCGAAGCCGAAACCGGTTCTCTCAATGGCACGCAGGTAAGCACGCAACATGCTGGCTATACGGGAACTGGATTCGTTACGGGCTTTGATTCGGACGGTGACAAAGTCACAATGACAGTAGACGTGACAAAAGGTGACCTCTATAATTTATACATTCGCTACGCGGCGCCCTTCGGTGAAAAATACAATTTTGTCTATGTCAACAACGTCAACCTGGGAAGCGTCCAGTTTGCAGCCTCTAATAGTTTCAAGGAAACCTTGGTCGGCAAAGTATATCTTGACAAAGGCGTCAACACTATTGCAATCGTTAAGGAATGGGGATATTTTGAGTTGGATAACATCAGGTTGGAGAAAACTTTACCATCAGAAATAAAACCTATTGCATCAAATGTGGTCACACCAAACCCCTCGGCCGCGACCACTGAACTTTATAGCTTTCTCTCAAAAACATATGGAAAGGTAATCCTGTCGGGTCAGTATGGAGGTGATGTAGAGTTCAACCGGATAAAATCCGTTTCGGGTAAGACTCCTTTGATACGAGGTTTTGACCTCATAGAATATTCACCAA
>Ga0157380_10000664_pt1 | contig 21328 bp, 14 predicted proteins | sample S35metaG_FD_119757 | JGI IMG/M metagenome (GOLD analysis project Ga0157380, IMG submission 119757) | Switchgrass rhizosphere microbial communities from Kellogg Biological Station, Michigan, USA - S3-5 metaG | ecosystem: Host-associated > Plants > Roots > Rhizosphere > Soil | place: USA...
CCGTTCACGGTGACGATGCGCCCGAGCAGCTTCGCCTCGCCGATCAGCTTGTCGTGGCAGTGGAGATAGCGCGGGTTGCTGCGCCGCTGGTGGCCGATCTGCAGCAGCTTGCCAGTCTCGCGGGCCGCCGCCACCATCTGGCGGGCGCCCTCGAGCGTGTTCGACATCTCCTTCTCGCAGTAGACGTGCTTGCCGGCCTTGAGCGACTCGACCGTGTGCGGCGCGTGCCAGAAGTCGGGAGTCGCGATCACGACCGCGTCCAGATCCTTCTCCTGGTCGAGCAGCTGCCGATAGTCCTCGTAGCCCGTGACCTCGAACTTGTACTTCTTGAGCGTGTTCACCGCGCGGCGCAGGTTGAAGTCGGTCCAGATGTCGCACACCGCGCGGAAGCGCAGGCCGGGGATGCGCAGCATCGCGTCGAGCAGCACCTGGCCCTGCGCGCCCGCTCCGATCAGCGCCACGTCGATCGGCTCGAGGTCGGCGGGCGCCGCGGGCCGCGCCTGCTCGGCCGCCTGGCGCTGCTTCTGCTCGTACGAGCGCTGCTTCTGCCAGGCGTAGCCGAACAGGCCGAGCGCCGGAACCGTCGACAGCCCGAGCAGGACGTCACGCCGGTCGAGCGTGCGCCCGCTCTTTGCCGCCTCGTCCTCCGGCTTCTTCGGGTCGTCCGCCATCGGCTCCCTACTTCGCAGGCCGGCCGAAGACCTCGACCTCGACGTAGTGGTTGAGCTCGTTCGCGTTGTTGCCGCGGCTGTAGAGCCGCACGTAGCGCGCCTTGCCGCCCTTCGCGTCCACGAGCTTGCCCTCGGACGTCTCGACGTAGTTCATGTCCTGCCCGGCCCCCAGACCGATCGTGTTGTCGTTGTCGCTGTTGAAGATGGTGCGAACGTTCTTGGTGAAGCCGGCATCGTCGGCGAGCTGCACCACCACGTCCAGGTAGGCGCGCGCCTGCTTGTGGAAGTGCCAGAACAGCACGGCGAACACCTCGTGCGGCGCGCCCAGGTCGATCGTGACGTGCTGCACGGCGGGCCCGAGCTCCACGTAGCTGCCGTCCGCGCCCTTCTTGTCGCCGTCGGTCACCTGCACGAGCTCGCCGATGATCGGCTCCATGTCGCTGCTCGTCACCTTCTTGCCCTTGGCGACGTTCGTGACCCCGGCCGGCGCCAGGAACGGATCGCGCGCCCGGCCGAGCGGCTTCTGCAGGTTCGGCACCTTGAGGTTCTGCGGCGTGCCCTCGAACATCGGCTTCGGGAGCTGGATCGGCAGCGGCTGCAGGTCGCCCGTCGCGGGCGCCTGGGCGCGGACCGCCGCGGGCAGGAGGAGCGCCAGGAGCGCGGGGACGGCGATCGTTCTGTGCATGTCCGCGATTATTGCCCCGTTTTCCGTCCGCTCGTCGAGCGGCGGGCGATCCGCCCCGTCAGGAGACGGGGGCGCGGAAGAGCTCGAGCGCGGGGTTCGAGCGGCAGAGCTCGGCGACCGCCTCTTCCGGGAGGACCATGAAAGCGGTCGACAGGCCCTCCGCGACAGCGGCCGGCGAGCGGCCGCCTTCCAGGCCGCGCGGCAGCACGACCCAGACCGCGCCGCGGGCGACCGGCTGGCCCGTGCGCGGATCCAGGATGTGCTCCCGCTTCCGCGTCCCGGATGCCGAGAGCGCGCGCTGGCGTGCACGCAGCCGCTGGAGCACGGGCGCCTCTGCCCCCCCCGCCCGCAGCGTGAGCGTCCAGCCGTCCTCGCCAGGCGGCGGCTCGAGCGTCACGACCGAGCTCCGGCCGCCGTGCACGAGCGCGCGCTCGATCCCCCACTCCTCGAGCAGCGCGGCCATCCGGTCGACGGCGAATCCCTTGCCGATGCCGCCGAGGTCGAGGCGCACGCCCCCGAGGTGAGCGAGCACTCCGTGCTCGTCCGGCTGTAGCTCGAGCGCTTCGAGCCCCGTGCCGATCGAGACGTCGAAGGCGCCCCCCGTCAGCTCGTAGAGCTGCCGGGCGATCGACAGGCACTCGAGCGTCGAGGCGCTCACGCGCGTCGAGCCGCCGGGCTCGAGGTCGTTGATGCGCGAGACGTCGCTGTTCGGGACGAAGCGGCTCAGCTCCTGCTCGAGCCGGTCGAGCAGCGCGAAGGCCGCGTGCGCCGCCTGGCCCGCGTAGCCCTCGTCCTCGTGGCACGCCCGCACCTCGAAGGTCGTGTTCATCGCGTCGTGGGAGAAGCGGTGGACCGCGCTCACCGTACGCCCGCAGCCTCGTGCGCCTCGGCCTCGCGGCGCTTCCAAGCCTCCCAGAGAGCCGCGGACGCGTAGGCGCGCAGCTCCACGCCGGGGCGCAGCTCCATCTCGCGGTCGAAGACGCTCACGTAGAGCTCGCGCTCTCCCGGCGGCGGCACCTCGTAGATCCGGCGCACGAGGTCGCGCTGCTGGTCGGGCGTCACCACCACGACGGGCGCGAGGCGGGCCGCATCCGAGACGCCGGTCCACCACTCGACGCCCGTCAGCCTCCGCAGGTACCACGGCAGCGGCCACGCGTTGCGCCGCGTCACGACTTGAAGCGGCATCGCCCGGCCCGCCGGGTGCGACTCGGCGAGCTGCGTGAGCCGCGCCACCACCTCGAGGACGTCCGTGCTCGTGTGGGCGTAGACGTAGGGGTTGCGCGGGTCGGCCGCGAAGCGGAAGCTCGCGGCCCACGCCTGCCACAGCAGATGGACCGACACGGCAGCCACGGCCAGCGCGGCAAGCGCCCGCCAGGAGCCGCGTACGCGGCCCACGAGCCACGCGGCGCCCGCTCCCGCGAGCAGGATCATCCCGTGCAGGAAGCCGAGCAGGCACCAGGGCGTCTTGTACGGGATCGCCGAGTAGGCGACGACCATGAGCCCGGTGTAGACGGCGAGGAAGCGCAGCAGCGAACGATCAGCGCCCGGCGCGACTTGCGCGAGCCACGCCGATGCCGCGCCCACGGCGGCGAGCACGAGGATCGCCGCTTCGGTCCAGAAGGGCGTGCCGCTCGCGGGGAAGTGTGCGAGCAGCCCGAGGTAGTAGTGCCACGGGTGCAGGTGCGAGGCGGCGGTCGCGCGTTCGAGGTAGTGGCCGTAGGCGCGCGCCGCGTCCACGACGCCGCCCGGGTGCCGGAAGAACGACGAGAAGAAGATCGCAGCGACCGCGAACGCCGCGGCGAGGGCGAGAAGAGCGTGGCGCGCCAGGACGCGCGGCGGCGGCCTGTCGGACGCGAACCGCCCCGCCACCGGAAGCGCCAACGTCATGCAGGCGAGCGCGATCACCGCCGTCTCTTTCGTCGCCAGCATCAGCCCCGCGAAGCCGCCCGCACCGACCGCGGCAAGCGCGCCCGGGCGGCTCAGGTATCGACACAGGCACAGGAGCGCGCCGAAGCTCGCCGCGACCAGCAGGACCTCGTGGATGTAGTACCGGCTGTAGTAGACCATCGCCGGCGAGATCGCCGCGAAGAGCGCGGCGAGCCAGGCGCCCGACGTCCCGAGCGCCGGGCGCGCCAGCACGTGAGCGAGCACGAGCAGGGTGCCGGCCGCGGCCGGCACCGAGCGCAGGGTCGCCTCGTCGAGGTCCACGTAGCGTCGCGCGTCCGTGATCCAGGCCGGGACGAGCGTGAGGTAGTAGAGCGTCGGCCCGTGGTACTCGGCCGGGTCGTACGCGTAGCCGCGGCCTTCGACGAGCGACCCCAGCTTGTCCGCGTGAACCGCCTCGTCCGCGTGCATCGGCCGGGCGCCGAGCGCGGCGAAGCGCAGCGCCGCCGCCAGCACGGCCAGGGCGACGAACACGAGCGCCCGCGGCCGGGACGGCTTCACACGGGCAGTTCCCAGCCGGCCCGGTAGGCCGCCCCCTTGATGAACCGGTCCGCCTGCGGCGCGTTCGTCGCGCGCATGCCCACCGGGTCCCAGCGGATCACCCTGCGCGCGCGGAGCGCCACGTTGCCGAGCAGCAGGAACTCGATGAGCCGCGTCGAGTAGGCGAAGTCGCTCGTCGCGGGTCCGCCGCCCTTGCAGGCCTTGAGCCAGCTCGCGTGGTGGCCCTCGACGCGCGGCAGCGTCTTCTCGGGCCGCTTGTACTCGCGGTGGAGCTCCAGGGGCAGCAGCCGCGGCATGCCCGACCAGCCGCCGCAGGTCATGATCCCCTTGTCGCCGACGAAGAAGATGCCGTGTTCGCCGTCGCCCAGCCGCTGGCGCGCGTCGTCGGGATCGATCCCCGGCGGCGTCGGCGGGCGCACCCCGCCGTCGTACCAGTACACCGACACCGGCGGGAGCGAGCCGCGCGCGCCGAAGCGATACGTCGCGAGGACACCGGTCGAGCAGACCTCGTCGTCCAGCTCCGGTCCCGTCGCCTCCACGGTCTCGGGAGCGTCGAGCGATAGCGCGTTGAAGGCCGGGTCGAGGTGGTGCGGCGCGAGGTCCGCGAGGCCGCCGCCTCCGAAGGCCCAGAAGCCGCGCCAGTTGAATGGCGCGTAGGCGGGGTTGTAGGGACGCGGCTCGACCGGTCCGAGCCACAGGTCCCAGTTGAACCCCGCCGGGACGGGCACCGTCCCCGCCGGGCGGCCCTTGCCGTGGTACCAGCCGCCGGCGCCGCCCCAGGCGTGGACCTCGCGCACCGGCCCGATCGCGCCGTCGGCGAGCCACTCGGCGGTCAGCCGGTGGCCCTCGCTCGAGCGGCCCTGGTTGCCCATCTGCGTCGCGACCTTCATCTCCTTCGCGACGCGGGCGAGCAGGCGCGCCTCCCAGATGTCGTGCGTGAGCGGCTTCTCGCAGTAGACGTGCTTGCCGGCCTTCATCGCCAGCGTCGCGACGTAGGCGTGGAGGTGGTCCGGCGTGGCGATCAGCACCGCGTCGATCGCCTTCTCCTTCTCCAGCATCACGCGGAAGTCCTCGTAGACCGCGCAGCGGAAGTTGGGCGTCTTGGCGGCGTAGGCCGCCTCGATCTCCGCGCGCACCGGGCCGCGTCCGCCCTTGCCGCCGTAGTAGTAGGGCGAAAGGTCCCACTCCTCGCACGGGTCCGCGAGTGCTATCACCTGGCAGTCGGCTTCCTGGGCGAGCGAGCGGAAGTTGGTGCGGCCCTGGCCCCCCACGCCGATCATCGCGACGTTCACCTTGTCGCTCGGCGCGACGAAGCCGGTCCCGCCCAGCACGTGGCGCGGCAGGATGGTGGCCGCCGCGGCCACGCCCGCCGTTCGCGCGATGAACTGACGCCGATCGAGAGGTTCGCTGCGCCGCTTGGCCATGAGGTCTCCTGCAGCCCTCGATACTACCCGAGCCGCGCGCCCCGTGGAGCGGCACCAGCCTCCGGGACAACGTCACCGGCCACGGCGCGATCCTCCGGATCTCGGGCTGGGATTAGAGCCACCGGCACGTCCCGGGAGCGAGGCGGCGCCCGGGACGGGCTGACGTCTGCTACTCGGCCCGGAGGGCTTCGACCGGGTCGACGTCGGCGACGCGGCGGGCCGGCAGGTAGCTCGCGAGCGCGGCCGCGGCCACGAGGCCCACGGCCACGAGCGCGAAGGTCAGCGGATCGGCCGCGCCGACGCCGAAGAGCAGCGAGCTCATGACGCGGCTCAGGCCGAGCGCCGCCAGCAGGCCACACGCGGCGCCGATCGCCGCCAGCACGAGCCCGTTGCGCACGAACATGCGCGTCAGCTCCTCGCGCCGGGCGCCGAGCGCCATGCGGATCCCGATCTCGCGCGTGCGCTGCGTGACCGCGTAGGCGATCACCCCGTAGATCCCGACCGTGCCCAGCAGGAGCGCCATGCCGCCCGCGAGCGCGAGCATCACCGTGGTGAACGACGTGCGGGCCATCGAGCGCTCGTAGAGATGCGCGAGCGTGCGCACCGAGTCGAGCGGCAGGTCGGGATTGAGCGACCAGACGGCCTCGCGGACCTCCTTGATCAGGCTCTCCGAGCCGGCGCGCGGCGTGCGGATCACGTACGCGAGCGAGCGGCTCTGGCTGTCGGACTCGAACTCCTTCAAAAGAATCGGAAAGAAGACCGTCGTGGGCGGCTTCTGGTCGAGCCCGTCCGAGTAGACGTCGCCCGTCACGCCGACCACCTCGCGCCACGCGCTCTTCGTCGACTCGCGCAAGCGCTTGCCGAGCGCCGCCCGCGGGTCTCCCCAGAGCTCCCGGGCGAGGTTGGCGGACACCAGCACGACGGGAAGCCGGTCGTAGGTCTCGGACCAGGTGAAGTCCCGCCCGGCCACGATCTTCGTGCCGAGCGCGTCGAAGAACCCGGGCGCCGCGAAGCGGAAGACGCGCAGCGGCGGCAGCTGGCCCTCCGCATAGGCGTGGTCCTCGGCGTAGATCGGGTCGTGCCAGCCGCTGCCGTCGAGCGGGATGCTGTTGGCGAGCCCGACGGCCGTCACTCCGGGAATCGCCGCGATCCGGTCCCGGATCGCCTGCTGCATCCGGGCCGCCTTCTCGTCCTCCGGCACCTGCTTGTCGGGAATGGACAGCCGCAGCGTCTGCAGGGCCTCGGGATGACTGAAGCCGGGCTCGACCTGGCGGAGTGCGCGGAACGAGCGGATCATCAGCCCGGAGCTCACGAGCAGCACGAGCGCCAGCGCCACCTGGACGACCACGAGCGTGTTGCGAGCGCGGTGACGCTCGCGGCTCTGGCTCGCCGAGCGTCCGCCGCTGCGGAGCGCCGGGGCCACGTGGCGTCCCGAGTACTTGAGGATCGGGATCACGCTCAGCAGCACCGCCGAGGCGAGCGCGATCGCGAGTGTGAACAGCAGCACCGGCGGGTCGATGCCGATGCGGTCGAGCCGCGGCAGGTTGACCGGGGCCAGGAAAACGAGCAGCCGCACGAGCGCGTAAGCCAGCCCGAGGCCGAGCGCGGCGCCGGCGAGCGCCAGCAGCAGGCTCTCCAGGAGGATCTCCCGCGCGAGCTGGCCGCGGCTGGCGCCGAGCGCCGCGCGCACGGCGAGCTCCTGCTGGCGCCCCTCGGCGCGCACGAGCAGCAGGTTCGCGACGTTGGCGCACGCGACGAGCAGCACCATGCCGATCGTGCCCATCAGCACCCAGAGCACGCGCGCGATGTCGCCGACCAGGTCGCGCTTGAAAGAGCTCAGGTTCGGTCCGATCTTCGCTTCCTCGAACATCTTCTTGCTGAAGCCGGGAGGCGGCTCGAAGCGCTCGAGCGCGAGCTTCAGCAGGCGTCCGACGTCGGTGTTGGCCTCCTGCAGCGTGACGCCCGGCTTCAGCCGCGCGACTCCGCTGTAGCTGAACTGGCCGAGCCGGACCTTGGCGCGCTCGAACGGCTGCGGAAGGAAGAGGTCGGCCTTGACGTCGAGGAAGCGGAACTCGCGGGGCATCACGCCGATCACCTCGCGGGCTTCTCCGTCGACCGTGACGCGCTTGCCGACGGCCGCGGGATCGCCGCCGAAGCGGGACTGCCAGTACCCATAGCCCAGGACGACGGTCGGCGGCGCGTTCGGCACGCCTTCCTCGGTCCGGAACGTGCGGCCGACGAGCGGTGGCACGCCGATGAGCGGCAGCGTCCCGTGGGTGACGCGGAGCACGCTCACACGCTCGGGGTTGGCCAGCCCGGTCACGCTGGCGGAGCCCTCGGACCAGAGCCCGACGCTCTCGAAGACGCGGCTCTCCTCCAGGTACGTGAAGTAGAGCGAAGGAGCCATCTCCAGCCGGTCGATGTTGACGCCCGGCGCCGTGTGCCAGAGCCCGACGAGCTCGTCGGGGCGCGGGTAGGGCAACGGCCGCAGCAGCACGCCCTCCACGACGCTGAAGATCGCGGCGTTCGCGCCGATGCCGACGGCCAGCGTCACGAGGGTCATCGCCGTGAACGTCCGGGCGTGCGCCAGCCTCCGAATCGCCTGCCTCAGCGAGATAGGGATCGCCATGCTCCTATCAACGCGCGAGACGGCGCCGGGTTGCAGAAACTTGGGGGTTCAGCCGGTTGAACACGTTCAGCGCGGGCTCGAGACGGTCGTTCCGACGCGCTCCTCGGCGAGGGTACGGGCGGTGGCGGCGGCCGCCTGGAACTGGCGGACGTTGTTGAAGGTCCCCGCCAGCAGGAGCAGCGCAGCCAGCGGCCGGACGAAGCGGCGGTCGCCCGGAAGGCACGCCGACGCGGCCGCGAGCGTCAGCAACAGCGGAAGCACGTCCATCGCGTAGAGGAACATCTCCCGCCCCAGCGTGAGGTGCATCGCGACCGCGAGGGCCAGGCCGAAGGTCGCCGTGATCGCGAGTTGCGGTCGCTCGCCCTTTCGGGCGAGCTCGATCGTCCGAAAGGTGCCGAAGCCCAGGAGGGCGAGCCACGCGAGCGTCGCCAGGGCCCCGACCGGCCCGTTCGTCGCGACCACGGCTCGGCGGAAAGACGGCCGCGCGCTCTGCGGCTCCGGAGCCACCACCGCGTGCGACAGCAGTCCCTGCAGCACCTGCGCGGTCCGGTCGAGGCTCGCCGGATAGAGATGCTCCTGGTACTCGAACAGCCGGTCGCTCAGGAAGAACGGCGTGTCCCGCCCCCGCTCCTGGACGAGCCAGAGCGCGGCGAGCGCGGCAAGGGCCAGGGCGCCGATCGCGATCGCGCGGATCCACTGCCTCGGCCGCGGGTGGTGGGCGAACGTGGCGACGGCGCCGACGATCCCGTTCGTCAGGATGCAGCTCGCGCTCGCCACGCAGGCAGAGGCGAGCGCCGCCGCCGAGGGTCGAGGCGCGGCAGCGACCCATAGAGCGACCGCGACCCCGAGCCCGGCGAGTCCGAACGACTCGGGGACCGGGTACCAGAAGAGAGCGCCCGCGCTCGTCGCGCCGACAGCGGTGAACAGGCCCGCATCCAACGGGGCAAGCCGCATCCTTCGGAAGAGCGCGTAGAGCACCGCGGCGAAAACGCCCGCGACGAGCGCGCCCGCGACGGCCGCCTTGCGCATCGGCTCGTGCCCGCGGGTGAGCGGCGCCGTGACGACGAGCAGCGCGTGGCCGATCGACGGGAAGAGCGGGTGCGCCCCCCCGTTCTCCCACCCGCCCGGCTCGCGCATCACCTCGAGCCGGTAGGGGATGTCCGACGCGAACCAGACGTCGCCCGCGAGCGGGTTGCCGAGCCGAGGGTCGATCTGCCGGCCCGCGGCGACCACGATCGCGGCGGCCAGCACGCCGAGCGCGAGGGCGAGGATGGCGTCCTTCAGGAGCGCCATTCTGCCACGGGCGGACGTATCCTTCCGTCCCGGAGATCCCGATGGCCCGAATCCTGCTGCTGCTCGCGCTCGCCACGCCTCTCGCGCTCGAAGGCGCGCCCAGCCCGCGCCGGCTCTCGCGAGCCGCGCTCGAGGACAAGGTGCGCGGCGGCTGGGCCGGCCAGATGATCGGCGTCTCGTTCGGCGCGCCGACGGAGTTCAAGTCGAACGGCCGGATCATCGTGGAGGAGATCGCCTGGCGCCCGGACCAGGTCAAGAACGCGATCGACCAGGACGACCTCTACGTGGAGATGACGTTCGCCGAGGTGATGGACCGCGTCGGGCTCGAGGCGACGAGCGAGCAGTACGGCGAGATGTTCAAGGACTCGAAGTACAACCTGTGGCACGCCAACGCCGCCGCGCGCCGCCTGCTCAACCGCGGGATCAAGGCGCCGCAGTCCGGCGAGCCGCGCTGGAACGCCCACGCGAACGACATCGACTTCCAGATCGAGTCCGACTTCATCGGCCTGATGTGCCCGGGGCTGCCGCGCGAGGCGAACAAGTACGCCGACCGCGTGGGCCGCGTCATGAACTACGGCGACGGGCTCTACGGCGGGATGTTCTTTTCCGGCATGTATGCGGCGGCCTTCTTCGAGAGCGATCCGCGCACGGTCGTCGAAGCCGGCCTACGCTCGATCCCGGCCGAGAGCGGCTACGCGAAGGTGATCCGCGACGTGCTCGCGGGCCACGCGCGCTATCCCGACGACTGGAAGAAGACGTGGCAGCTCGTTACCGACGCCTGGGACAAGGACGACCCGTGCCCGGACGGCGCGCTCAGCGCCTTCAACATCGACGCGCGCCTGAACGGCGCGTTCGTGGCGCTGGGCCTGCTCTATGGCGCGGGCGACTTCGCGAAGACGCTCGACGTCGCGACACGCGCCGGCCAGGACTCGGACTGCAATCCTTCGAGCGCGCTCGGGGTGCTGGGCGTCATCCTCGGCTACGAGCGGATCCCGGACGTCTGGAAGTCCGGCATCCCGGCGATCGCGACGACGCCCTTCTCGTACACGACGCACACGTTCGAGTCGATCGTGGCCTCGACGCTGCGACGAGCGTTCCAGGTGATCGAGGGCGCGGGCGGCCGGGTGACGGAGACCGAGGTGATCGTGCCGCTGCAGGAGCCGAAGGCTCCGGTGCTCGAGCAGTGGTCGCCGGACCGGCCGACGCAGCGCCTCGAGAGCGCCGATCCCGCCTGGACGTGGGGCCAGGGCTGGGCCGAGCGCCCCCTCCGCAACGACCGGCGCGCCCGCGCCGCGTCGAATCCCGGTGCGGAGGCAGTGCTGCGCTTCCGCGGAACGGGTGTCGCTCTCGTCGGCGGCATGACGCAGGCGGGCGGCCGTGCCGACGTCTTCCTCGACGGGGCGAAGGTTGGCGAGATCGACGCCTGGATCCCGCCGAACACGCACGACAACGACCTCTGGCACGCGAACATCCTGGAGTCGCGACCGCACGAGCTGCGCATCGTCACGCGGCGCGACCGGGACCCGCGATCGACGGGCAGCGAGGTGGTGCTGGAGCGCGCGATCGTCTACGGCCAGTGACCGCCGCGCGCGCAGGGTTCGCTCAGCGCTTCGGGGTCGGCGCGAGCAGCCGCTTCGTCAGCCACTCCTCGTAGCCGTCGAGGTCCTTCCACTCGACCGCCCACGCGAGCGGCCGTGCGGCGGGATCCGGGGTCGTCTGGCCCTCGTCGCCGACGCGCACGCCGAGCGTCTCGGTCCGCACGAGGTCGCTCGACAGCGCGAGGTAGACCGCGACCGTGTCGAAGAGCGTCGAGCTCTTCTCGGAGACGAAGGCCGGGTCCTTCGCGCACCACTCGCGATTCCGGCACCAGACGCCGTAGGCCTCGACGAGCCCGCGCACGAGCGGGTCGCTCGAGGCGCGGATCCGCGCGTAGCGCTCGCCCGTGAGCTTCACGACGCCGCAGGTGTCGAGCGGCGTCACGACTGCTTCGCGCCACGGAGCGCCGAGCACGGCGCGGGCGGCCTTGACGCTCGCCTTGACGTTCCACTCCGGCTCGGGCGTCGGCTTGCTGTAGCCGCGGTGGATGCTGCCGTACATGCCGGCGAACCGGAGCTTGCCGGCGAGCCGCGGCTCGCGGGCGAGCGCCTGCGCCAGGGTCGGCGGCGGTCCGATCGCGATCAGCGTCATGGGCTCTTTCGAGGCCATGGCTGTGTCGATCAGCGCCTGCACGCCGTCTCGATGGACCTTTCCTCGGTACTTCGCGAGGTCGACGCCTTTCACCCAGTCGGCCTGCGGTCCCGGCTCGTCGTTCTCCTTGATCCCGACGGCGATCGGGATGTCGGTGCGGCCGGCCAGCTCGAGGACCCGGGCGACGAGCTTCGCGCGCTGCTCGGTATTGCCGTAGTCCGTCACGACCAGCTTGAGGTCGAGCTCCGGCGACTTGAGCGCCAGCACCAGCGCCCAGGTGTCGTCGATGTCGTCGCCGATGTCGGTGTCGAGGATGACGGGAATCCGCCGTGGCGCGGCCGCGCAGAGCGTAGCCGCGAGCACGAGCAGCAGGGCGAAGCGAACGGACCGTCGGATCAGCAGGATCGACACGTGTCCCTCACACGAGCCGCGCGGCGACGATCAGCGCGAGCCCCACGATGAACAGCACGAACATGGCCGCGATCAGCCGCCGGGTCGAGGGCGAGGCGCCCGCGAACTCCTTCCACACGAAGACGCCCCAGGCGGCGGCCACCATCGTGGCGCCCTGGCCGAGGCCGTACGAGATCGCGAAGCCTGCCTGCTCGGACGCGATCAGGCTCATCGTCATGCCGAAGCACCAGATGAACCCGCCCAGCAGGCCCACGAAATGGAGCCACGGCGTCCCGCGCGTGAAGTACTGGCGATACGTCGTGGGGGCGCCGCTCACCGGCCGGTACATGAAGAAGGAGTTCCAGAGGAAGTTCGAGAGCAGCACGCCCCAGGCGAAGACGAACATCGCGGAGTAGGGCGTGAGCCGTCCGGGCTCCGGGTGCCGGAAGTCGGAGATCATCGAGGCCGCGACGAAGCGGTAGAAGAAGCCCATCAAGAGCCCCGACAGCACCGAGAGCACGAGGCCCTTGGCGCCCGCGCCCCGGCCCGTGCCCTTCATCGCGTACGCCTTCGCGTCCGCCAGGATCGCGGCCACGACGAGTGCCACGCCCGTGAAGAGCATGGGCGCGCTGCCGAGCGGCGTCGCCAGGTAGTTGACGACCACGCCGATCACGAGCGCGAGGCCGATCGCCACCGGGAACGCCACCGCCATCCCGGCGACGTCGATCGCGGCGACGATCAGCAGGTTCGCGAGGTTGAAGACGACGCCGCCGACGAACGCCGAGCGCAACGCCGCGCCGTTCGCCTGCTGCAGGTCGGCCAGGAAGCCGCGCCCCTCGCCGCCCAGGCTGCCGATCGACAGCCCGAGCGCGAGCGACGTCAGCACCAGCCCGAGCGCGTAGTCCCAGTAGTAGAGCGGGAACTGCCAGTCCGCGGGCGCGAACTTGAGCGTGTTGGCCCAGGAGCCCCAGCAGAGCATCGTGACGACGCAGAGGCCCACCGCGACGGCGTACGAGTCGACGATCAGCATCCGCTAGGCTTCGGCCTTCAGGGCGCCGCGGGGACGGCGGCGAGCCGCGAGGGCAGGTGGTAGAGCACGCCCGCCTCTCCCTTCGCCGCGATCCGCTGCTCGTAGATCCGCACGATCGTGTCGCGCCGGCCGAGCAGGCCGTCCACCTGGCCTTCGGTCAGCAGGTCCTGGGTCGCTTCGCGGAGCGCGGGCTTCTCGAGCGTGCGCAGCCGGGCGAGCAGGTCGGCCTCGCAGGTCGCGGACAGGTTCTTCTCCTCCCGCAGCTCCTTGAAGACCTTGAAGGCCCGGGTGTGGTCGATCATCCAGATGCGCCAGTCTTTGTCGATCACGAGGTTGCCGAGGTTGCGGTCGAAGTTGTAGATCAGCTGGTCGAAGACCCGCACCACGAAGATCTGGCGGTTCCACTCCGTCGGATTGGGGGCCGGCATCTTCTTCTCGTAGCGCTCGCGCTCCACCATCAGCACGTCGTCCACCCACCAGGTGTACGAGGCCGGCTTGTTGGACCGCTCGTCCTTGCGCACGACGGTGGCCGGGATCATCCCCAGGCCGAGCATCCGGTCGATGCGGTAGGCCGCCACGTTGTTGCGCCAGGTGTCGCGGAAGTCCAGCTCCAGCCCCGAGCCGAGCTGGAGCTGAGCCTTGTACTCGTCGTGGGGCTGGATGTGGGCGTCGTGCTGGAAGTCGCCGAGCCGCAGAGTCGCGCGGTAGGAGCCCGTGATGCCCCCGGGAGCTCCCTTCTGCTTGACCACCTCGGCCTTCAGCAGGAACTGCTCGCGCTCGGCGTCGGTGACGGGCACGCCGGCCAGCGCCGGGAGGCACGTGGCTGCCCATGCCCCGAGCAGGATCAGCTTCTTCATCACGTCCCCCTGGGGAGCCGCGCGCATCTTACCCGAGACGGTGCGCCGGTTTCACAAGGCAATACACGCGAAGGGGGCCGGAGTTGGCCGGGCGCGGGGCGTTCGGGGGCCTAGCGCCGGACAGCGAGCTGCGGAGGCTGCACCACCGGGCGCGTCTGGAAGCCGGGCTCGCCCTCCCGCAGCGTCACCAGCTGACGGATCGGCAGGTCGCGGAACGTCTGGGTCGCGGCGCCCGCGATCGGCCAGCGGACCTCGAGCGAGCGGATCCGCTTCGCGCGGCCGAGCCCGACGTGCAGCGTGAGCGGCGACGACCCGAACGATCCCCCCGAGCTCACGACGCGCTGCAGCTCGCGCACGCTCCCGTCGGCCGACTCCACCACGAGCTTGAGCCGCGCGCCGAGTGCCGCGCGGTTGGAGCGGCTGCCGACCAGCTTCAGCCGGACCCAGTCGTTCCCCTGCCCAGGGTTCCTGAACAGCACCTTGTTGAAGGAATCGCCCGGCACGAAGCCGCCGATGTTCTCGAGCAGGTCGAGCTCGCCGTCGTCGTCCATGTCGGCGAACACGACGCCGTGGCCCTTCTGCAGGTGGCCGGTGCCCGTCGCGGTCGTGACGTCCACGAAGCTCTTGCCGCCGCGATTGCGGAAGGTGCGGTTGGGCATCAGCGTCGAGTACGACGGCGCGCCGGTGCCGAGGTGGATGTCGAGCCAGCCGTCGCCGTCGAGGTCGCCGAAGTTCGCGCCCATCGCCGGCACCACGTGCGCGAGGCCGGCCTCCTGCGTCACGTCCACGAAGCGGCCGCCGACGTTGTGGTAGAGGCGGATCGTCTCGGCCTGCGGCGGCTGTCCGAGGTAGTCCGCGGCCACGACGCCCACGGAGTTGACGAAGCTCGCCACGAACAGGTCGAGCCAGCCGTCGTTGTCGTAGTCGAAGAACCAGCAGGGGAAGCTGCGGATCGGCTTGTCGACGCCCAGCTCCCCCGCCACCTCGCGGAAGGTGCCGTTGCCCTCGTTGTGGTACAGGAAGTTCGGCTCGCCGAAGTTGGAGACGTAGAGGTCGGGGCGGCCGTCGTTGTCGTAGTCGCCCCAGGCGACCGCCTTCGTGAAGGCGCTGCGCGAGACGCCCGCGGCCTTCGAGACGTCCTCGAACGTGCCGTCGCCTCGATTGCGGAACAGCTTGCTCGCGACCTCCTCGTAGCCGACGTAGAGATCCAGCCAGCCGTCGCCGTCGTAGTCGGCCCACGCGCCGCTCTGCGTGCGATGGGGCTCGTCGAGGCCCCCCCCGGCCGCGGTGGTGACGTCGGTGAAGGTCCCGTCCGGGTTCTGGTGCAGCAGCGAGTCGCGCATCGGCCGCTGCCACCCGCCCCGGAAGACGAACATGTCGAGCCTTCCGTCGTTGTCGTAGTCGGTCTGGACGAGGTTGATGCCGCCCGTCTGCTCCTCGAGGCCCTTCTCCTTCGTCACCAAATCGAAGCCGCCGTCGCCCCGGTTGCGGTGGAACCGCATCGGCAGGCAGGGGTCGATCGTCGTGAACGCCACGTCGAGCTGCCCGTCGCCGTCGAGGTCGTCGACGAGCGCGCCGCCGGCGATTCCCGGCGCGTCGAGGCCACGCTCTCTCGCGACGTCCTGGAAGAGCCCCGGATCGTCGGAGGACTGGAGCGCGGACTCCGGGATCACGAAGGCTTTCGGCACTCCGTCCGGCCACGTCCCGAGCGTCATGTGCGCGAGATTGAGCAGCCAGCGCAGCTCGAGGTCGTCGGGCCGCGCGGCGAGCAGGCGCTCGAAGTGGCGGATCGCCTCGGTCGAGCCGGACTTGAGGTCGTGCTGGCCGGGCTTGCGAAGCGGGAAGAGGCAGCGGTCCGCGTTCGGGTGCTGCAGGCAGTTCTCGACCTCGCCCCGGCGCAGCTCGGCGACCCCGAGGATCGTCTCGAGATAGCGCTCGGCGTCCGCCAGCGCCGGGTTGCGCGCGCGGTTCTCGGCCGCGATTCGCAGCGCCTGCGCGAGGTGCCGCACCGACTCCGACATCTGTCCCCGGTAGGCGTAGACCTGGCCCAGGTCGTGGTGGGCGCGCACCAGGTCGTCCAGGCTGCTTCCCTGCGTCTCGACCTGCGCCAGGTGCGCCCGTGCCGCCTCGAACGTGAAGTCCTCGGCCTCGCGGCGCGCCTCGCAGAGCCCGCGCAGGCCGCGCGAGGCCGCCGGCTGCACCAGAAAGCGCGACAGCTCGACGCGTCCCGACAGCTCGGTCGCGTCCACGAAGGTGCCGACGCGCGGTCCCGTCGTTGCCCAGATGTCGCCGGCCACCGGCTTGCCGAGTGCGGTGACGCCCTCGGCCGGGGCGGGCGGTTGCTGCGACGCGCCCGAGGCGGCGAGACCGGCGAGGCCGACGGCTGCCGCGGCGAGGAGGAGCGGGCGCGTCACGGGGATCGAGGCCACAGCATAGTCGATCCGCCCCGCGCCGGCTCGGTGGTATGGTCGCTCCCCATGACGGCACGGGCAGCCGCGGCCTGGCTCTGGCTCGCCGCCTCGGCGGCCGCCGGCTCCACGCCGAGCGAGGACCGCCATCCGATCTGGCCCGTCCCGCAGGAAGCGACGTACGCCGACGACCGGCTGCTGCTGCGCGATGCCGTGATCGTCGTGCCCGAAGGCGACCGGCGCGTGCAGCTGCCCGGGCGTCTCCTGGCCGAGCAGATCGCCGACCAGTTCGGCGTCGCCGTCCCCGTCGCCGTGGGCGCAGCGCCCGCGGGCCGGATCCCGCTCGTGGTCGGCGAGGTCTCGCAGCCGGCCGTGGCGGCGGCCGTGTCCCGCGCGCACGCAGCCGTGCCCGACAACGACGAAAGCTACCTGCTGGCGGTCGACGACGCGGGCGCGGTGCTCGCCGGGCGCGACTACCGCGGCGCGCTCTACGCGGGCGCGTCGTTCCTGCAGCTCGTCCACCGCTGGGGCCACCAGAGCCTCGCCGTGCGGAAGGCCCTGGTGCGGGATTGGCCCGCGCTCCCCCTCCGCTGGGTACACCTCTACCTGCCGGGCCGGGACCAGCTCGGCTTCGCGCGCCGCTACATGCGCGACTTCCTGCTCCGCAACAAGTGGAACGGCATCGTGCTCGAGGTCGGGGGCGGCATGCGCCTCGACTCGCATCCCGAGATCAGCGTGGGCTGGCGCCGCACCGTCGCCGAGTGGTACGCGCACGGCGAGACGATCGACAAGCTCGGCGAGGGCATCCCGCTCGGCACCGCCAACCGCTTCGCGGCCTCGCTCCACGTGGGGGTCGGCGGCGGCGGCTTCGTCGAGAAGGACGACGTGCGGCGCCTCGCCTACTGGGCCGAGGACTACGGCCTCGAGATCGTTCCGGAGATCCAGTCGCTCAGCCACGCCTACTACCTCGCGGCGCCGCACCGGGAGATCGCCGAGGACCCGGACATGGCGTGGCCCGACTCCTACTGCCCGTCGAACCCGGAGTCCTACCGGATCCTGTTCGAGGTGATGGACGAGTACGTCGAGCTGCTGAAGCCGCGCCGCGTCCACATCGGACACGACGAGTGGCGCGCCGGTGCGTTCTGCGCGCGCTGCCGCGGCAAGGACACGGGCGAGCTCTACGCGCAGGACGTGCAGAAGATCGCGGCGCACCTCGAGGCGAAAGGCATCGAGACCTGGCTCTGGGGCGATCACTTCGTGGACTCGCACAACCGCTTCGCCAAGCGCTGGTCCGAGGGCGGCGTCGTGAGGTACGAGAAGCCCGACACGCGGGCCGCGCGCGACCGGCTGGCCGCGAGCGGCGTGAAGCTCCACGTCTTCAACTGGTCGGGCGAGTCGGGCGACGCGACGTTCCAGAAGCTGGGCTGGCCGTTCCTGGTCGGCAACTTCGCGGGCAGCGAGCAGAAGGACTGGCCGGCGCGCGTGAAGCGCTTCGGAGCGATCGGCGGCGAGGTGTCGTCCTGGGGCGCCTTCGAGGAGTTCGTGCTCGGCAAGCTCCAGATCCCCGAGGCCGCCTACAGCATCAACCTGCTGTGGTCGTCGCAGGCGGTTCCCCACGCCGAGGCGCTCGCGCAGGCGGCGGCGCTCTTGCCGGAGGCGCGGCTGCTGCTCGCCTCGCCGCCGCCGCCGTCGGCCACCGCGGACCCGATGCGCTTCGAGGTGCTCGACATCGCGTCGGCCTTCAACAGCGCGCCGCGGGGCGACGGCTGGGACCTGTCGGGCCTCGCTCCCGGCCGCGGCTACCAGCACGGCCTGCCGTACGCGATCGCTGATCCGGCTCGCGGCCCCTCGGCGGTCGTCGTCGCCAGGCGGCCCGGAGACAAGCCGACGCGAGCCGCGCTGTCCATCAGCGGGCGCTGGGCGTCGCTTCTCTTCCTGCACGCGGCCACGGCGGAGGGTCGACCGCCGATCCACGCGGGCGACCAGACCCACTTCCCGCGCGAGTCGTCGGAGCTGCTCGGGTACTACGAGATGCGCTACGCGGACGAGCTCGTCGCCGTCCACGAGATCCGCTCCGACGAGAACGTGGCGCGCTGGAACGTCGGCCCCTCGCTTGGCTCCTACTTCGCGCGGCCCGTCGTCTCGGGCAAGCTGCCCGACGGGCGCGACGCCGTGCTGTGGGCGAGCGAGTGGAGGAACCCGCGCCCGGACGTTCCGCTCGTCTCCGTCACGCTCGTGGGCTCGCCCGGTCCCTCGGCCGCGCTGCCCGTGCTCTTCGGCGTGACCGCCGTCGAGAAGCCGCGGGTCGAGGACTACCGCTGAGCGCCGGCCTCTTCGAGCGGATCGAGACCCTGTTCCTGGACGCGGGCGGGGTGCTCGTGTTCCCGAACTGGCAGCGCGTCAGCGCGGCGCTCTCCGCGCACGGCGTAGAGGTCACGCCCGCAGCGCTTGCGGCCGCCGAGCCGCACGCCAAGCGCGTGGTCGACGTGCCCGAGCAGGTCCGCCACAGCAACGACTCGCAGCGCGGCTGGACCTACTTCAACCTCCTGCTCGCCCAGGCCGGCATCGAGCGATCGCCGGCGACCGACCGCGCGCTCGAGGAGCTCCACGCGTATCACGCCGAGCACAACCTCTGGGAGCTCGTCCCCGACGACGTCGTCCCCGCGCTCGAGCGGCTGCGCCGCCGAGCCGCGCGGATGGTGGTCGTCTCGAACGCGAATGGCCGGCTGCACGTGATGCTCGAGCGGCTCGGCCTCACGCGCTTCTTCGACGTGATCCTCGACTCGCAGATCGAGGGCGTGGAGAAGCCCGACAAGCGCCTCTTCGAGATCGCGTTCGAGCGCTCGGGCGCGCGGGCGGAGACGACGCTTCACGTGGGCGACTTCTACTGGATCGACGTGCGAGGCGCGCGCGCGGCCGGAGTGCACCCCGTGCTGCTCGACGCGGCCTGGCTCTACGACACGGCCGACTGCCCGCGCGTCCGCTCGCTCGGCGAGCTCGCCGACCGGCTCGGCGCGCCTGCCTGAGCGCTACTTCGTCAGCGCGGCGAGCTGGTCGACGGCGTTGCGGTTGTTCGGGTTCCGCTCGAGCGACTTCGCGTAGCTCTTGATCGCCAGCTCCTTCTGGCCCGCCTTCATGTACGCCTCGCCCAGGCTGTCGTACGTGTTGCCGCTCTCCGGGAAGGCCTCGACGTTGAGCTTGAACACCTCGATCGCCTCGGCGTTCTTCTTCTGCTGCAGCAGCTCGTAGCCGAGGTTGTTGAGCTGCCCCTCCGTGAGATCGAACTCCGTGCTGCGAGTCGCCTTGAGCTCGCGGTAGCGCGTGGCGGCGGCCGCCATCCCGGATTTCTCGATCGTCTCGTAGAGCGTCTTGGCGACCGGCTCCTTCACTGGGTCCGGCGTGCGCCCGTACAGGATGTCGGTGATGCCCGTGAACATCACGTCGAGGTTCGTGCCGCCGGTGTTGTTGAGCAGCACCACCAGCTGGCGGTCCTCCGGCACGCGCGTGATCAGGGTGTTGAAGCCGTTGATGCCGCCGCCGTGACCGATCGTCTGCCGGTCGGCGTTGCCGGGCCCGATCGGGCGCGTGTCGATGCCCCAGCCGTAGGCGTACTTCTCGAGGTTGGGCTTCCACATGCGCTCTTTCGCGGCCTTCGGCAGCACCTTCTCCGTGTAGAGCGCCTGGTCCCAGAGGTAGAGGTCCTCGACGGTCGAATACAAGGCCCCGGCGGCGTACGGAAGCGACATGTCGAGATAGGGCGCGTTGCGCACCCCGAGCAGCGAGCGCTCGTAGGCTCGCGCGCGCTTCTCGAGCAGCGGCGCCCCGACGTCGTAGCCCGTGGCGCGCATGCCGAGCGGATCGAGGACGCGCTCCTTAAGCACCTCCGCGTAGGTCTTCCCGGTCAGCTGCTCGATGATCGCGCCCAGCAGGAAGTAGCCCGAGTTGTCGTAGCGAAAGGTCGAGCCCGGCTCGAACTCGAGCTCGCCGCTGCAGAACTTCAGCGCGAAGTCCTTGACCTCGTACGGGTCGCGGCTCACGTCCCGGAAGAAGCCCGGCTGGCTCGTGTAGCTCGGGATGCCCGAGGTGTGCGACAGCAGCTGGTGGATCGTGACGCGGGCGCCGGTGTCCTGCCGGTAGTAGGGCAGCGCCTTGGCGAGCGTGGTGTCGAGCGTCAGCTTGCCTTCCTCGACGAGCTGCAGGATCAGCGTGGCCGTGAACTGCTTGGTGATCGACCCGAGCCGGAACTTCGTGTCGGGCGTGTTGGGGACCTTCCACTCGAAGTCGGCGAGGCCGTACCCCTTCTTGAAGATCACCTTCCCGTTCTCGGCGACGAGTGCCGTGCCGTTGAACGCGCCCACGTCCTGGTGGCGCTTCAGCAGCGACTCGATGGCGGCCGCCTTGTCCTGGGAGAAGGCCGTCCCCGTCGAGAGCAGCAGGACTCCGAGGGACAGCACGAGCCGCCTCGCGTCGTACCGCATGTCCACCTCCGTCACTCCTTCAAGAGTCCGCGCCCGTCCATCCACTCGCGGACGCGGTCCATCCAGTGGGCCACCGGCCCAGTGTTGCTCGCGCGAACGCCGAAGCCGTGGCCGACGCCCGAATAGACGTGAAGCTCGGCGGGCACGCCCGCCGGCTTGAAGCGCAGGTACACGCTCGCCAGCCCCTCCGAGATGTCGGGCCGGTCGTCGGCGCCGCACAGCAGGAACGCGGGCGGCGACTGCGGCGTCGGGAGGATGTTCTGGGAGCGGCCGGGATACACGAGCACTTGAAAGGCCGGCCGCGAGCTCTCGCGCTCGATCGGATCGGGCGCGTCGGCCCGAGCGGGCTCCCCGCGCATGGCGGCGAGCGCGGCCAGCTCGCCGCCCGCCGAGAAGCCCAGCACGCCCAGCCGCTCCGGGTCGACGCGCCACTCCGCCGCGCGGCTGCGGACGGTGCGCAGCGCGCGGCGAGCGTCCGCGAGCGCGTGCTCCTCGACCGTGTAGCGCGAGCCCTCCTCGCGCGCGAGCCTGTACTTGAGGACGAAGGCCGAGACGCCGTGGGCGCTCAGCCAGGCCGCGACGCGGTGGCCCTCGTGGTCCGTCCACAGCTCGCGGTGCCCGCCGCCCGGCATGACGACGATTCCGGCGCCCGTGGCCGCCTGCGCCTCCGGCAGGTAGACGGTGAGCGAGGGCCGATGGACGCTGTAGACGACGCGCTCGCCTCCGTCGCTCAGCCGGACCTTCTCGGGCTCGCTTCGTCCCTGGGTACCCGGCGCGCCCTTCGGCCAGAGCAGGACGACGGGCGGCTCGTCAGCGCGCGCCGCCGCTCCC
>Ga0157380_10000667_pt1 | contig 21294 bp, 14 predicted proteins | sample S35metaG_FD_119757 | JGI IMG/M metagenome (GOLD analysis project Ga0157380, IMG submission 119757) | Switchgrass rhizosphere microbial communities from Kellogg Biological Station, Michigan, USA - S3-5 metaG | ecosystem: Host-associated > Plants > Roots > Rhizosphere > Soil | place: USA...
CGTGAAACCTTCCGGCGCGACGCCGATGATCTCGAGTTGTTGGCCGTTGACCGTGAGCAGCTCGCCGATCACGTTCGCGTCGCCGTCAAAGCGGCGTTGCCAGTAGTCGTAACTGAGAACGACCACGGCCGACTCGCCGACTTGCGGCTCGTCCTCGGGCACGATGAGCCTTCCCAACGCCGGCTCGAGGCCCAGCACGCCGAAGTAGTGGCCGGACACGAGGGCGCCGCCGCGGCTATAACTGGGTTGCTCGCGATAGCTCAGGTTCGCCACGAAATCGGTGTGGCCTGCGAGACCCGTGAATCCGCTCTGCCGAGCTTCGAGCTCACGGAACATCGGATAGGTGAACTGGGCTTCGCGGTCGCCGATCCCGAGGTCGCCGTAGGTTCCGCCGAACTTGCCCGGCCCCGGCGCCGCCAGGTTCACGAGCCGCTCGGGCTCTGGGACGGGTAGAGGCCGCACGAGAATCTGGTGGTAGAGCGAGAACATCGCCGTCGTCGCGCCGATACCGAGCGCAAGCATGATGATCACGACGAACGAGAGACCCGGACGCAGCCTGAGCTGTCGCAACGCGAGCTTGAGTTGGTTCACGATTCCCCCCGGAGGTGTTGGGCTGCGGAGCACGGCAGCTGCTCCGCGTCACCGAGTGCCGTACTGGGAATAGATGCGCGACGCGAGCGATGGGTTACATCGAGCTCCGTGGACCGGGTGTGCGGGTGACGGCCCAGACGATCTCAGCAACGCCGACAACGGCCAGAATGGCGCCATAAAGCGTCCAACGAATGTCGTTGACCATGAAGCCCTGCATGATCGCGGCGGGCCCGCGGCCCAAGCCCTGCATCATCCAAATCGACCCCATGCCGATCATGAGCAAGCCGAGCAGGCTCGTGACGAACCTCATCGTAAGATCGAATGCGCGGCGCATGACGTAGGGCGACTACTCGCCGGCGTTGATGTCGAAGACGCGCTGACCTTCGGTTGGTACGCCGTTGCGGATTTGCTCGTGCTCGACGGCGCGCTCCGGAATGGGCAGACCCTTCGCTTTCGCCTCGGCGACCTGCTGCTCGTACGCACGCTCGCCGGACAGCGCATTGCCGACAGCACCGTTACCCTCGTGGCACGAGTACTCGAGAACCTCATAGCCGGGCCGCGACGTGATCATGACGCGCAACGTCCACGGCGCCGTGAAAGCGCCCGGATCGTCGACGGTCGCGACGTACTCGATCATCGCGGGGTCGACGCGCGTGAAGCGCTCCGTGAGCTTGAGCTGCTCGCTATTCGGCACGCCGCCGCCGTTGACGCCAATGGCCGTTCTATCCGTGAAATTCGCCGTCTCCACGACGAGCGTGTTGCCGTCGAAACGACCGCGCGCACTGCCCATCCACTGGCGAATGCCGTTGTCGAGCGCCGGGCGGCCGTCGAGCGGGATGATGCGAGTGTCGTGGATCATCTCGTAGGTGATCGCCACGGACTCCGGGTTCTGCGTGATGCGCAAGCCGTTGCCATAGATGACGGGCAGCAACGAGCCGAGCACGCCGCGCGTGATGCAGCGGTCGTACAGCGAGAAATCGTCGAAATCATCGAACGGCCCCGCGCCGAAGGTGCCGCGCGTGCGCGTGCGCCCGGCCGCTTCGGCGGCCGGTGTCAGCGCCGGCATCTGGCCGTTCGGCGGATCGACGATCAACGACGTGTAACCGAACGTGCGAATGCCGAACTCGTGGCGCAGAAACGTGCCGACGTTGACGGTGAAATCGCGGCCGGTCTCGTCGCCCTGCGCGCGCTTCGCAAACTCTTCCGGCGTCAGCGACGTGCGGTTGGCCTGCTCCTTCGGACGATTCATCGGGACGCCGCGAAAGTCGTCGGTGCTCCAGACGCCCTCGAAGCTCGGGTGGCCCCACGAGGTACGCGGCGGCTGCCAGCTCTTGTCGACATAAGCCGCGGCGGTGGTCTCGGCGGGGACGGAACGAAGGCCCGATGCGGGCGGCGCGGCGTTTTGTGCGCCTGCCGACGTCACCAGAGCCGCTACGGCCAACGCGAGCGCCGTCCTGGTTCCATGAGTAATAGGCATGGCATCCCCCTCGTCGCGCCGTCGCGGCGCCTCTTAGAGCCCGACTATAATCCAGGCATGTTCTCACGGGCCAACACCGCCTGGGTCGCAACGGCGGCCGGGATTCTGCTAACCGGCTGCGAGCCGTCGCGCGACGACGTCATCGGCGAGCACGAGGCCACCGTGGCCCGTTATTGCACGAGCTGCCACGACGACATCGAGCGGACGGCCGACTTGAGTCTGAAGTCCCTGCCCCTCCGCGAGGTCACCGCCCATCCGGCCGAGTGGGAAGCGGTGATCCGCAAGCTGCGCGCCGGCATGATGCCGCCCGTTGGCGAGCCGCGGCCGACGGCCGACGCACGGGTTGCTCTCGTCGGCTGGCTCGAAGACGAGCTCGACGCCAACGCCGCCGCCAATCCGAATCCGGGCCGCACCGAGCCGTTCCATCGTCTGAACCGCGCCGAGTACCGCAACGCCGTTCGCGACTTGCTCGACCTCGACGTCGAGGTCGCCGAGCTGTTGCCGGCCGACGAGGCGAGCTACGGCTTCGACAACATCGCCGGCGTGCTGAAGCTGTCGCCGACGCTGCTCGAGCGCTATCTGACCGCGGCGGACAAGGTCAGCCGGTTGGCGGTGGGGACGCCGTCGCAGTTCGTCAGCATCGATTGGTTCCGCGTGCCCGACGATCGCTCGCAGGAGCGGCGCCTGCCCGGGTTGCCGTTCGGCACGCGCGGCGGCACGCTGATCGAGTATCACTTTCCGGCCGACGCCGAATACGACATCGCCGCCGAGCTTGCGCGCGACTTGAACGAGCAGATGCCGCTCTACGCCGAGGAGCAGCAGCTCGAGATCGCGGTCGACGGCGAGCGCGTTGCGCTCTTCGCACTGCCTGCCGTGCCGTTGATGGCGCCGCAGGCCGCCAACAACGACCCGAACGCGCCCGCGATCAGCCAGATCGTGCAGCGCTTCCAGCTCTCCCGCGACGAGCGCGCGGCGCGCAACCGTGCCGACGCGGACTGGCGCGTGCGCGTGCCCGTCAGCGCCGGCTCGCACACCGTCACGGCGACGTTCCTCGCGCGCACGGCGGCACTCGACGAGCCGGCGCGCCTACCGTTCGACCGGCCTTACCCGGCCGGCGTGAACATTCCGGAGACGCGCACCGGCGCCTACGTGCGCGCCGTCGAGATCAGCGGGCCGTATGAAGCGACCGGTGCCGGCGACACGGCGAGCCGGCGGCGAATCTTCTCGTGCGAGCCGAGCGGTACCGACGCCGCGCAGGCCGAGGGTTGCGCGCGCGAGATCCTGACCAAGCTCGCGCGCCGCGCGTACCGGCGCCCCGTGAGCGACGAAGACGTCGCGCCGTTGCTCGCGTTCTATCGCGACGGTGCGGAGGCCGGCTTCGACGCCGGCGTTCAGCTCGCGTTGAAACGTTTGCTCGTGTCGCCGGAGTTCCTGTTCCGGGTCGAGCAAGACCCGGCTGACGCCGCACCGGGCTCCGTGTACCCAGTGTCGGACCTGACGCTCGCGTCACGTCTGTCGTTCTTCCTCTGGATCAGCATCCCCGACGACGAGCTACTCGGCGCCGCCGAGCGCGGCGAGCTGCGCGACCCCCAAGTGCTCGAGCGCCAGGTGCAGCGCATGCTGGCTGACGGGCGCGCCACGGCGTTCATCGAGAACTTCGCGGGGCAGTGGCTCTATCTGCGCAACCTCGACGCGGTCGTGCCCGTGCAAAGCGAGTTCCCCGACTTCGACGACACGCTGCGGCAGGGCCTCAAGCGCGAGACGCAGCTCTTCTTCGGCAGCATCGTGCAGGAGAATCGCAGCGCACTCGATCTGCTGCGCGCCGACTACACGTTCGTCAACGAGCGCGTCGCGCGCCTCTACGGCCTGCCGAACGTCAAAGGCAATCACTTCCGCCGCGTAACGCTGCCCGAGGGTAGCCCGCGCCGCGGCCTGCTCGGCCACGGCAGCAACCTGACCGTCACGTCGTACCCGGATCGCACCTCGCCCGTCGTCCGCGGCAAGTGGATCCTCGAGAACCTGCTTGGGGTTCCGCCGCCCCCGCCGCCGGCGAATGTGCCGGACCTCGAGGACTCGGGCTCGAGCGGCCGCACGCTCACGATCCGGGAGCGTCTGGCGGAGCATCGCGGCAATCCGAGCTGCGCCAGCTGCCACGCCCTCATGGACCCGCTCGGCTTCGCGCTCGAGAACTTCAACGCCGTGGGCGTCTGGCGCACCATCGACGAGACGGGGGCCGCCATCGACGCCTCGGGCACCTTGCCCGACGGCACCGCGTTCCAGGGCATCGGGGAGTTCCGGGCCGCCTTGGAAAATTCAGATTTGTTCGTAATGACCCTGGCCGAGAAGCTGCTAACTTATGGCTTGGGGCGCGGTGTCGAGGCCTACGACCAGCCCGCCGTGCGCGCGATCGTCCGCGACGCCGCGGCGAGCGACTATCGCTTCTCGACTTTGATTACCGGCGTCGTGCAGAGCCCACCGTTTCAGCTGCGGAGAGCGGGAACTTGATGATCAGCAAGCGCACGCTGCCACGGCGCACGTTCCTACGCGGAGCCGGTGCCTGCATCGCACTGCCGTTGCTCGATGCGATGGTGCCGGCGCTCGCGCAAAGCTCGGCGCCGAAGGCGAAACGCCTCGGCTTCATCTACATGCCGAACGGGGTGGCGCGAAACTTCGCCGGCATCGACTTCTTCACGCCGAAAACCACCGGCAAGAACTTCGAGTTGTCGCGAATTCTGACGCCGCTCGATCCTTATAAGAGCCAGCTCACCGTCGTCAGCGGTCTCGCCCACCATCAAGCCGATGCCCAGGACGACGGCGCCAACGGCGACCACACGCGGGCAACCAGCTCGTGGCTATCCGGCGCGCGCGCCAAGCGCACCGAAGGCGCCGACGTCGAGAGCGGCATCACGGCCGACCAGGTCGCGGCCAGCGTGATCGGCAAGGACACGCCGTTGCCGTCGCTCGAGCTCGCCATCGATCTCAATTTCCTGTCGGGCCAGTGCGAGAACAGCTACGCCTGCATCTACATGAACACGATTGCGTGGCGCTCGCCTACGAGCCCGCTGCCGACCGAGAACAACCCTCGGCTCGTCTTCGAGCGGTTGTTCGGCAACGGCGGAACGACGGCGCAGCGCGTCGCGCTCGCGCAGGAGAACCGCAGCATCCTCGACTCGGTGACGGCGGACTTCTCCCGCCTCGCGCGCACCCTCGGCCCGGCGGACCGCTCGCACGTGGACACCTACCTCGAGTCCGTGCGCGAGGTCGAACGGCGCATCGCCGCCGTCGAGAACTTGAGCGACGACGCCGGCCTGCCCGCGCTCGAGCGGCCGCGCGGCATTCCGGAGAATTTCGGCGATCACGTCAAGCTCATGTACGAGCTGCAGTGGCTTGCGTTCCAGGCAGACTTGACGCGCGTCACGACGTTCATGCTCGGCCGCGAGCTGAACTTCCGCACCTACCCCGAGATCGGATTCAACGAAGGGCACCACGGCGTGTCGCATCACGGCGATCGGCCGGAGCAGATCGAGAAGCTCGCGAAACTCAACACGTATCAGACGGAGTTGTTCGCCGGGTTCCTAGCGAAGCTCAAGGCGACGCCCGAGGGTGACGGCAACCTACTCGATCACTCGCTGTTCCTGTACGGCGCGAGCCTGAGCAATCCGAACCTGCACGCCCACTACGACTTACCGCTGACGCTCGTCGGCGGCGCGGGCGGTGCGCTCGAAGGCGATCGCCACGTCGTCTTCCCGGCGGAGACGCCGATGGCGAACCTGCTGCTGTCGATGCTCGACAAAGTCGGCGTACCGACGCCGTCGATCGGCGACAGCACCGCACCGCTCGACGTCTAGCCGTGCGCTTCCTACGCCTTCGTTGCCTGATCGCTGCGGCGTGCGCCGCCGGCGCCGGCGTAGCAGCGGCCGGCGACCTGTCGAGCACGCTCCGTAACGGCAACAGCGCTGCAGCCCGCGCGCTGCTCGCCGAGCGCGCCGATGCCAACGACGCAGATGCCGACGGCACGACGGCGCTGCATTGGGCAGTCCACCATGGCGACGCGGAGCTCGTGGAGATGCTGCTCGATGCGGGCGCCAAGGTCGACGCGCGCAACCGCTACGGCGTGCCGCCGCTGCACCTCGCCGCCGAGAACGGCGACGCCGTCTTGACGGCGCTGCTGCTCGACCGCGGTGCGGATGCGAACACCGCGCTGCCGGAGGGCGAGACGGCGTTGATGACGGCCGCGCGCACGGGCGACACGGCCACACTCGACGCGCTGATCGCTCACGGCGCGCGTGTCAACGACGCCGAGAAGTGGAAAGGACAGACGGCCTTGATGTGGGCCGCGAACGAGAACAACGCGCCGGCAATCAAAACGTTGCTCGCGGCCGGCGCCGAGCGCGACATGCGTTCGACGGCCGGCGATTTCAGCGCACTGCTGTTCGCCGTGCGGGCCGGCTCGGTCGACGCGACGCGTGCTCTGCTCGAAGCGGGCGCCGCCGCGAACGACGCCCTGCTCGACGGCACGAGCGCGCTCGTGCTCGCCGTGACCAATGCTCACTACGAAGTCGCCGCCGAGCTGCTCGAGCGCGGCGCCGAGCCGAACGGCGCGGCGCAAGGCTGGACGGCGCTGCACCAGATTGCGTGGTCGCGCCGCTGGAACATGGGCTTCAACCTGCCCGGCCCCGCGCAGACCGGACAGCTCGACAGTCTCGAGCTCGTCCGCCAGCTCGCGGCGCGCGGCGCCGACTTGAATGCACGGCAGACGCAAGAGCCAGCCGACGGCAACCGCAACAAGCTCGATCGCCTCGGCGCGACCGCGTTCGTGTTGGCCGCGAAGTCGTGCGACTTGCCGCTGATGGAGCGCCTGCTCGAGCTCGGCGCAGACCCGAGCCTCACGACGAACGCGGGCACGACGGCCGTCATGGCCGCGGCCGGCGTCGGTATCTGGGCACCCGGCGAGAATCCTGGCACCCACGCCGAATGCCTCGCGGCCGTCACGCTCGCGCTCGACTCCGGCGGCGGCGACGTCAACGCGATCGACGCCAACGGCGAAACAGCCCTGCACGGCGCCGTTTATCGCGGCGGCAACATTCCGGTCATCCAGCTCTTGGCCGACCGAGGCGCCAAGCTCGACGTCGTGAACTCCAAGGGTTGGACGCCCGTGTTCGTCGCCGACGGCGTCGAATACACACCCGACGTGCTGAAGCGTTATCCCGAAGCCGCGGCGCTGCTGCGCTCGCTGCTCGCCGAGCGCGGCTTGCCCGTGCCGCCGTCGACGCAACCGGGCCGCTGAACGGCCGCGCCGAGCTGCCGACGGAGTAACGCCGGGTGAGCCAAGACACGCTGTCCGACGTGCTGCGCAGCGTGCGCTTGCGCAGTGCGGTGTTCTACTACGTGTCCTGCGACGGCAACTGGGTCGCCGAAGCGCCGGCGTCGCGCGCGATTGCCGCGGCCGTCATGCCCGACGCCGAGCACGTCATCGAGTATCACGTGCTGACGGCCGGCGAGTGCTGGGCCGGCATCGTCGGCGAGCCGGCCGTCAAGATGAAACGCGGCGACATCGTGCTGCTGCCGCAAGGCGACGCGCACGTCGTCTCGAGCGCGCCCGGCATGCGCGCCGACCCCGACGTCAGCAGCTATTTCGATCTCGGCCGCGCACGACGGCCGTTCCGCATCCATCACGACAACGAGACTCCGCAGGTCGACTTCGAGGGCAAGTTACCGGCGCCCGGCGCGCAGGCTTGCTCCGCGACTTTCGTCTGCGGTTTCATCGGCTGCGATCTGCGGCCGTTCAACCCTCTGATCGCGACGCTGCCGCGCCTGCTGCACTTGCCGGCCGACGGCGGCAGCGCGTGGAGCGAGCAGTTCGCGACGTTCGCCGCGGCCGAGTCGGCCGCGAAACGCCCCGGCAGCGAAGCCGTGCTCGAGCGCTTGAGCGAGATGATGTTCGTCGACGCGATTCGCCGCCACGTCGATCAGCTTCCCGAGCACACGACGGGGTGGCTCGCGGGTTTGCGCGATCGCTTCGTGGGCCGGGCGCTCGCCCTGCTGCACCAACGCCCTTCCGCGCCGTGGACGATCGACGACTTGAGCAGCCAAGTCGGCTTGTCGCGCTCCGCACTGCATGAGCGCTTCGTGTCGCTGGTCGGCCAGCCGCCGGTGCAGTACCTGACGAGTTGGCGCATGCAGCTCGCCTCGCGCAAGCTGCTCGAAGGGCGCTCGAGCGTCGCAACCGTCGCTCTCGACGTCGGCTACGACTCCGAAGCGGCATTCGCTCGCGCGTTCAAGCGGCTCGTCGGCATGCCGCCGGCCGCGTGGCGACGCTCGCAGGAGCCGCCGGCCGCGGAGGCGCATTGATGCCGCGACCACGCGCACTACCGCTTGCCACGCTTTGCGCCGTGCTCGGCCTCGCAGGCGCGGCCGTGGTCACGGCCGACGAAATCACGATCTCGATCGTCGGCACCAACGATCTGCACGGCCGTTTGTTCACCGACGACCAGGGCCGCGGCGGCCTCACCGTGCTCGGCGGCTTCATCGACAACCTACGCGCCGCGCGCGCAGCCGACGGCGGCGCCGTGCTCGTGCTCGACGCCGGCGACACATTCCAAGGCGGCATCGAATCGAATCTCTCGGAAGGCCTCATGGTCGTCGACGCCTACAACGCGATCGGCTACACGGCGCTCGCCATCGGCAATCACGACTTCGACTACGGTTCCGTCGATCCGCGTGCCCCCGTCGCGGAGTGGTTGCCAAGGGCCATCCACGCCGACGAGCCGAGCGACCTCCAAGGCGCGCTCAAGGCCGCCGCCGCGCGCGCCCGCTTCCCTTTCCTCGCGGCGAACATTCTGGACGCCGCGACGGGTGAGCCGGTGCGATGGCCGAACGTCGTGCCGTCGGCGGTCGTCGAGCTCGCCGGTGTGCGCGTCGGCCTGATCGGCATGATGACGGAGACCGGCTTACGGCAAACGCTGGCAGCACACGCAGTGGGGCTTGCGACGAGCCCGCTCGCCGCGACGGTCGCGCGCGAGGCAGCGTTGCTGCGCGAGCGCGGCGCCGAAGTCATCGTGCTGGCGACGCACGCGGGCGGTTGGTGCGGCGAGACCACGAATCCTCACGACTTGAGCTCGTGCGACGACGGCAGCGAAATTTTTCGGCTCGTGCGCGACCTGCCGCGCGGCACGTTGCAGGCGATCGTCGCGGGTCACACGCACGGCACGGTCGCGCACATGGTCAACGACGTGCCGATCACGTCGGTGCCGAACTTCGGCGTGCAGTTCGGCCGCATGGATCTCACGTTCGACAAGGCACAGCATCGCGTCACCGACGCGCGCATTCATCCGCCGCAGAACGTGTGCGCACGAATCGAGCCCGCGAGCGGCGCCTGCGCAGTCACCCCGGCAGGCATGGTTCCGGAATACGAAGGGCGGCCCGTCGCGCCGAGCGCGAAAGTCGCGGCGGCCATCGCTCCCGAGATCGAGCGCGTGCGCGCCCTGCGCGCCGAGCCGCTCGGCGTCGTGGCCGACACTCCGATCGCACGCGGTTCCGGCGCCGAGTCCGCGCTCGGCAATCTATTCGCCGACGCCGTGCGCGCGGCCATCCCGGGCGCCGACGCCGCGTTGGGCTACGGCGCGGGACGCGGCGGCATTCGCGCAGACTTGCCGAGCGGTCCGCTGACGTTCGGCCACGCCTACGACGCGTTCCCGTTCGACAACCGCATCACGCGTGTCGCGCTCACCGGCGCGCAGCTCACGCGCGTGCTCGCGGCTCAACTGCCGTTTTGGATCGACGGCCGCCGCGGGCTACCGGGGCTCGCCGGCATTCGGCTGGCCGTGAGCTGCGACGGCACGCAGGCGCGCGTGCGCTTGACGCGCGATTCCGGTGCCGAGGTGAAACCCGATGAGCGGCTGGTCGTCGCCATGGCATCGAACACGGTCGGCCGGTTTGCGGCGACGGCGCTCGATGGCGAGCCCGAGATTTCCGCAGCGGAGATCCCCGTGCTCGTGCGCGACGCGGTAGCGGGCTGGCTACTCGGGCACGGCGGGCACATCGACGCCGACGACTTCGTCGCGCAGTCGCGCTGGCAACTGCCGACGGACGGCAGCGCCTGCGGCGTCGCAGGTCTCTGATCACCCCCGCTTACGGACGTTACGCCGCGCCGCGAAATCCTTCAGCCACGCTAGCTTTCCTTCACGGCGATGGCTTCGATCTCGAGCAGGAACTGCGGGCTTGCCAATTGCGGCACGTACACCGTCGTCGACGTCGGGCGGTGTGCGCCGAAATGTCGCTCGCGCACGGCACGCAGCAGCTGGAAGTCTTGCTGCGGCAGCAGGAATACCGAAAGCTTCACGACGGCCTCGACACCCAAGCCGTGCGCCGCCAAGCACGAGCGAAGGTTCGTGAACGTGAGCTCGGCTTGCTCCGCGAACGCGGACGGTATCGAGCCGTCGGGCCGCATCCCGACCTGCCCTGCGACGAACACGAGGGCCGCTCCCGGCGGAACCACGGCCGTATGCGAGTACGGGCCCACGGGCGGGTGAATGTCTCGAGGGTTCAGGAACGTCGGCATGGCGGAGCCTCTTGCGGCGGCAGACCTGCCCAAGGCTACGGCCAAAAGCCTCTGTTGCATCCAGAATCTGCACTGATTTTTCCTTGGAATCGGCTGCCTGCCCGGCGCTGCCCCCCGGACCTGCTGGCGTTGCAGGCAGCAGATGGCACCGGCCCGCGTTTTGCATAGAATCCGGCAGCTGCCAAGGGGTTCAGACGATGGCTAGGGATAGCTGGCTCGGGCTAAGTGGATTTGCCCTCCTCGCCCTGCATGCGCAGTGCGCGAACGCGCAAAGCGGCAACTGCCGTTTCTATGGCGATGATGACGGCGAGATCGAGGGGGACGTCGAGATCGCCACCCCGTGCACTCTCACGGACGTCGAGATCAACGGCGACGTTATCGTGTTCGCAGGCGGATCGCTGGTCGCGAACGGCGTCGGGATCAAGGGTAACCTCTATACGAGTCGCGCCGACTTCATCGCCATGGAGGGCAGTCGCATCGACGGCAATGTCCGGCTCGAGGAGCTTGTCGGCGACGAGACCACGATCGAGGGCACGAACATTGACGGCAACATCTTGCTCGCGCGCAATCGCTCGCGGCTCGAGATCGTGAACAACGATATCCATGGCGGCATGTTCGCCGTGGGCAACACCGGCGGGTTGCTGATCTCGGGCAACTCCTTCGAGGAAAATCTCGACTGCACGGACAACACGCCGGCTCCCGTCGGACTCGCCAACCGCGTCGATGACGGGGCGGCAGGGCAATGCGCCGACCTGCGACCCGAAGGGTCACCGGCGCCGATGACGTCGGCCCCAGCGACAGCGACGCCGCTTTCGTCGACACCGCCGGCAACGCCAGCGCCGACCACCACCTTGGCCGCGGCCGACGCTGGTGGCGGTGCGGGAGCGCTGGATTGGCCGGCAGTATTGTTGCTGCTGCCGCTGCTGTTCCTGCGCCGCCACGCACGCGCCAGGGCTCGCGTCTAGCTGCGCTAGCCACGCGCCACCACCCCCCTCGCAAAACCTGCCGAACGTGTTCGAGTTGAACGGCTATGACGTGCTGCTCACGACGGTGGGCTGCTGCGTCATCGTCGCGTTGTGGCTCCCGCGCTTCGTGTCGGGTAGGGAGCCGGCGGCGGCCGCTCTACTGATACTGGCCGGCGCGGCGGCATTCTCGTTCATCCCCGGCATGCCTGCAGCGCTCGACCCGACGAGCTCACCGCGAATCTGGGAAGTTGCGACCGAGCTGACCGTCATCGTCGCGTTGTTCGGCGCGGGGCTCAGGATCGACAACATCGCGACAGCAAACTGGCGGCCGACGTGGCGGCTGCTCGTCCTCGCGCTGCCGCTCACCGTACTGGCGCTCGCTTGGATCGGCTGGGCGGTCGCGGGGCTCACTTTGGCCGGCGCCGTCCTGCTCGCAGCGGTCTTGTCGCCGACGGATCCGGTGCTCGCGGGCGATCTGCAAGTCGGCCCACCGCTCGAGGGCGGCGAGCAGCCGGTACGGCTCGCACTCACGACGGAGGCCGGCCTCAACGACGGCCTTGCGTTCCCGTTCGTCCTACTGGGGCTCGCAATCGCCGTGAACGGCCTCACACCCGGCAGCTGGGTCCTCGAGTGGCTCGCCGTCGACGTCCTCTATCGCATCGCGGTCGGCGCAGGGTCCGGCGCTGCGCTCGGCTGGTTGCTCGGCAAGATCGTCTTCGCCATTCCGCGCGACAACTCCCTCGCCCGAACGGAGTCCGGCGTCGTAGCGCTGGCCGGCGTGCTCGTGTGCTACGGCGCAACGGAGTTGGTGCAGGGATATGGGTTCGTCGCCGTGTTCACGGCTGGCTTGGTGCTGCGCCGCGCGGAGCACCAGCACGAATTCCATCGGCGTCTGCACGGTTTCAGCGAAGCGATCGAGCACGCGTTGACCGCCGCGGTGCTGATCATGCTCGGCGGCGCGCTACCGTCGTTGTGGCCGGTGCTCGAGTGGCGGTATCTCGCCGTGGGCCTCTTGCTCTTGATCGTCGTGCGGCCCGCAATCGGCTGGCTGTCGCTCGCAGGCGCGAGGCTGCCGCTGCACGAACGGGCGCTCGTCGCGTTCTATGGGATTCGCGGGATCGGCTCGATCTACTACTTGAGTTACGCCACGGCCCGAGTGGAGATGGTGAACGAGCCCCAGCTCTGGGCGATGGTCGGTTACACGATCCTCGCCTCGACGGTGCTGCACGGCTTCACGTCCGGGCCCCTGATGGACCGATTCAGCGAGCCGGCCCGCTGAATGGTGTAGACGGCGGCCCAAAGCTACCGAAGCAGGCCGGTCAGTTGTCGAGAAAAGACTTCGTAGCTTCTGGATCGCACCGAACCAACTGGAAGTCGACGTTGGGGCGATACAGCCAGCGCATCTCTCCAGTCAGGGGCTCGGCGAGATAAACCGGGTCGGTCAGCTCGAAACTGTAGACCAACGACTGTTCATCGGCGTTCAGCGCAAATCGTTCAACCAGATGTTTCTCGTTGCTCGAAGGAAACCCGTCCGTGATGCCGTTTGGGTTTTCGGTAAAGTTGGAGGTCTCGACGATCAGGACTCCATCCTGCCATCGAGCCAGCGAGTGGCCGTGCACCGTCCTGCCCGCGGGCGGGCGAGCGTCGAAATAGGCGATGCGCTCGGTTGCATCGTACTCGGCGCGAATCCACGCGACATCGTCTACCAGTTCGATTGATTTTCTGTCGCCGGCAATCATGACTCTCGGAATGGGGCGCGGCACGCAAGAGGCTTTGCTGCTTGTGTTTGCCGGGTTGTACCTATCGACGGCCCTTTGCCCTGCTTCGGTTAGCTCGAGTTGGGAAGGATCGTCTATCCACGTCCACAGCTCTGCCGGACCGGTTTGCGAAAGCCAGGTACCACTCACAGAGCTCGCTTTGGCGTCGGTCTGAGTGCTTTCCCCTGAAAGGATGGCGCCGATGCGTTTTTCGTCGGTGAGCGACGGAACATCGCGACCTTCTACAGCGATATCAATGAGCCAGCCAGTCGCTCGGCCTTCCGTGCGGGAGGGATTGATCGTTGCTGTGACATTGTCACCTGCACGAATCGTGTCTGGCCCCCAGCCCAGTTGCCGCATGAATGAGATCGAAAGTGTTTCGATTCGCCAGGAGCGCGCATCATTGCTTGCCCCCGACGATAAGTAGATATAGCCATGTGGATTTTGCCAGGCAAACCTCTCGACCGTGCCTGTGACGACCTGCTTCCTATCTTTGTCGAATCCCTGAAACTGATTGTGATGTGCGTACAACGCTGTGGGTTTCAGGATCGTGAACGACAGAGATGCTAGGGCACCGAACATCCAATAGCGCCGCATCGCAAAAACCCTTAGCTGCCGGTATCGCAATGGTGTTCTTCGAGTCGAGAGCAGCATTTGTCAATCTATCATGTGCCCGTCAAGGAAATCCCGGTGGCGCCAGTGGCGTGATAGGCGAGTACTCGCTTGCCGCGTCGAAGTGGAGCGGAGCACACTAAGCGCGTAGGGCCGATCGAAGGGGACCTTACCCATGCAGCGAGATTCGAGCTCGAAACGACTCGCAACTTGGCTAGCTGCCGTTGCCCTCGGAATCGCGACCACCGGCGCCGCACAGGCACAGCCCGACGCCGCCGTTGCCGACGATGCCGATGCAGCCGCCACGGCGGAGCAACCCGCCCCCGCTGCCGAATCGCCGCGCCGCACACGTGAGCGCCGCAACGCTCGAGCGGCGACGAACGCCGCGGAAACGCCAGCGGAAGCGGCAGCCGCGCCGGCAACGCCAGCAACCGCTGCCGCAGCGCTCGGGGAACCACCGGCCGAAACGGTCGAGGCGAGGATCGTTTGCAAGAACTACAAGCCTACGGGATCGCGCATGGCGCGGCGCGTCTGCGGCACGCCGGAGCAGTGGGCGGCCATTGGCGAGGCCACCTCCGAAAACGCCGAAGAGAACATGCGGCAGATTCGCGAACGCTCAGCGATCGCATCGCCGATCGACAACCCACTGAATCCGAACGATTGACGGTGTAACTAGAACTCGAGCTCGCCCCGCGCGCGCCGCTCTTGCGGCAGCAAGGTCGCGTATAGGAAATCGTGCAGTGGCGTCGGCACGCCGGAGCGCTTGCCGAGGCGAACGACAGCACCCGTCCACTCGTCGAGCTCCGAGCGCTTACCGGCGGCAACGTCGCGCTGCAACGAAGAAGTGCCGCTCGGCGTCACGGAGTCGAGGGTCGCGAGCGTGCGTTCCACGGCATCCTGCGGCAGTGCTACGCCGCGCGCGCGCGCGATCGCTTCGATCTCGCGCATGCCGCGCGTCAGCAGCTCGCGCGTGCCGGGCTGCGTCATCAGCACACCGATCGGTGCACGCGTCACCGCGCCGAGACCGCCGAACGGCACGACGAGCAGGAACTTCTCCCATAGCGCGACGCGGATGTCGTCGGGGACGGCGGCGTCGACGCGCGCGCGCACGAACGCATCGCGCAACGCTTCGACGCGCCGCGTCTTGCGGCCGTCGAGCTCGCCGAACTTGATGAAGGTCGTGCCGCCGATGTGGCGCACGTGCCCCGGCGCGACGATGAAGCAAAAGCCGCCGCAAACACCACCCGCGACGTGACGCGAGCCGAGCGCGCTCGTGAGCTCGTCGATGGTCTCGACGCCGTTCTGCAGCGGCACGACGAGCGTGTCCCGGCCGAGCAGCGGTCCGAGGGACTGCATGGCCTCCGCCACCTGCCAGGTTTTGACGCCGAGCAACACGACGTCGACGGGGCCGACGTCGGCCGTGCTCGCGCTCGCGATCGCAGGCTCGACGCGCATGTCGCCGAGCACGCTATCGACGCGTAGGCCGTCGGCGCGAATCGCTTCGAGGTGCGCACCGCGAGCGATGACCGCGAGCTCCGTGCCCGCCTCGGCGAGGCGCGCGCCGAAGTACGCGCCTACACCGCCGGCACCGAATATGGCGACGCGCATGCTCAGTGCGGCACCGACGTGCGAGCGAGAATCGCCTCGAGCTCGGCTCGGTCGGCGGGCTTGGTCAAGTGCTGATCGAAACCGGCGTCCTTGGTCCGCCGCTTGTGGTCGTCGAGGCCCCAACCCGTCAACGCCACCAGCCACGCGTTGTTGGCCCATGGTTCCTGCCGCAGCCGCTGCGCGAGCTCGAAACCGTCCATGCCCGCCATCTTGAGGTCGAGGAACACGGTGTCCGGTTTGATGCGTTCGGCGAGGGGTAGCGCCTCGGCGCCGCTGAAAGCCACGTGCACGTCGGGCTCACCGAGCGCTTCGATGAGCATCGCCAAGGTTCGCGCCGCGTCGGCGTTGTCGTCGACCACGAGCACACGGTGACGGCCGAGCGCCGGCAGGGCGCGGCCCGCATCCGACGCGGGGAGGGCCGCATCCAGCAACACGGGCAGACGCAACGTGAACTCGCTGCCGCAGTCGACGCCGCCACTGGTCACCCCGATCGTGCCGCCGTGCATGTTCACCAGCGAACGCGCCAGAGCAAGCCCGATGCCTAGGCCGGATTGTGGCGACGAGCGCGGGTCGTTGCCCTGGTAGAACATCTCGAATACGTGCGGCACCGCGCTCTCGTCGATGCCGTAGCCGTTGTCCTGAACCCGAACGACGGCCATGTTCTGCGCACGAGTCGCCGAGAGCTCGATGCGGCCGCCGCTCGGCGTGTAGCGCGCGGCATTGTTCAGCAGATTCGCGAGCACTTGTGCGAGGCGGGCAGCGTCGGCGTCGAGCACGACCGGCTCGGTGGGTACGTCCACGATCAGCTCGTGGCCCATTCGGTCGAGCAAAGGCCGCACGGTCGCAACCGCGTCGCGCATGATGTCGGCAAGAGCGACCGGCGCCTTGCGCAGCTCGAGCCGACCGCTGCTGATGCGCGACACGTCGAGCAGATCGTCGATGAGGCGTACTAGCTGCGCCGCCTGCCGCGACATCGTCGCAGTGACGCGTTCCGCAATGGCTGGATCGATGCCTTTGCGTTTGAGGATCTCGATGCCTGCGCTGATCGGCGCGAGCGGATTGCGCAACTCGTGCGCCAGCAGCGCGATGAACTCGTCTTTGCGTCGGTCGGCATCACGGAGCTTCCGCTCCGCCTTCTTGCGGCTGGTGATGTCGACAAGCGTAACGGCGACGCCGTCGGCGGCTTGTAACTCCGCGTTGTAAGGCACCATGCGCAGCAGGTACGACTTGCCGCTTTCGGCGTCGACTTCCCGTTCGACGGGTGCAAGGTGCTCGAGGACGCGCTCCGCGTCGGCGACGAGATCGTGGTCGCGCAGCGTGTGGCGCAAATCGGCGAGCGACCGACTCTGGTCGCTGGCGAGCGCCTGGAAGATCTCGAGCGCCGGCGGGGTGAACCTCACGATCTTGAGCGCGCGGTCGAGAAACAACGTGGCGAGCCCCGTCGACTCGAGCAACAGCGTCAAATCGCTCGACAAGCGACCGAGCTCGTCCAAGCGGCTCTGGCTCTCCTGATGGAGCGCGAACAGCTCTTCGTTGACGGCCTGTATTTCCCCAGTTGCGTTCTCGATGTCGTCGAGCACGGACGCGAGCTCTTGATGCGGCCGGTCCTCGAGAATGGCACGCAATCGTCGACTGGCCGCATCGAGCTCGGATTGAAGAACCGCGGTCAAGACCAGTGGCGAGCCCGCGTGCGATTGGTCAGAGCTGTCGTGCCGCTCGGGTTCCTCGAACACCACGAGCTTCGCCTTTGCGGGCCCTTGCTGGTCAACGGGATCGATATGAACGACGACGCGCCGCGCCCCGTCTGCCGTGTGCGCCACGACGGCCTTCGAGGCCCAGGGCTTGCCGCCGTGCGCGACGACCTCGAGCCCGGTGCGAACCGCGCTGCGCAGCGGTTCGGCGACGAGCTCGACGAGATCGTGCGTGACCTCGCCGCCCGGTAGCCGGACGTAGCGGCTCGCATGTGTCGAGTAGTGCAGCACGCGTTGATCGGTGTCGACGAGGACGCTGGCCGGGGCGTAGCGCTCGAGCAGGCCGAGGTGCAATGAGCGGGCGTCGACCGGCCTGACTGACGCGATCCCCGCACCGTCGCGCTTGGTCGCGCGCGGCGCCGCCCCCGTCGCGACCGGAAGCGTCAGCGGTTGCCTCGGCCCGACGGGCGCGTAGGTCTGCGCATCTCCGCCCACGGGCGCGAATAGCTGCGGCTCCGCGAACGAGTCCGCGGCGTCGACGACGAGGACGCCGTGCGGCTCGAGTGCGTGGTGAAAGGTCTGCAACAGCATCCTGCGCGCCGCGGGCTCGAGGTCGCGCAGCAAACGCCGGCGGCAAACGATGAGATCGAGGCGCGGGAACGGAAAATGCGTGAACACGTCATGGCAGGCGAATACCACCGCGTCGCGCAGGTGCGGCTGCACTCGATAGCCGCCTGCGTCGGCCGCGAAGAATCGAGCCAAGCGCGCCTTCGATACGGATTCCTCGATGGCGGGCGGATAAAACCCGACTCGCGCACGGTCGAGCAGTGCCTGGTCACCGTCGCTCGCGAACACCTGAATCAGCGGCGGAGAGCTGCGGCGTCCCGCTTCCTCGAGCAACTCGATTGCAAGGGAGTACGCCTCCTCACCCGTGGCACAATCGACGGACCACGCGCGCAGCTTGGTCTGAGCGACCGATTTCAGGTCGAACAGCCGCGGCAGGATCTTGTCCTCGAGTCGCCGACACGTCTCGGGTTGCCCGAAGAACTCCGTCACGTTGAGCAACAGATCTTGGGTGAGCGCCGCCGTTTCCGCCGCGTCGGCCGCGAGCACGTGCAGGTAATCGTTCAGGCTGGTGATTCCGAGCAAACGCATGCGTTGGTCGACACACGCGATCAAGAGGGGCGCTCGATACACGCCGACGTCGCGCCCTGTACGGCTCTCGAGTAACGCACGAAGCTCGCTGAGCGAGCCGTCGGAGCTGCGCGCGTCGAGCGCTGCCGGCAGCGGGCCGCAATAGCGGATGATGGCACGCGAGATCTCCCGCAGCGGCAGCACGAGATCGACGATGCCCGTGTCGAGGGCGCTGCGCGGCATGCCGTCGTGCTCGGCCTCCGAAGGATCTTGGACGATGACGAGACCGCGGCGGTCCTTGATGCGGCGCAGCCCCTCCGCTCCATCGCTGCCGGCGCCCGTGAGCACGACGCCGATACTGCGTTTGCCATGAGCGTCGGCAAGCGTACGCAACACGTGATCGATCGGCCTGCTGACGGCCCCGCCGGTATCGGTGGATGCGGTGATGCGCAAGTGCGAATCGATGGCGCTTACATGCATACCTGGCGGAATCACGAGCACGCAGCCCGGCTCCAGCGACGTCGTGCCCGCAACTTGTCGTACGGGCAGCTCGGTATACGGTTGGAGCAGCTCGACGAAACGGCTTTCGTAGCGCGGCGAGCGATGCGCGACCACGACGAACGCGGCGCCGCACTCTGCCGGCATGCCGCCAAATAGGGTGCGCAGTGCTTCGAGCGCGCCCGCGGACGCGCCGATGACGACGACAAACGGCTCCGCCCCCGGAGATCCGTCCGGAGTCGTCGGCCGCATCCTCTCGTTGTCCGCCATCGTTGCGCCTCGGTTGGTGTGCCCTCTCTAAGCCGGCCATTCTTGGGCCGCGGGAGGCACCTACCCTACAAATTGCGTGCCACGTGCCTGCTGCTCACCTCACGAACGTCACGACGACGCCGTCGATTTTGTCCTCGGTCGTCCGATACGGCCGAATCCGCACGGTCATGGTACCCCCGTGGCGCGACGTCACCTGACGCTGCACGGGCACGAGATCCAGGAGCACCTGCGCGGCATCCTTGCCGAGATCTTCATAGATCACGTTGTGCGTGAGATCGCTGATGGGCCGGCCTTGATCATGCTGCTTGATCGCGAAGATCTGCCGTAACGGCGCCGTGTACCGCTTGATGCACAAGTTGCGATCGAGAAACAGCATGGGAATGTCGGTTGCGGCCATGAAATTCTCGAGGTCGCTGTTGGCCCGCGAGACCTCTTCGAGCTTCACCTTGAGCTCGTTGTTGACGGTCTGGAGCTCCTCGTTGACGCTTTGGAGCTCCTCTTTGCTCGTCTCGAGCTCTTCGGTCGTCGAGCGGTACTCCTCGTTCAAGCTCTGCAACTCTTCGTTGGCCGCGCGCAAATCCTCGTACGCCAAGCTGTGCTCTTGGCGCATCGTCTCCAAACGCTGTTCTGCCATTCGCAGCTTGTGGCGGTAGTCGAGCACGAGCGCATCCGTCGGCTCGTGGCGTTCGATCGGTTCCGCCTTGCCAACATCGCCGGCTTCGAGGAACGTGACGAGGGCACGCCAGGTACGGCCTTCGATGCGCGGGCGCGGCTGCACGAGCACGCCGACGAGCCTCGGAGTGCCGTCGAATCGGGTGGGCACGAACGCCGAGAGGCAAGCCTCGCGCAACTCGAAAGCGCGGTGCAGGGTCGTGCGCAGCTCGTCGGCGAGCTCGGGGCGCACGAGGTCCATCAACGTATGGGCGGGCGGACCGCCCCGCTGCTGCAAGAAGCGCCCCGCGGTTTCCGACAGGTGCTCGATGTTCCAGTGCTCATCGACGAGAGCGCTCGGCGGCGCAAAGTCCTCGAGCGTTTCGATGTGCAGCTCTGCGACCGAACGCCGCATGCGGACTGCCCGCTCACGCACGCGCTCGACGGCCGGCGACACTTGCGGCATGTCCGGGAGCTGCGGTAGCCGCGCCGGGGGTCCACTTGCGCGGGCGCGGGCGCGAAACAGCCGGTTCTGCTTGTCGAGCGGTTCGAAGAGCGCGGGGTCGGTGGCTTCGGAAATCCCGACCAGAAGGAAGCCGTCGTCGCGCAAACCGTAGCGGAACACGTGCTGCAGTTGTTGCTGCAACTCACGGTCGAGATAGATCAAGACGTTGCGGCACGAGATCAAGTGCAGCTTCGAGAACGGCGGGTCGCGCAGCACGCTGTGCGCCGCGAACACCACCGTGTCGCGAATCTCGTTGGTGACGCGGTAGTGATCGCCCTCGGCGCGGAAATACCGCGCGAGCCGCGCCTCGGACACGTCCGCGCCAATCGCGAGCGGATAGCTGCCCTCGCGCGCGGTCGCCAAAGCACTCTGGTCGACGTCTGACGCGAAAACCACGAGCTCGCGCGCGCGATCTCGCCGGCTGAGCTCCTCGCGAAACAGGATCGCGAGCGTGTAGGCTTCCTCGCCCGTGGCACAGCCCGGCACCCAGATGCGCAACGGCTCGTCGGCGGGCGCAAGCTCGACGAGCGGCACGATGACGTGCACGCGCAACGATTCCCAGGCGTCGGGGTCGCGAAAAAACGCCGTCACGGAGATCAACAAGTCATCGAACAGAGACTGAAGCTCCTCAGCGTCGTCGCGCAACAAAGCGAGGTAATGCTCGAACGTCGCGCGATGATGGAGCTGCATTCGCCGCGCGAGCCGCCGCAGGATCGTCGGCCGCTTGTAGCGACTGAAATCGTGGCCCGTGCGAGCACGCACGACCTCGAAGATACGGCGCAGCGCGGCCTCGTCGCTCTCCGCAATCGCGCCCCCTTCCACGTTCAGCAACGGCGCAAGCTCGCGGCGATGCTGCGCGAGCTCGGTGAGTCGCGCCGCGAGCGCGTTCACGGGCAGCACCACGTCGGCGACCTCCGCCGCGATGACGGAGCGCGGCATCGCTTCGTGCGCCGCTTCCTGCGGGTCCTGCACGAG
>Ga0157380_10000669_pt1 | contig 21228 bp, 7 predicted proteins | sample S35metaG_FD_119757 | JGI IMG/M metagenome (GOLD analysis project Ga0157380, IMG submission 119757) | Switchgrass rhizosphere microbial communities from Kellogg Biological Station, Michigan, USA - S3-5 metaG | ecosystem: Host-associated > Plants > Roots > Rhizosphere > Soil | place: USA: Michigan...
CATAGATGCTGTCGGCGGACACCCGAACAACCTTTCCTTCAAGCCCGCCATAGGTCGAGAAGTCGTAGGCAGTCACCTTGACCAGCGCCTTGTCGCCGACCTTGATGAAGGCGATATCGCTTGGCTTGACCCGGGTCTCGACGAGCAGCTTGTCGCCCATCGGCACCACTTCCATGACCTTCTCGCCGGCCTGGACGAAGCCGCCGATCGTGGTCACCTGGACGTCGTTGACGACGCCGTCGACCGGGGAACGAAGCTCGAGCCGGCCCGACTGGCCCCCGACGCCGCGCATCGACTGTTCGTTGACCGCGATCTTCTGATTGACCTGGCTGGCCTCGTTGAGCGCTTCCTGCCGGAAGGTGAAAGAGGCTTCGCTGGCCTGGCTATTGGCTTCGCTGACCGCCGCCATGGCCCGGCCCTGCTGCTCGCGGGCCGCGGCGATCCTGCCTTGCAGGTCGACCACCTCGCGCTGCGCAGTGGCAAGCTCGGTCTGCGGCACGATGTTTTTGGCGGCCAGGGGTGCTAGCCGGTCGACGTTTTCCTGGGCAAGCACCAGGCTGCGCGACAGGGAGCTGATCGTCGCAGCGGCCTCCGCACCCTCACGGCGCCGCTGCTCCGCGGACGAGCGCAGCGCCGCCACCCGGCTCGACAGCGCCTGGCGGCGAACCGCGCTTAGCGTTGCTTCTTCGCCTGCCAGCGAGTTGGCCGAGCCGGTCCCTTCCGACTGCAACCGCGCCGAGCGGGCTTGCAGCGCCTCGGTCTCGGCTTCGATCGAGCGATTTTCCGGATTGTCCAGCCGGGCGAGCAGCTGGCCCTTGGTGACCCGTTGGCCGGATCTGACCATCAATTCCGCGATCGTCGCCGGAGTCGATGCCTGGATGAGCTGGATCTTGCTCGACGGAATGACCTTGCCCTGGCCCTTGGTCACCTCGTCGACCTGCGCGAGGCTCGCCCACAGCAGGAACAGGGCGAAACCGGCGGCAACCGAAACGATGATCAGCCGCGCCCCGGTGAGGGGCTCGCGCCGCCGCCTTGTCGCGGGGGCCTGGAGGGGAAGCGTTGCCATGATCCGAACCTAATCCTTGTTACCGCGCCGCCAGCACGACCGGCGCCGGCGGTTCCGGCGCCTTGGCCTGATGATCAGCCACCGATTTGGAGGCCGAGCCGCTTTCCGAGGGCATCGGAATGCTGAGTGTCCAGCCCTTGGTGGGGTCGAGCAGCCCGCCGACATCATTTTCGGCCCGGGAAATTGGAGGTCCTGCGAGGGCCGGATCGTCGATCGGAACCATGCTGCCATCGGTCAGCACGGCCTGCCGGAGCGGCGGCCGAAGCGACAGCGGATCGGCCGGCTCGCCGATATAACGGCCGGTGAAGGCAGCAGTGGAGCCCCATGTGCCGGGCCAACGGTAGAAGATATGCGCGCCGATCTGGACGATCTTGGCCAACCGCGGCGCCCAATAAGGAGCGACATAGTCGGCGTGGTAGTGGGTAGCAGCGCCGACCGAGCGATCGACGAACCCATCGAGCGCGGCGGCAGCGACCCGTTCGGCCTCCTTCCAAGCGCCAAGCGCCGGACGGCGATAAAGCGATCCATCGCACACGAAGCTGAACTGGCAGACCGGCTCGCGCGCGCCCTGATAGACGACCCCGCAGACGGATTTGGGGAATGCCGGATGGCGCATTCGGTTGATCACCACCTGGGCAACCGCGCGGCGTCCCTCAAGCGGCTCGAACCCCGCCTCATAATAGATCGCCTGGGTCATGCAGAGCAGCGCCCGGCGGCGGTCGAGCGGGTCGGAGTTGGAGAGGTCGAACGGCCGCGAAGCAAGCACCGGCGTTCCGCTGAACGGCATCGCCGCATTGATCAGCCGGGCCTCAACCCCGGTAGCGCGGTTTTCGACCAAATGCTGGCCCGACGTCGCCGCGATCAGCGACGCCGCGACTGCCGGCGCCATGGTCACGGTCGCCGAAGCCTGGTTGGGTTGGATCGGCAGGGTGGTTCCGCCGACCACCCCGCCGAGCAGCGCCGCCACGGCGAAGCCGAAGTGACGCCGGTGAGCTCGAAGTGGGCGGGCAAACGTCATTGTCCCGCCTCTTGCTGTTTGGATGCCGCCGACAGCTTGCCGAGCACCGCGTCGCGCGGTCCATCGGCAAGGATTTTGCCGGCGTCGATGACGATCAACCGGTCGCAGATCGACAGCATGTTATGACGATGGGTCGACACGATTAGCGCCTGATCCTTGGCCAGAGCGCTCTTTAGCTTCTCGATGAAATAAAGCTCGGTCTGGGTGTCCATCGCGCCGGTCGGCTCGTCGAGGAACAGAAGTTTCGACGGCGACACAAGCGCGCGGGCAAGAACCAGCAGCGAACGCTGGCCGCCAGAAAGAAGCGAACCGCGCTCGCCCACCGGCCGGTCGAACCCGGCGGCGTCGCGCGACAGGAAGATGTCGGCCCCCGACCGGACCACGGCGTCGATCAGCTGCTGATCGTCGGCACGCGCTGCGCCGAGCATCAGATTGTCGCGCACGGTGCCGGAAAAGAGTTCTGCGTCCTGTCCGACATAGCGGAAACTGTCGCGCAGCTGGTGGGGATGGTATTGGCGGCTATCGAGCCCGTCGACCAGCATCTCGCCATCGGTCGGGGCATAGAGGCCACACATCAGCCGGCCGAGTGTTGACTTGCCCGACGCGACGCGCCCGATGATCGCGATCCGCTCGCCCGGCTCGACCTTGAGCTTGATTTCGCTGAGGCTGTCGACGCTTGCACCCGGATAGCGGAAGCTGGTGCCCTTCATCTCCAAATGTCCGACGCGGATCTCCGGGACGATGCTGCGCGCAGCGACCTGGCGTTCGTCGGTGGCCTCCATCATCCGCTGGAGCGAGTCCAATGTGGTGATCGACTGCCGGGCGCGCGTAATGAGAAAGGCGAACTGGCCAATCGGCGACATCGCCCGGCCCGCCAGCATGACGATGGCGATAATCGCGCCCATCGTAATGTCGCCGTTGTTGAACAGGTAAAAGCCGCCAACCACCAGCCCAACGCTGATCGCCTGCTGGCTGATCGAAGCGAGGTTGACTGCGACCGCCGTCAGCCGGCGCATTTTTTCCTGGGTCGCGGCCGACATGGCGGCATAGCGGCGCCAGCGCCCCAGCATCTGGCCTTCAGCGCGAGCGGACTTCAGAGTCTCGATCCCGGCGATGGATTCGACCAGCACGCTATGCTGCAGCGAGCTGTCGGCCTGGGCATCCTGCGCCGCGCCGGCCATGCGCCGTTGCAGCACCACGCCGGCGATCAGCATGACGGCAATGCCGACGATCGGCACCAGTACCAAGGGTCCGGCAAGGATGGCGATCAGCACGAGGAAGACGAGCAGGAAGCCAATGTCGACCACCAGCACGACCGAAGTCGAGGCGAAGAAGTCGCGCACCCCTTCATATTCGCTGACCCGCTTGGCGAACGCGCCGGTCGAACCCTGGCGTTCGGCCATCGGCAAGTTCATCACCTTTTCGAACAGCTTCTGCGAATATTTGGCGTCGAGCCGGCGACCGATTTCGTCGACCAGCTGCGACCGCGCGATGCGCAGGATGAAGTCGAAGCCCAACGCCAGGAACACGCCGATGGCCAGCACCCACAGCGTCGGAATCGCCTTGTTCGGGATCACCCGATCATAGACGTTCATCGTGAACAGCGGCACAGCGAGCGCCAGCAAATTGACGATCAACGCAGCGAGCAGAACCGGCCAGAATTCCTTGCGGACCTTCCACACCTCTGACCAGAACCAGTGGGTGCGGCGAGCCTTGTCCCAGGGCCGTTCGCCAGAGCGCTCTTGAGTGGGATCCGGCTCAACCGCGACAGCATGACCCGTGAAAGCTTCTTCCAGATCGGTCGCGGCGACCCACATCGGCTCGGCGGTGCCGGGCGCGTAAATCAAGGCCTCTCCCGCCTTCATTTCGAGCAGGACGATGGCCCGTTCGTCGGTGAGTTCGACGATTGCAGGAAGTTGTTGCAGCCGCCAGCCGGCGAGGCGGCGGCGAACCACGGACTCGCCGCGCATTCCCACTTGCTCGAGCGCTGGCTCGACCTGGTGGAACGGCAGCGTGCCCGTGGCCGAAAGCGCCAACCCCGCGCGCAGCAAGACCGGGGAAGACGGCCTGTCTGCGCGGCGCGCGAGGAAGCTCAGGCAGTCGAGGACAGGGTCAATTTCACGCGACGGCGTGGAATCCAGCCAATGCATGATACTCAACACCCGTCCCCTTCATGCCTGCTTACCGGCCGCCCGTTGGAGCCGGTGCCGGCTCGACCGGCGCGACGACCGGCGCGTTTGGCGCTGGCGGTCCCATGACCGGATACGGGAAGCTATTCTCCTGCCGGTCTTCCGGCGGGATCGGATTGACGTGGAACTTGTCACGTTGGTTCATGACCGCTTCGGCCGGCATTTGCACGCCGAGCGCCTCGATCAGCCGGTTGGCAGCCGCCAATACGCGATATTGCGCATAGAGCTTGGACATCCGGGCGGTCTCGAGCGACGCCTGGACATTGAAGCGCGTGTTTTGCGCATCGAGCACGTCGAGCAGCGAGCGGCGGCCGACATTGAACTGCTCCCGATAGGACAGCAGCAGATCGTCCGTCACGCGGCTCTGCGTTTCGAGCTCACCGACCAGCCGGGATTGGTTGGTCAGCCGGCTCCATGCCGAGCGCACATCCTCCTCCGCTTGGCGGGTCCGCTGGAACAGACGTCCATGCACCTCGTCGGAGCGTCGCTTCTGCTCCCGGACATTGGCCGTGTTGGCGAAGCCGTCGAAGATTTTCCAGCGCATCACCACGCGGCCCGTAAGGTCGCTGGTCCGGCCCTGAAAGCCATCGATGTCGTCGCCATAGCGGGCACTGGCTTCGGCATTGAAGCGCGGCCCGAGTTCGGCCTGGGCGGTCTTGATCTCTTCCTTGGACGTATTGAGATCGGCGATCGCTTCCTGGACACGCGGATTATTCTGACGCGCCAGTTCCTCAGCCTCGGGCAGACTAGCCGGCATCATTCCCGACAAATCGGGTGGCATGTTGACCGCGTCGATCGGAACGCCGGTCAGCGTCTGGAACTGGATCGCCGCGGTGTCGAGATCCTCGCGCGCTTCGGTGATCCGGGTCCGCGCCGCCTGCAACCGCTCTTCCGCCTGTTGCTGGTCGGCAACCGAGATCGAGCCGCGAGCAACGCCTTCGCGCAGGTCACCAGCGAGCCGTTCGTGGAACGTCGCATTGTCCTGCGCGATCGCCACCAGCCGCTGTTGCAGCAGATAGTCGATGTAGGCCCGGCTGACGTTGAGCGCGACGAATTCGCTGCGCTCTTCAATCCTGGCCGCGGCAGCGTCGGTGCGCGAAGCCTGCCGCTTGATCTCGGCGACACGGCCGCCGGAGTTCCATAGCAGTTGGTCGGCAATGATGAAGCCTTCGATCGGCTCGAGCCGGTCGTCGGCAATGTTGAGGTCGCGACGGGTCGGGTTGCGCAATTCGCGCAGTCCCGCTGAGCCCTCCACGGAGATGCGCGGATACCAGAGCCCTTCAGCCTGCTTCCGCTCTTCCTTGGTGGCCAGCTTGTTGCTGACCGCCTGCCGTATTTCCGGGTTGGTATTGAGAGCGGCCTGGACGGCCTCCCTCAGATCGATCGCAAATGCAGGCGATGCGCACAGCAGCACCGCCCCGGGAACGATCAACGTCCAGTGCTTCCTTTTCATGTCTTCCCCCTTCTGGTCGGAGGCAATGGCCCTCCCCGTCCACCGGGGAAGGCCGTTACCTTGGTTAGCCGTTTTGAGCCGGCTGAACCGCGTCATGATGGAGCATTTCCGCACCCATCTTCATCATCATGTCGAGGCCGGGACCGAAAGTCCCATGCATCGCCATGTCCCAAGCCGGCACGCCATGGCCCGCGGGACTTGCCAGGTTGGCAATTGCCGCGTCCCCGCCGTTTCCGCCGTGGATTGCATTGAGCACCGCGTCGATCGTGGCGGGTGCGTTACCCTGTGCCAGGACCTCCGCGATAACCTGATGGACCGACCCACTGTGATGGGCATCGCCGGTCAGGCCAGCTGCCTGCAGCGCCTGGGCCGAGACCATCGCCACCGCTTGAGCAACCGGCCCCGGCGCGGCGAAGTTCATCGCTGGGCCATGGTCGGCAACGACGTTCGAATTGAACGTCGGAGCCGTATGGGACGGCAAGACTGCATCCAGCACATGGCTACCGCTGCTCAGGCTGGTGAAGCCATGGCCCGAGTTTTGCAGCGGTGCCGCATCCACCAGGGTCATTGTCTCCGCGCCGAACGTCTTGGCGGTCAACTGGCTTCCTCCCAGATCATCATGCCCGCTCGATCGCGTGCTGAATTGCTGGAAGTGGCTCTGCATCAAGCTTTCGCCCGACAGCTGGTCGAAGCTGTGCAGCGATGTCGTCGACATAGCCGCAAAGCCCGAAGCCGCAACCATCGCCCCGGTGATACCGGTGTTGCCGATATTGCCGAAGCCGTTGCCATTGCCCAGCCCGCCAAGCTTCGAATTGTCGTTCGAGAACGACAGGTTCGAGAGGTTGCTGTCCGACGTCGAGCTGCTCTCGGTCGACAAGGCCGCGAACGGCACCAGCGGAGTGGCCGGCGGATCGCCGATCTGGACGCTGATCGCGGCCGTATCGGAGTCGCCGTCCGCATCCGTGACCGTTGCTTCAAAGTTGATCGTAACGGACTGGTCGGTTGTGCTCGGAACAACGAAACCGATGCTTGTGATCTTCAGACCGCTAACGTCGGTATCGTCCGAGAAGCTGTCGAGCTCGTCGAGCGTAGCATTCGCATTGGAAGTGAACGCACCGTCATGGTTGCGATCGCTGGCCCCGTCATTATCGCCCGGATCGGTCAAAACACCATTGCCGTTGACGTCGATGGTTAGCGAGCCGTCGAGATCGATGCCGTTACCGGTCGTCCCATCCTCGTCGGTGACGATTTGCGCTCCGACGATGACCCAGTCCTCGCCCTCTGCATTGAAGTCGTCCGACTGAATTACGACGAGCGCGTCCTGGCTTCCAAGTCCATCCACCAACCCAGCATAGGCCGTACCGGTGGCAGAGTCGGAGCTTGTGAACACGTCCTCCTCGTCGATCATGATCGCGCGGGTCGTGAACTGATCTGGGATGCCGTCAGCGTCGGTATCCCGGCCGAGCTTGAGGTTCACGATGATGTCGTCACCCGCGTACTGGAAGAACTGGATGAACATCTCAGTCGCGAAACCATCTGGAGTCGGCGGCGGCGTAGTGTCGCTACCTGGATCAACGGTGAACAAGTCGAAATCGAGGATTTCGCCCGTATCCATCGTGTTTCCGTTAACGCCGGCATCTGATTCCGAAACCTGCGGATTGCCCGCCGCGGCGACGAACAAGTCTCCCGCGGTCAACGCAGCGTCGCTTCCGTTGACTGTCGAAATATGATTCCCGGATGCATTCGGACGTGCGAACGCCGTGAATTGGGCGAACAAATCATCGGACAGCTGCGCCGTGATGACGTCCGGCGAGCCGGTTCCGCCCGTATTGTACTCGACGAAATCGGTGCTTGCATCGCCCGTCTGAAGGATGGTGAAGCCAGCGACCGGACCGTCGAGAACGACCTCGTACGTGCCAGCATCATGCCCGGGCACACTGCCATCCTTATAGAATATCAGCGTTCCCGTGCGGGTGTCTGTAGCGCCTCCGCCAGTCGGATAGGTGAAGCTGAATTCATACTCGGCGGTATGCGCGTCCTCTCCCGAAGGAGCTTCGCCGAACGTGATATCGCTGGAATCCAGCGGCGTGCCGTTGATCGAGATGACGACCGAATCCGGATCGATCGAAATGTCATCGAAATCGGTGTTGTTGTCCGCTCCGATTGTAAAGGCGAAGTCGCCCTCGGCGCTCGGGGTCGGGCCAACATTCTCGCCCGTGGCATCCGACACCGTGTTTATCGAGGACATGTCGTCATCGAACGTGATGGTGAGGTTGCCAGTCGTGGAGTCGACGCCGCCGCTGTCGGTCGCAGTGAACGGCAGGATGACTGTCGGATCAGTCGTGTTTTCCGTGTCGTCGTCAGCCAGCGTGTCGCGCGTCGCATGGAGGACGTTGTCCGCCAGCGTTACAGTATAAGCGCCGGTCGCCTGGTTGGTGATCTGAACGGTGAACAGCGGATCGCCCATGCGCGTCGAGTCAGGGGTGGTCGTGATGTTCGCCGTAATCAGCGTTCCGCCACCCGAGACGGTGTAGGTCACCGTCTCCTGACCGATCACGGCGGTTGTGCCGGTGATGGAGTTGGCAAAGCTGAAGCTGCCGGGAGTGTCGGCGCCGAAGCTGGCATTGAACGTGCCACTCCAGATCGCTTCGTTCGCGTTGCTGTCGCCGTCGCCGCCGGTATTGGCGTTGATGTCGTTGACGTTGGCCAACGCATTGCCGGACAAGCCATCGTCATCGACGAATGCGACCTCGGCGGTGGCAGACGGCGTCGAGTCCGGCTGCAGCGTGATGTTCACCGTCGCGGTCGATACGTCGCCATCCGCGTCGATGATCTTGTAAGTGAAGCTGTCCGCCGTCGAACTGCTGCCCGCTTCCGCATTCGGAGTGTAGGTGAACAGGTGCGTGACGGTGCTGTAGGTCACCACGCCTTGGGTGGCGTTCGCCGTGATCACGACCTTGGTCGCGTCGGACATGTCGACGCCGTCGATGCCGAAGCGGTCGTTGGCGAGCGCATCGATGGTGAACGCTACATTTTCCGTCGGCTGGTTTGCCGTGTCGGCGACCGCCGTCGGCACGTCGTCGTTGAACTGGACAGTCAACGTCGCCGCGTTGGAGTCGGTGTTGCCGGCATCCGTGGCGATGAAGTTGATCCCCGCGGTTACGGTGGTGCCGTTCTCGTCATCGGCGACGATATCCGGATGGAGAACATTGTCCTTCAACTCGACCGTGTAAGCGCCGGTCTCCTTGACCAGAGTGACGGTGAACAACACCGTGCCAACGCGGCCAGCAGGAGAGGTCGCGATCGTCGCCGTGAGAGTCTGAACGCCCGCAATGTCGGTCAGCGAGTAGTTGACCGTCTCCTGGCCTATAGACGCGCCATCGGCAGGCTCGACCAACCGGAAATCGACGTCGCCGTCGCCGCCGGAAACCGACGTCGCCAACGATCCGGTGTAAATCGCCTCGTTGCCGATCCCGGCACCGGTTTCGGTCCCGTCATTGGCATTGATGTCGTTGCTTCCGTCCGGATTGGCAGCGAACTGACCAACGCCCGTCAGGCCGTCATCGTCGACCTTGGCAGTCGCGGCCGATGCGACCGGCGGGTTGATTCCGATATTGATCGTCAGCGTCGCCGTGTCGGTGTCGCCGTCGAAGTCCCGAAGCGTGTAGGTGAAGACGTCGCTTCCCCCACCCGGGCTGTCGTCGAACCGGTCATAGCTATAGTTGCCGTTCGAGAAGATCGTGAGCTGACCGAAGGTGCCGTTGATGACCTGCGACCCGCCATCAGTGATGGCCAGCGTCGTGGCACCAAATGCGATCTGGCTGATCCGGCCAGGGACGTCAGCACCGACATTGTCGGCGACGCCGTCGGCGCCGAAGGTATCGCTGCCGCCAACGCCGGTCAGGACGTTGCCGTCGGCAATGCCGACGTTGCCCGGCGCAAGCGCGTCGGAGTCGTTGTTGGCGATCGGCCCATGGTCCTGGAAGCCGACATTGCCGCCGAGGTCGATGAACGCGTTGTCCGAAGCGACGTCGCCGTCACCGTCCTCCAGCGTCGCCGAGAAGGTCAGCCGGACGAGGCTGTTGGGCAGCAGCAGCTCCTGGTCAGCGAAGGGTGCTTCGCTGGGAGTCGGGTCAGCCGCAATGGGATGATCGACTTGCTGATACTGAGTCAGCGTGACCTCACCTTCGTGACCGGCGGCATTGCTGACGCTGAGCGTGAAGATCCGGTTGGTATCGTCGATCAGGCCTTCGCTTGCCGCCGTCGAACCCGTGATGTTGCCGCTGGCATCGATGTAGATGCGAATGGCGACGCCATGGCTGAGCATCGTCGTCGCGGTGCCTTCGACATAACCCGGCGCGAGCGACAGGGCATAATTGCCATGCGCCCCCGGATTGATTGCGGCGGGGCCGTCGTTGCCGGGAATTGCGCTGGCAATCGAGAAGGCACCGTTGAAGGCGACCGTCGTTGTCGCGCTGTCCTGTACGCCAGCGCCGATCGTGTCGGCATCCTGGGTCAGGACCTTGTTGGCAGGGTTGTCGGTCGCGGCAACGTCGATCGACGGGTGGTCGTCGGCGAACCGCAGCGTCGTGCCGATGTTGATCGTATGGCTGTCGAAGTCGCCGTCGGCATCGAAGGCGGTTGCGGTCAGCGTGATCAAATTGGCCGCCGCCAGAGTCTCCGGCGCGTCGCTTGGGTCGCCCAGCGCATCTTCATGCACCACTGCCCGGATCTGATCGAGCGTGACCTCACCGTCATCGTTGACCGAGACCGTGAACACGTCGGTATCGATGCCGCTCAGCGTGACGTAGCCATGGACAACCCCGGATACGACCTTCAGCTGAACCTGCTGGCCCGACAGAGTGTCGAAGATGCCCGTCGCGCCGGCGTTGATGCCGAGCGCATATTCAGCTTCGTCCAACGGATTGAGCGGACCGTCGCCGCCGAACTGGACATTGAACTGAGCCGCGAACGACGCGGTGTCGTTCTGGTTCAGGGTCGTATCGTCAACTTCCAGCAGCGGAGCCGGGCTTTCGGTCGAACCCGTGACATCCGGCTTGTCGTCTTCGACCTGGACCGTGATGGTCGTCGGCACGTTGGCAGTGCCGTCGCTGACGGTCACCGGAACAACGATGTTGAACTCGCTTTCGATGTTGCCGTCGTTGCCATGATCCATGCCGCGAGCGAGGACCACATCATATTCGCCGGTATTGCCGTCGATCGTGATGGTGATCACCGTGCCCGCGCTGGAAGAGCCGGTAAGCGTGTGGTTGCCGTTGCTCAGCACCCAGCTGACGGGATTGCCGTCGGCGTCGAAGAAGCTGCCCGCCGGAGTTCCCAGCGTATAGATCACCGGCTCGCCATCAACGTCGGTGAAGTTGAGGTCGCCGTCGAGGTCCGACGCCGAATTGGTGTCGTCGCCCGCCGGTGAGCTGTCGGGAATACCGGTCGTCGCACCGGACAAGCCTTCTTCCGACACAACCGCGGCACCGGCCTCGCCGGTCGGCGGGTCGTTGCGGCCATTAATGGTGATCGTCAGAGTCGTCTCCGACTCATCGCCGTCACCGTCGACCATCGTGTAGGTGAACACCTCAGTGGTGCTCTCACCGCTGTCCAGCGCGATGATGTCGTCATAGTCCGGATCGGCCGGATTGAGAGTGTAGGTGTAGCTGCCGTTCGCGTTGAGCGTCAGGCTGCCATACTGACCGGCGATCGGGCTGCCGGCCGCGACCGTGTTAAGTCCGAAGGAAACTTCGGTGACCGCCGCTGCCTGGTCGGCGCCCTTGACGTCGAGGACGCCATCGGTGCCGTTGGCATCGCTGCCCCCAGAGGCGGTCAGGACGTTGCCGTCCGCAACCAGCGGACCGCCGTCGGACACGGAGTCGACATCCGCAACCGCAGTCGGCACGTCGTCGATCACGTTGACCCGAATGGTGCCTTCGAACACATTGTCGTTGGCGTCGGTCGCCTGATAAGTGAAGGTCTCGACCGCGCCTTCAATATTGGTCCCATCATTCGCATCAGGCTGACTGTCGACCGGCGAGGTCAGCGTGTAGCTGTACGTGCCGTCCGGATTGAGCGTCAGCGTACCGTGCGTTCCGGCACCCCCACCGACGAGGGCGAAGGTGTACGGTCCAACGCCGCCAGTGACGATATCGGCCAGGTTGCCGCTTTGCGTTTCGGCGGTGCTGCCCGGATCGCTGCCGATTACCGGCAACGCCGCTTCGTCCACGACGATCAGCACGTCGGGCGTATTGGTCGGCGGACCGAGGTTGATGTCGATGTCGCAATAGACCGAGTCGCCGTCGGAGTCGGTCAGCGAGACCGGCACCGACATGTCGACTTCCGTCTGGACGGTCGTCGTCAGGTCGATGAAGCCGAGCTTGAACGTGTCGGTTCCGGCGATCGCCTCGATCTGGACCGCATTGAAAGCGGTGTCGGACAGAATCTCGAAATCATAATTGTCCGGAAGGCCGGTGACCTGCCAGCCGCCGGCCACTGCGGTGACAGCAATGCCAAGCCCCGCATAATCGGCTGGGTCGACCAGAACGCCCGCATCATCGTAAAGGTTGAGTGTCGTTCCGGCGAGGAACGCGTCGTTGGCGTCGCCATAAAAAGTGTTGTCGCCGTCGGCCGGATCGGCAGGATTGCTGCCGCCTGCCTCATTGACCACGACCGCCCGGACTATGAAATCGGCCGTTTGAACCGGATTGAGGCCACTGACGTCCTGGCGATAGCCGTTCGCCGTGTAATATTCGCCGAAGTTGAGTACCGCGCCGCCACCGCTGCCAGTGACGAATGCGTTCTGGACCAGGTCGACCCGGATATGATCGCCCGCGGACAGGCTTTGGCCGCCGCCCACGCCCATCTCGGTCGAGTTGGTGTTGACGGTCTTGCCGGGCTGCGTGCTGAGGATCAGGTCGAACGGCTGGTCAGGAACGTCGATCGCTTTCGCATCGACATTGCCGCCGCCCACGCTCGATAGGTCGACGATGCTAAGCGTCGTCGTCGACGTGATGTCGCCGATCTGATCATAGGTGAATGTGCCGTCGCCATTGATTGTGATGGTGAAGATCAAGTCGCCCGTCTCGTCTCCGGCGTGCGCTTCTAGGACGCCATCGTCGTTGACGAAGTAGAACAGCTCTTCGCCATTCGAGCTGACCGGATGTCCGTCCGTATCGAGGACCGGATCTCCATCCTCGACGACGAACGCAACCGTACCGGGCTCGTCGGCCCCGACGGGAGGCAAATTGAGGTCGCCGGTGAAGGTCGAGCCGGCATCGTTGACCGCAATCACATCGTCCGGGCATTCCTCAAACTCTTCGGGACTGTCGTCGTCGACCGTGATGATCAGACCGTCGGCGGGAGCGGGGATTGAGTCACCGTCGTGATCCGTCGCTTGAATGATCGAACCGAGTGCGATCGTGAGATCCTGGTCGGTCGGGTTTTCCGTATCATCACCAGTCTCGCCGTCGAGACTCGGGTGATCGAGCTGGTCGAGCAGCGTGAAGGTATATTCACCGGTTGCTTCATTGAGAACAAGGGTGAACACCGGTGAGCCATCGGCCGACGCCGTGAGCGTGTTGCCGACGACCAAATAGGTCACCGGATTGCCATTGGAGGTCAGATCCTGCCGCAAACCCGAAGTGTCGGTCAGTAGGCTGAAGGTCAGCGGCTGATCGGCGCCAGGGCTGAACAGATCCGACACATCGCCGGTGACGACCGTTTCGGCGCCAGGAACATCGTTGACGCCGCCAGCGTTGCCGCCGTCCAATCCGTCTTCATCGACGGTGCCGCCAATTACCGCCTGAGTCACCTCCGGCGTATCGTCGTCGACGACTAGCAGGCCAGTGCCTTCGGCGAAGTCGCCGTCAGCGTCGGTAGCACGAACGGTAATGTTGAATTCAACGTTATTCTCGACATCGTCACCCGGCTCCCCGTCCAGGGTTGGATGGTCGATCGGCGCTTCCTGGGTGATCGTGAAGTGGCCGCTGGCGGGATCCAGCGTAACCGTGATGACCAGATTGCCGTCCTGCTTGATGAGCAGGTCGCCGTTGGGCGCGAGCTCGTAAGTATAGCCGTCAGGTGCGCCGGAGTCGCGCAAGCTATAGGTCAGCCCGCCGTCACCACCCGTTGCGCTGACGTCGCCTTCGATGAAGTCGCTGCCGCCGTCGTCTTCTGGACCACCGGGATTGCCACCCGGCTGGGCATCGTCATCCAAGACGTTGCCGATACTGAACGGTGTAGCGATCGGCGTGTCGGGAATGGTGATGGTCAGCGTCGTGATTGACGGGTCGCCGTCGCCGTCCGTCAACGTGTAGTTGAAGACGTCGGTAACGCCGCCGCCCGATTCCGGGCTGCGCGTGTAGAGATAGTCGCCATTCGAGAACATTCGCAGCGTGCCATGTTCGCCCGCGATGTCGACGAAGCTGCCGTCGGGCACGTTTGCGCCGGGAGCGGCATTGACGCTGTCGATAAACGTCACGCGGGCATCGTCCGCGCCGACCGTATCGGCGGCGTTGGTATCGGTATCTTCGAAGTCGCCAGGAGCGGCATCGGTAATCACGTTACCGGTCGCCAGGAACCCGCCTACTCCAACGGTATCCGTGTCCGGACGCGCAGTCGGCACGTCGTCGATGATGTCGATGGTGAGAGTGGCACTTGCCTGGTCGCCGTCGTTATCGGTTAGCGTGACGCCGAAATCGTCTTGATCCGGATTGACGTCATTGTGGCTGATGTTGTCGTCGAGCAGATAGCTATAGGTGAAATTGTTTCCGGCGGTGCCGGTGATCGTCAGTGCACCATAGGCGCCCTGGACAACCAGTCCCACGAAAATCTCGTGAGGAATACCATCGGCGCCGGTAATGGTTAGGCTATCGATGCCATCGGGCGAATTGATGACGATCGTTCCGCCGGTTGCCTCGCTGGGGTCGCCGTCGGCACCGGCCGCAGCTTCCTCGCCAGAGCCTTCCGGCTCACCTTCGTTGCGAGCAGGCAAGCCCTTTTCGTCAACGCTGTCCAACGCGTTGACCGCGGCCGGCTGGCCGTCGGGCTGGATGAAAATCTCCGGCTCCTCATTCAGGATGTCGAAGACTTCCTGCGGCTCGGGCGGGACATAATTATATTCGGTCGGCGGGATCAGGTCGCCGAGCGGCACACCCGGATCCAGCGGAGGCGGCGGAACCGCGAAGTTACCGCCGCTCGATGGCGGCGTCTCGCCGGCGGCCGGCTGGACTTCTTGCCCGACCAGCAGTGCGGCAACGTTGGTCGCCGGCACCTCTACACCGCCGAGTACCAGTTGCGGCACGAACACGGCGCCGTCGAGGATGATCAGCTGAGTGCCGTCGGGCATGTCGACGACGAGGTTGCGGCCGACGACATGAACGTCGCTCAGCTCAACCCCCGCCGGCAGGGTCACGACGCCGTCAGGGCCGACGACGATCTGCTGGGCATCGGCCCGGATGGCCAACGGCGTTTTGCCGATCTCGACAATCAGCGACGCGGTGTCGCTGGCACCTTGATTATCCGCGAGCGTGTAGGTGAAGCGATCGCGAACATTCTCGACGCCCTTGTTCGCCTGGTAGACGTAGTTGCCGTCCGCATCGACGCTGAGCTTGCCGTACTCGCCCATGACGCTGAGCTTCCCGCCGGAGAAGTTGGAGTCTTCTCCTCCCTTGCCGGCGATGGCGGTGATATGGCCGTCGGTGGCGCTGTCCGCGCCTACCGAACCGCTCTGCGTTCCCTCGCCCGTGATGAGGTTGCCAGTGGCGGAGCTCTTCGCGCCGGCCGCAAGCTGATCCGTATCGTCGTTGGCGATCGGGCCCTGGCCCTGGAACGCACCCGTTCCGGAAGCATCTTCGTACCGCATAACCACCTACCCCTGCTGCGGCGCGGGTCGCCCGCGACGCGTTAAATTGCACTCTGGCAGGGGCGTTGCGTTAACCGAAATTGGTTAATGCAGCCGCGAATAGCCGAGACCGCCCCCGCGCTCGTGAGACAAAAGAAACACCTCTAATGAGAAATTTTCAAGCTTTGGGGGAATCGGGGCAGTAGTGCGGACCTTCATCTCGCCACTTGTCGGTAGAAATTCTTAGTTAACCTTTAGATGTATTCAAAGTAATCACTTCGATCATTTATGGATATGCCATGAGCTAAGCTAAGTTTGCTCCACATCTTGCCTGAATTGTCCTAGAGGAAGCCCGTGAATAGATTCTCGGATTAGCTAAAAAGTTAATTCCGGTTAAATTTACAACTTGAGTTAGCGAAAGGTTAACACGGTGCCGATGGGGTCTGGGCGGCGATTCAACCGCGATTCCGATCCACTTGAAGCTTGTGGAAAAAATTGTGGGCTGAGCGTCCCGCTTTGGGAAAATCCGCCCCTTCCCGGTCCAACTCCGCCGCGACTCGGAAAGACAAAGCCCCGACTCGACCTGACAAAAGGATCGCTGGTGCATCCTCGACCGCACCTCGCTAGCATGTCTCCCCCGAAGGGAGGGTATGAGGTTGAAGATCGCATGCATCGGCGGAGGTCCCGCCGGCCTCTATGTCGCCATTTCGATGAAGCTTCGCGACCCGCGTCACGAAGTGCATGTGTTCGAACGAAACGCCGAGGGCGTCACCTTCGGTTGGGGCGTGGTATTTTCCGACCAGACGGTCGAAAATCTGATGGCGAACGACCCGATCTCCGGCCAGATCATCGCCGACGAATTCGCCCATTGGGACGATATCGACGTGCACATCCAGGGCGCCTGTGTCCGCTCTTCGGGTCATGGTTTCATCGGCATCGGCCGCAAGCAGCTGTTGGAGATTCTGGCCAACCGTGCCCGCGAGCTTGACGTGGAGATCCACTATGAAACCGAGTTCGATCCCGATCTGGCGGCTTGGCCGGGATGGGACCTGGTCATCGCCGCGGACGGTATCAACAGCCGTTTCCGAGAGGCTCACGCCGAGCATTTCGGGGTCGATGTCCAGGAACGGGCGAACCGGTTCGTCTGGCTGGGCACGCCCAAGACTTTCGATGCGTTCACCTTCGCGTTCGAAAAGACCGAGGCGGGCTGGATCTGGGCACACGCCTATCGCTTTGCCGAGGACTGTTCGACCTTCATCGTCGAATGCTCCGAAGACACTTGGCACCGCCTCGGCTTCGACCGAATAGAACAAGCTGAGGCGATCGCCCTTTGTGAGAAGATATTCGCCAAATACCTCGACGGTCAGCCGTTGCTCAGCAACGCGGCCCATCTCCAGGGCCCAGCGGTCTGGCTCAAGTTCCGGCGGATTATTTGCGAGCGCTGGCACTACGACAAGCTGATCCTTCTCGGCGATGCCGCCCACACGGCCCATTTCTCGATCGGCTCGGGCACCAAGCTAGCGCTGGAAGACGCGATCAAGCTGGCCGAAGTGCTCAATCGCCCCGGCCTCGGCCGCGCCGAGGCGCTGGCCGAGTACCAGGCCGAACGGAACCTGGAGGTGCTGAAGCTACAGAATAGCGCCCGCAATTCGACGGAGTGGTTCGAGACGGTCGAGCGCTACCTGCATTTCGAGCCATGGCAGTTCGCTTATTCCCTGCTGACCCGATCGCAGCGGATCAGCCACGAGAACCTGCGCCTTCGCGACCGCGGCTGGCTCGAGGAGACCGAGCGGACATTCTGGCAAGAAGCCACTGGCAAGGCGAAGACTGCCTGGCCGATGTTCGCGCCTTTCAAACTGCGCGAAATGGAGGTCCAGAACCGCATCGTGGTGTCGCCAATGGCGATGTACTCGGCCGTCGACGGTGTGCCCAACGACTTCCACCTGGTCCATCTCGGCGCCCGAGCCCAAGGCGGCGCTGGCCTGGTGTTCACCGAGATGACTTGCGTTTCGCCCGAGGGTCGCATCAGCCCCGGATGCACCGGCATGTGGAACGACGAGCAGCTCTCTGCGTGGTGTCGCGTCACCGATTTCGTCCATTCCAACAGCAAGGCCAAGATTTGCCTTCAGCTCGGCCACTCCGGGGGCAAGGGCTCGACGCGAGTGGGCTGGGAAGGCGACAATATGCCTCTCGTCGAGGGCAATTGGCCGGTGTTTGCGGCGAGTGACGCTCCCTGGTCGCCCGAAAATCAACAGCCGAGGCCGATGACCCGGTCGGACATGGACGACGTTAGGAGCCAGTTCGTCGCCGCGGTTCGGATGGGATTGAAAGCCGGCTTCGACATGGTCGAGATGCACGCCGCCCACGGCTATCTGCTGTCGAGCTTCATCACTCCGCTGCAGAACAAGCGCACCGACGAATATGGCGGAAACCTTGAAAATCGCCTCCGCTTCCCGCTCGAAGTGTTCGCGGCGATGCGCGAAGCCTGGCCAGCCGACCGGCCGATGTCGGTCCGCATTTCGGCCAACGACTGGGCAGGCGAGGAAGGCGTGACACCCGACGAGGCCGTGCTGATCGCCGAGGCGTTCGCGCGCGCCGGCGCTGACTTGATCGACGTGTCCGCCGGGCAAACCTGGGCCGATGCGCAGCCGGTCTATGGCCGCCTGTTCCAAACCCCTTTCTCCGACAAGATCCGCAACCAGGCAAAGCTTGCCACAATGGCGGTCGGCAACATCACCGATCCCGACCAGGTCAACGCGATCCTGACCGCTGGGCGAGCCGATCTGGTGGCATTGGCTCGGCCGCATTTGGTCGATCCGATGTGGACCCTGCGGGCGGCGGCGATGGCCAACTACCGAGACCAATGGGTTCCGCCGCCCTATCTCGGCGGAATGGCGCAAATGGCCCGGCTGTTCGAGCGCGAAGCGGAGCTGCGCGCAGCGGAGTTGAAGGCCTGAGGGCGATTTTCCGAAAGCCCCGTCTCAGGGCTTGCCCCGATATCCACGCCGGCGGCCCGCGATCAAGGTCTTTCCAGCTGAGTGGAAATGGCTCAGAATGGCCGGGCTAGGATGGGGTCAATCGATGCAGGACCGGATTTTTGGAGACCGTGAGAAGGCGATGGAGGAATCCTATTTCCGCCAGGAAGAGGCCCGACTTCTCGAAAAATTACGGCAAAAAGCATCTCTCGACGAGATTGCGGTGGCGCTGCGGGACGTGTTGCTGGTCGAAAATCCAGAGTTGCTTGCTCGGGCCCGCCAGCTGGGGATCACTGCCGAAACCGCACCCGCCTTTTTTCTCGCTCCCCTCGTCCAGGTTGCCTGGGCGGAAGGCAAAGTAACCAAGGACGAGCTGGAAGCGGTCCTGAAGATCGCCCGCGAGCGCGGCATCGACGAACAATCGCCGTCCTATGCTCAGCTGCGCGACTGGCTTGCCACTCGGCCGGATGACGAGCTGTTCGACGCCTCGGTTGAGGTGATCAAGTCGAGCTACGCCGTGCTCCCGCGCAAGGAGCGCGAGGAACGGATCGAGCGGCTGGTGGATGCGTGCCGCACCGTTGCCGAAGCGTCAGGGACCGAGCTCGCGCACCTGCTCGGCCTCGGCACCGGCGTCTCAAAGGTCGAGGCGTCGATGCTCGATGCCATCAACACGAGACTTCGGATTCGCGGCTAGCCTGGTCGAGTTCGCCCCGGATATTGTCACTGGCAGACTGAGGGCGGCGATAAAGCGCTAGGCAACCTCGCCCCCAAACTGTTCCCCTGCGGCGGTATCAATATTCGTAGAACATCTGTTGAATTCTCGCCCGATCACGGGTCTTCGTCAGCGCCAGCATCAAAAGGACGCGCGACTTGGCCGGATTGAGTTCGCCCGACGCGATCAGGCCGAGCTTGTCGTCGTTGACCTCGTTGTTGCGGTAGACGATGCCCGAGGGCAGTCTGGTGCTGCGGACGACGACCACGCCGGCCTTGGCCGCGGCTGTGACCCGTTCGAGCGCTGGTGCGGTCATATTCCCGTCGCCCACGCCGGCGATCACCAGTCCCTTGGCACCGTTTTTGACGGCCGCATCGATCAGATCGGGGTTCATGCCGGCGTTCGCATAGATGATGTCGACGCGCGGCAAGGAGGTAAGGCCGTCAACGCTGAATTCGCTCGTCATGCCCTGCCGCTTGTCGGGCATGGCGAACCAGGTGATGGCGCCGGTGTTGGTGAGGCCAGCCGGGCCGCGGTTGACGCTGCTGAACGTCTGCACCTCGGAGGTGTTCATCTTGACCACATTGCGAGCGTAGTCGATCTGGTCGTTGAGCACCGTCATCACGCCGCGTCCCCTGGCGCCAGGACTGATTGCCGCAGCGATGCCATTGTAGAGGTTGCTCGGTCCGTCGGCGCTGATTGCCGTGGCCGGGCGCATCGACCCGACCATGACGATCGGCTTGTCCGTCTTTGTTACCAGATTCAGGAAATAGCTGGTTTCCTCAAGCGTGTCGGTGCCGTGGGTGATCAGCACCGCGTCGGTATTGGGTGAATTGACGACCTCACCCAGCCGCTTTGCGAGCTTGAGCCAGACCTCGTCGTTCATGTCCTGGCTGCCGATATTGACGACCTGCTCTCCGGTGATGACCGCCAGCTTGTCGAGATTGGGAACTGCCGAGATCAATTGGTTGATGTCGAACGAACCCGATTTGTAGCCATAGCCGCCGGATGGGGCTTGCGCCCCTGCAATCGTGCCGCCGGTGGCCAGCACGGTGACGCGCTTGCTGCCCTGCGGGGCCTGGGCGAAACTGCCAGCGCTTGCGAGAAGCATCGCGGCCGCAATGATGAATTTGGGTTTCATGGTTCTCGCTCCCTTTAGCTGGTCGGTTGCGGACTGTGGGTTTTGCTCGCCTCGAAGGCGGCAACATATTCGGCGGCAACGGCACGGATCGCGCGGCCGATGTCGTCGTAGACATGATCGGGCAGGTTCGCGAACGACACGCGCACCGACCTGGCGGGCGCATCGAAACCACCGCCGTTGAGCAATACGATGCCATGATCATTGGCCAGCCTGAACACCGGATCGAGGGGGTGGATGTTTTTCTTGACCCATTCCACGACGTCGTTGTCGAGGTATTTGCGCATCCAAAATTCGATATCGACCAGGCCGTAATAATAATCGAAATGCTCGTTTTCACCGACGTGGATGCCCAGGCCCTCGATGGTCGCCTCCACCCGTTTCTTGACGATACCGATGCAGCCGCGCTGGTAATCCTTTCGAACGTCCATCAGCTCGCTGATCGAAAACAGCATCATCATGACCTGCTGCGGTAGCGACAGGCCGGCGGTGTGGTTGAGCGCGACGTCACGGCTGTCGGCCACGATCCGGTCGATGAACGCAAGTTTGCGCGGTTCGAGAGTCAGAGCGTGATAGCGGGCGTCGATGGTCTGCTGTGTCGCCTCGGGCAGCGCGGCAATCAGGCCGTCGAAGACATTGTCCTCGTGAACCGCGATGGTGCCGAGCCGCCATCCGGTGCAGCCGAAGTATTTGCTGTAGGAATAGACTCCGATGGTGTTCTTCGGGAATGCCCCGAGCAGCCCGCGGAAACCCGGCACAAAGGTACCGTATACGTCGTCGGTCAACAGGATCAGGTCGGGACGCTTGTCGAGGATCTGACCAATTTTCGC
>Ga0157380_10000671_pt1 | contig 21193 bp, 14 predicted proteins | sample S35metaG_FD_119757 | JGI IMG/M metagenome (GOLD analysis project Ga0157380, IMG submission 119757) | Switchgrass rhizosphere microbial communities from Kellogg Biological Station, Michigan, USA - S3-5 metaG | ecosystem: Host-associated > Plants > Roots > Rhizosphere > Soil | place: USA...
AAAATTGGTAAGGGTAAAGAGTTTAAATATTTTTTAGGAATCGGACCAAATATCAGCTATTGGTTAGGTGGAAAGGGTAAGCTATATAATTCTGAACTGGAAGAAGGTAATCGCGGTGAATTATCCTATAAAGTAAATTTCGGCAAATCCGATGGGGAACAGGCGCCTGATGAAATGCTTGTAGAAAGTCCGAACAGGCTCCAGCTTGGTCTAAATCTAATGGCAGGAATGGTTTTCGAGCCGTGGTATAAACAAAGGTTCATGTTTTCGGTCCGTTATGAATTAGGTCATACTTACCTTGCGAAATCGGATGGTAATTTTTTAAATACATATTTCTCTGATCCACTCAACTCGAGAAATCAGGGCTTTAGAATTTCACTTGCCTACCTTGTGGATCTCAAGACCGAAGAAAGAAAGAAAGGTAAGAGCACGCTAGACAAAAGAAACTTAAATAAACGTTAGAATTCTATTTTCTTCTGAAGTACATTCTTTTCGTACAGATGAAAAATAATTCCATCCTTTAACCCAACTTCCGGCACGAGTATGCTGGCTGCGTGTGCCCACTCCATCACCTTAAGATAAATATTCGCGGCCGGAATAATAACGTCGGCTCGGTCAGGATTCATTTGCAACTTGTAGATTCGTTGCTCAATCGAATAGCTGTCGATCATGTCCCGAATTTGCTTGACCTTCTTGATCGAAATTGTTTTGCCAGGTTTGGACAACGCGAGATCAAATATTTTACTGATGTTTCCGCCGGTACCTACTGCAGTCACCTTTCCATAGCTCTTTTTAATATTTTCTCGAACCCAATGTTCCATATCCTCCCACATGATAGGGGAGTCGTTATGTTCCAGCACCCTCACTGAGCCAATCTTGAAAGAGCGCGTCCTTATTTTCTTTCCGTTAAAGTATAAGTTGAGTTCCGTACTTCCGCCACCCACATCAATATGTAAATATGTTTTTGTGGCCAAGTAAGAACTTATTGCGCGATTGATAAATTCCGCCTCTCTGTTGCCGTCAATGACATGGATGGATATACCGATTTGCTCTTGAACTTCTGTTACCAACTCCAAACCATTTTCTGACTCCCGCATGGCAGATGTCGCACAAAACATGTAGTCATCTACTTCGTACAATTCAATAAGCAAACGAAATGCTTTCATCAGTTTCTTGAACTTCTCAGCACTCTTTGTACTGATACGTCCTGTGCTGAACACATCATGCCCCAGTCGAAGTGGAAAGCGAACGTACTCTAGTTTTTTAAACAGCACTTGGGGGGCATTGTCGAGCACCGTAGATATCTGGAAGCGGATTGCGTTTGAGCCGATGTCTATTGCAGCGAGTTTCAATAGCGTCTTAACAATTTAGTGAACAAGGTGTTTCGAACGGGTCCAGCATAGTGCAAAACTATCAAAGTTTGTTCAAACTTTCGTAACGTCGAAGGCTACCCACTTTTTGTGGCTTTTAATTCGTTTGCATCGGGTGTGATTAGCCACCGAAGTACAATCTTGCCGATTTTCCAGTCCTCAAATCTTCAATCTGATAGCGGCCATTTTTATATTTCAGTTCTATTAGTTTTATTTGTAGTGCTTATCCAGAAAGACCGAGGGTTTGGGCCCCGTGACGTCTTAGCATCCTATCCCATTTTCGACAGGGGTGTTGTGCTAAATCCCATTCGCCAGCTGGCGGAAAGATAAGTAACCCCATACACCGGGCTCTCTGGAAGCACACCTTAGAAAAGAGAGTCTATATGAAAATTGAAAATTTATTAAAAGAGAGAATTCTCGTGATTGATGGTGCCATGGGCACGATGATTCAGCGACACACATTAACAGAAAACGATTTTCGCGGCGAGCGATTTAAAGATCATCGATATCCGTTGAAAGGTAATAATGATCTTCTTTCGATTACCCGTCCAGATATTATCAAAGATATCCACCGGCAGTACTTCGCGGCCGGAGCAGATATTGTAGAAACAAACACTTTTAGTGGAACTACCATAGCGCAGGCCGATTATCATCTCGAAGATGCCGTCTATGACCTAAATTATCTGTCGGCTAAAATTGCCAAGGAAGTAGCGGACGAATTTACGTTGCAAGAGCCCGACAAACCCCGGTTTGTTGCGGGCGCAATGGGTCCGACCAATAAGACAGCCTCTCTTTCGCCCGATGTTAATAATCCAGGATACCGTGCGATCACATTCGATCAACTTAAAGTAGCTTTCAAACAACAAGCCCAGGCGTTGCTTGACGGCGGTGTTGACATATTACTGTTGGAAACCATTATTGACACGTTAAATGCCAAGGCAGCTTTGTTTGCTATCCAGGAATTGTTTGAAGAAACCGGAAAATCGTTACCGGTGATGGTGTCTGGCACCATTACCGACGCAAGTGGAAGAACGCTGTCTGGGCAAACAACGGAAGCATTTTTAATTTCTGTTTCACACTTGCCGCTGCTAAGCATTGGATTAAATTGTGCCTTAGGAGCGTCAATGCTACGTCCCTACTTACAGGTATTAAGTGAAAAAGCCCCGTTTTTTGTAAGCGCCTATCCAAACGCGGGTCTGCCTAATGAATTTGGTCAATATGATGAAACGCCTGAACAAATGGGTGCTCAAGTTGAGGAATTCCTAAAAGAGGGTTTGGTCAACATGCTTGGAGGATGCTGTGGCACTACCCCTGAGCACATAAAAGTTATTGCGACATTGGTGGCAAAGTATCAGCCAAGGAAGTTGTCGACAGTAGATAGCCCGTTGGCAACGGTAAGTTGATCAATGCCTGTTAAATTAGAAAATTGTGAAGTGTCGCAAAAAGGCGTTGACCTACGAGAATGTTGTCGTAGGTACAGGGTCATTTTTGTGTCAACAGTTATATTAAATTTTAAACAAATTCAAACAATACCTAAGCAGATAAATTGCCACCGTTGACGTCTAACCGTGGGACTGTGGACCTATATATGAGAACAAACAAACATTTACTTCTAAGCGGTCTCGAAGCCGTTGAAATAACAAAGCAATCAAATTTTGTCAATATTGGTGAGCGAACCAACGTTACTGGCTCTGCCAGATTCCTGAAGCTTATAAAAGAGGATAAGTTTGATGAGGCACTAGAGGTGGCACTCGATCAGGTGCGTGGCGGTGCTCAGGTTATCGACGTGAATATGGACGAGGGAATGCTCGACTCTCAGGCAGCCATGGTGAGATTTTTAAATCTAATGGCTTCTGAACCGGAAATCGCTCGAGTACCAGTCATGGTGGACTCCTCCAAATGGCATGTGATTGAAGCAGGTCTAAAATGTCTCCAGGGAAAAGGAATCGTAAATTCCATCAGCATGAAGGGCGGTGTTGAAGAATTTATCCGCCAGGCTAAGTTGGTAAAACGCTATGGAGCTGCCGTTGTGGTAATGGCATTTGACGAGGACGGTCAGGCTGATACATATGAGCGTAGAATATCTATTTGCAAACGCGCGTACGATATTCTTGTCAACGAAGTCAAGTTTGCCCCCGAAGACATCATCTTCGATCCCAATATTTTTCCAGTGGCGACTGGAATTGAAGAACATCGGAATTATGCTATCGATTTTTTCCGTGCCACCAAATGGATCCGTGAAAATCTTCCGCATGCTCATGTTAGTGGTGGTGTTAGTAATGTGTCGTTCAGTTTCCGCGGAAATCAAAAAGTGCGCGAAGCTATGCACACGGCATTTTTATATCATGCCATCAAGGAAGGAATGGACATGGGTATTGTGAACCCAAGCATGCTGGAGGTATACGATGACATCGATAAAAATTTGCTTGAACGTGTTGAGGATGTATTGCTGAACAGGAGGGATGATGCGACGGAACGTTTGCTTGAATTTGCGGAAACCGTAAAAGGATCGGCGAAGAGAAAAGAATTGGATGATGAGTGGAGAAAAGGAACAATAGAAGAACGTATTACCCATGCGTTGGTAAAAGGCGTTATCGACTTTATCGATCTCGATACGGAAGAAGCCCGTCAGAAATATGGAAGTCCGTTGACGGTTATCGAAGGACCTTTGATGGCAGGTATGAACGTGGTGGGTGACTTATTCGGAGCAGGTAAAATGTTCTTGCCACAGGTGGTAAAAAGCGCGCGGGTGATGAAAAAGTCCGTGGCCTATCTGACACCTTTTTTAGAAGAAGAAAAAAAGCGAAAGGGTGGAGTCGAGAAGCCGAATGCTAAAATTTTAATGGCCACTGTGAAGGGCGATGTTCATGACATTGGAAAAAATATTGTCGGAGTGGTGCTCGCTTGCAACAACTATGATGTGGTTGACTTGGGAGTGATGGTCCCTTCCGAAAAAATTATCGAAGCAGCCAAAAGGGAAAAGGTGGACATGATTGGGCTCAGTGGACTAATCACGCCTTCGCTGGACGAAATGGTTCATATGGCCAAGGAAATGCAACGTGAGAATATGGTTATGCCCTTGTTAATTGGTGGTGCGACCACTTCGCGTATTCACACCGCTGTTAAAATTGACCCTGTCTATGATGGACCTGTTGTACATGTACTCGATGCTTCCCGAAGTGTCCCTGTTGCAAGCGAGTTTATCAATCCCGATACGTTTAAAAATATTAAGGGAAGGTTTAAGGACGAGTACGCAAAATTGAGAGATGACTATGAAAAGCGTAAAGAAACGAAGCATTACATATCGTTGTCGGAAGCCCGCGCCAACCAGGTCAAAATTGACTGGAAGGAAACCGCCATTGTAAAACCAAAGTTTTTAGGCAACAAATCCTTCATCAATTATCCGCTCGAAGAAATTCGAAAATACATCGACTGGACTCCCTTCTTTCAGACGTGGATGTTGGCGGGTCGCTACCCTGGAATCTTCAAAGATCCAGTAGTCGGCACCGAAGCGCAACGGTTGTTTGACGATGCACAAAAAATGTTGGATCAGATCATTCAAGCACGCAGCCTTCAGGCAAATGGCGTCATGGGATTTTATGCTGCTTCCAGAACCGAGCGGGACGACGTAAAATTATCAAGGTATGAGGGTGATGCCCCTTTTGCGACATTCCATTTTCTTCGCCAGCAAAATAAGAAAGCCCAAAATCTACCGAACTTTTGTCTCGCTGATTTCATTGCTCCGGAAACGTCTGGCCGTCAGGATTACATGGGGATGTTTGCTGTTACCGCCGGGGTTGGTATCGAAAAACTCTTGGCCAAATACAAAGAAAAACAAGATGACTATTCCGATATCATGGTGAAAGCTCTCGCTGACCGCTTGGCAGAAGCGTTCGCAGAATGTTTGCATGCAAGGGTACGCCGGGAATTATGGGGTTATGCTGCGGATGAAAAATTAAATAACGACGAGTTGATCTCAGAGAAATATATCGGCATTCGTCCGGCGCCAGGGTATCCTGCTTGTCCTGATCATACTGAAAAAGGAATTTTGTTCAACATTCTTGATGCTGAGAAAGCGGGAATCAAACTGACGGAATCCTTTGCTATGTACCCTGCGTCTTCCGTCAGTGGGTTTTATTTTGCAAACCACGATTCAAAATATTTTGGCCTCGGGAAAATTGAAAAAGACCAGGTCAAGGAATACGCAGAACGCAAAGGCATGACTGTCGAGGACGTCGAGAAATGGTTAGGCCCGAATTTATCCTATGATGTTTAAGGTATTGATGTTCGATGTGTTGGGGTTGTAGTAAGCAATTGATATGGTAATTTAATATAAAACTAAATGTTGTGTTATGAGTAAAATTAATCGTTTTGAAGATTTAAGATGTTGGCAAGCATCGAGGAAACTGGTAAGCATGATTTACGGAATGGCGGAAAGCGGCAAGTTGATGAAGGACTACGACACTAAAAGCCAAATCAAGCGCGCGGCTCTATCTTCTATGAGCAACATTGCTGAAGGTTTTGGAAAATTTAGCAATAAGGAATTTATTCGCTACCTGGATATTGCACAGAGTTCTGCACTCGAAGTCAAAAGCATCGTATATGTATTGATGGACATGAATTATTTAATGGCAGAAAAAATAAATGAGCTTCATCAACTAATAGATGAGACCCGAGGTTTAACTCTTGCATTGATTAAGTACTTACGAAGCAAAGAAACAAGGACTTAATTTCTGGATACCCAACTTGGAATTTCGCACTAACATCAACACCCAGTACACCAACACTCCAACACAATGAAGGTCTGCGAACATCTTAAACAAGCAAACGGCAAAACATTATTTACCATTGAAATTCTTCCGCCTTTAAAAGGAGAAAATATCAGATCGTTATTTGACAATATCGATCCGTTAATGGAATTCAAGCCACCTTTCATTGATGTAACTTATCATCGCGAGGAATATGTTTATAAAAAAATGCCAAGTGGCCTCCTCGAAAAAAGAACAACACGGAAAAGGCCTGGAACGGTTGGAATTTGTGCAGCGATACAAAACAACTATAAGATCGATACCGTGCCGCACATTATCTGCGGAGGGTTTTCGCGAGAAGAAACCGAAAATGCGTTAATAGACCTTCATTTTCTTGGAATCGATAATATATTAGTTCTTCAGGGTGACGCTATAAAAACTGAATCCAGGTTTGTTCCTGAACCAGATGGATATAAGTTCGCTTCAGAGTTGCTCGAACAGGTTGTAAAAATGAATAAAGGGCTTTATCTAGACGACGAGTTGCAGAATACGTCGCCGACTGGTTTTTGTGTTGGCGTTGCGGGGTATCCCGAGAAGCATTTTTCTGCCCCGAACTTAAAGGCTGACTTGAAATATCTCAAGCTGAAAGTGGATCTAGGCGCAGAATATATTGTGACACAAATGTTTTTTAATAATCAAAAATATTTTGAATTTGTGGATGAATGCAGGAAAGCGGGTATCAATGTTCCAATTATTCCAGGAATAAAGCCGCTGACGGGGAAGGGGCAGCTAACCATTTTGCCCAAGACGTTTCACATTGACATTCCTGAAGAACTGTCGGAAGAGGTTGAAAAATGCAAGGATAATGCGGCAGCAAAGGAAGTAGGCATTGAATGGTGCATAAAACAGTCAAAGGAGCTGGTAAAGCACAATGTGCCGACGTTGCATTTCTATAGCATGGGGAAGTCCGACCCGATTTACCGTATAGCCAAAGAATTATTTTAGGCAAACGATACCATTTTGGCTATGTTGGCTTACTTTTTAGAATGGAAAGAACTGCCATATTTTTTTGGTGCATTGTCTTTTGGTTTTCCGCGTCTCAGGCTCAAGCTAACCGCGAGCTAGACTCGCTTTTGCACGCCCTGCCGTCAATTGAGACTGGTCCGCGGCGTATTGACTTGCTTAATAACCTGGCGTCAGCCTATACATTAATTTCCATAGATGAAGCTGAAAAATATGCCACTCAGGCTATTGGCCATTCACGCGAAGCAAACTATCATTCCGGGCTAGCCGAAGGTTATAAGATCTTGGGGTCTACCTACTACGTTAAAGGTGAGCATGACAAGGCAATCGAGTACCTGTATGAAGCGTTGAGGTTGTATGAAGCCACTGATGACAAAATTGGACAATCAGATGTTCTGAACAACATGGCGATCGTTTTTACAGCGCGTGAAGAGATCGACAAAGCCTATACCCTTTCTAACAAATCTTTAAATCTAAAACGTGAAATCGGTGATAGCCTTGGCGTTGCTAAAGTTATTTTGGCGCTTGCCGAGATTTATATGAAACAAAAGGTCGTAAAAAAAGGATTGGAGTTTGGAAAGGATGCACTGAACCGATATCGTCTCTTAAATGACTATTGGGGTATCAGTCATGCGATGTTGCAACTGGGAAAAATGTATCATCAGTTAAAGAACTGGCCATATGCATCAGGGTACTATTATGAAACCATCCGAACTGCGGCGAAGGCAAATGACCATATTCAGATCATCGAAGCCAATAAACATCTCGGAAGACTTTACCTGGAGGCAAACCGGCTCGACTCTTCCTACCTTTATTTAAGAAGGGCATTGATCTTAGCAGAAGGAAAGAACAACAAAATAAACGAAATGGAAGCCAGTAGATATCTGGCGGAATATTTCTCGGCAGTTGAAAACCTGGACTCCTCTCTTTATTATACTAAAGAAGCAAGTGTCCTGGAACGGGAAATTTTTGACAGTCAGAAGTCCCAACAAATCGCGACCACACAAATGTTGTACGAATTTGAAAAGAAGGAGCAAATGCTCACCTTTAAGGAAGATCAAATTCAGCGACAGTATGTAGCCATCATTGGCGTTTCAATGGTATTGATTTTGGTCACGCTTTTCGGGTATAAGCTTTATGGGCTTAATGAAAATAACAAGAGCGCAAGAAAAACTTTGCAAGCCTTAAATCTTGAGATCAACAAGCTCAATGAGAATTTGGAAGAAAAGGTGCAGCAACGAACCGAGGAAATTAGGATGCAGAATCAAAAGCTCGTAGAGTATGCCTTCTTTACTGCGCATGAGGTACGGGGACCGTTAGCTAGAATTCTTGGGCTGGTGGACTTAGTAAAAGTGAAAGAGCTAAATCACGAGCGTGAAGAAATCATTTCACGACTTCAGGTTTCTGCAAGGGAGCTGGACGATATCATTCGTGAAGTCAGCCGAAAACTTGAAAGGACCAATCATACAAATCACACCTCAAACTAGAACTATCGTCCGCCAGCGGTCGGTGGCGTTCGATTTCAGATAATTCCGAAGGGTATTGTAATCAAAATTATAGAAAAAGCGTTGTTTCCTCCAGTGGCATTCAGATTGTTCATCCTGGAGGCACCAAGCCTATGTTTAAAAATTATCTGCTTACAACCTTCCGCAGTATCGTAAAACGCAAGGGCTTTACACTTTTAAATATTCTAGGGCTGTCCATTGGGCTCGCAGCGAGCCTGCTCATTCTTCAATATGTAAAGGATGAATTGAGTTATGACGATTTTCATGAGTATGCCCAAGACATCTATCGCGTACAGTATGATCGTTACCGCGACGGCGACCTTATATTTCAATGTGCATCTGTTTTTAATAAAGTAGGTCCTGCCCTCAAGGCAGATTATGGGGAAGTAGAAAATTTCTGCCGTATATATATAAGGTATGGCGGCGGCGTTATCAGGTATGAAGATATCAGTATCAAAGAAGACAATATCTTTAATGCCGATCAGAGTTTTTTTGAAATGTTCTCTTATCCACTGGTCGCTGGAGACAGGCAGACGGCGTTAAAAGAACCTAATACCGCCGTCGTCGAAGAAAAAACTGCGCAGAAATATTTTGGATCACAAAGTCCGATCGGTAAGCGGATAAGATTCGGTAACAGCGAAGAATATGAAATCACGGGTGTTCTCCGATCTCCGGAGAATTCTCACCTCAAAATTACTTTTCTGTTTTCGTATACCACGTATCCAAAATTATGGCCTGAAATGACCAATAAAGATTGGGAAGAAAATTGGGGATGGTATGACTTCTTCAACTACATCCAGCTTAAACCTGGCACTGATGCAAAACAGTTGGAACATAAGTTTCCGCAGTTTGTAAAGAAACATGGGGAGGAGGGCGATTCAGCGAAAATTAAATTGTCACTTCAGCACTTGCCCGACATACACCTTTATTCAGATTTAATTCAAGAAGCAGGTGTCAACGGCAATGGACAGTCGGTTTACTTTTTAATGATCATTGCCCTTGGAATTCTCCTGATTGCCTGGGTTAATTACATCAATCTGGCCACCGCGCGTGCAGTGGAACGGGCTAAAGAAGTTGGTGTGCGAAAGTCCATCGGAGCAGCACGTGCTCAGCTAGCATTTCAATTTGTCAGTGAAGCATTTATCATAAATTTTTTGGCAGTATTCGTTTCGATTTGTTTGTTAGTGATCGCTTTACCATTTTTTAACCAGCTGTCAGGAAAATCTCTGACGAATAGTGTTTTAAGTGACACGTATTTCTGGTCTGTGCTATCCGTTTTGTATTTTGTTGGTTCTATGCTTTCAGGAATTTATCCTGCTTTGGTATTATCTTCCTTTCAGCCTGCAAAAGTATTGAAAGGGGCGATGAAGGGTTCGAAAGAGGGGCTTGTGTTGAGAAAAAGTTTGGTAGTATTTCAGTTTGTCGCATCCGTCGCTTTGATTTCGGGAACATTGATTGTCTACCAACAGCTGCGCTTCATGCAGAACCGATCTTTGGGAATTGATATTGATCAAATGTTGGTGATTCATTCTCCCGGTGTGATTGATGATCAAAAATCCTATAAGGATAAATTCACAACATTTAAGAATGAACTGCTGCGGCACCCTTCCGTCAAAAAAATGGCAGGATCGTCTGAGGTGCCGGGTAATTTAATTTACTGGACAAACGGAGCAAAACGCATTGGCGGGGACCAGGAGCTTCCCGCGATCATTTTGTACAGGATGGGAATCGACTATGATTTTTTTAATACTTATGGAAATGAGCTTATTGCTGGCAGAGTATTTTCACCTCAGTTTACAGCTGATAGTGCTAGCGTAGTCCTGAACAGACGGTCAGTGGAAGTATTGGGGTTTAAAAACCCTGATGAAGCGGTTGGCGGTTTTGTAAGAATTGGCGGTGATACCCTGACCGTTGTTGGTGTGGTGGAAAATTACCATCAGGAGGGTTTGAAGACTGATTTCCGTCAAACTGCCTTTCAATTAACACCACGTGCTCATGCGTACTATAGCGTAAAGGTTGAGACGTTAGACCTGGTGCAAACTTTGGCTTATGCGAAAGAGAAATATTCACAGGTTTTTCCGGGCAATCCATTCGATTATTTTTTTCTGGATACTTTTTTCAATCGGCAATACAAAGGTGATCGGCAATTTGGCCAGGTATTTGGATTCTTTGCAATGCTTGCCATTTTTGTGGCTTCGTTGGGCCTGTTCGGTTTAGCTTCCTTTACAGCGGTACAACGTACAAAGGAAATTGGGATCCGAAAAGTGCTCGGGTCCTCCGTTTCCAATATATTTTTGCTACTCTCAAAGGATTTTCTAAAATTAGTGCTGATCGCGAACCTGATCGCTGTACCTGTGGTTTGGATAATCATGAATGAATGGCTCAGCCTTTTTGCATTTCATGTTCACATCACCTTTTGGATTTTTATAATTGCTGCAGTCATAACAATCTTAATTGCCCTTATTACAGTGAGTTATCAATCCATTTCTGCTGCAATTGCAAATCCAGTGAAATCCTTGCGTTATGAATAGTTTGGTGATCGATGCAACTAATTTTGTTTTCGCTGCATCTTTTTGTAACCCTTTGGATTTGTGAGAGTATTTTAATTGTCTTAAGATAATACCATGCTGAAAAACTACCTGACCTCCGTGTTGCGTTACGTCTCCCGTAACAAAGTATTCACCTTCATCAACGTATTTGGACTTGCAATAGGCATGATGGCCTGCATGCTAATTACGCAGTATGTAATGCACGAGTTTAGCTACGACGATTTTCATGAAAAAAAGGCGCGAATCTTTCGGATGCAACAGGATCGTTATGAGAATGGTGAACTTGCTACCCGATGGGCCGCGGGTTGTGCAGGCATCGGCCCGGACATGAAAGCAAATTTTCCGGAAATAGAAAGCTATGTGCGTCTAACGGGAACGGGGGCAATGCTCTCCTATGACGACGTGTATTTTAAAGAGGAAGACGTATATTTTTGCACTGAGAATTTCTTTGAAATTTTTTCAATCAAGCTGTTGGCCGGGCAGGATTCTACTGTGCTGAAGGAGCCATTCAAAATTGTACTGTCGCAGTCGCTGGCCAAGAAATATTTTGGCAACGAAGATCCTATAGGTAAAATCTTAAAAAACAATGGTAGTGTGGATTATCAAGTCACCGGCGTATTTGAAGACTTACCAGCCAATACTCACATGAAGATCAATGCATTAATGTCTTTTGAGTCGCTTACTAAATTGCAGAACAATCCAATGTTGTCGTGGTCCTGGGATGGTTTTATGACCTACGTTTTGCTGCATGAGAATGCAAACGTAAAAGACGTCGAAGCTAAAATTCCGGCCCTTGCTGAGAAACAAGCCGGAGAAGAAATGAAACGTTTCAATGCGGGCATCAAATTTCAAATGCAACCCATCACCGACATTCACCTGGACTCTAATTTCATGTTTGAATTCAAGCCAAATGGCAATCGTCAGTCTGCTTATTTTTTGTCGATCGTTGCTGTCCTGATTTTATTCATTGCCTGGATCAATTACATTAACCTATCTACAGCAAAATCCATTGAACGTGCGCGCGAAGTTGGCGTACGCAAAGTGATGGGTGGCTTTCGGGGACAGTTGATCAGACAGTTTCTCTTCGAGTCAGTGTTGCTGAATACGATAGCAGTCTTAATTTCTATAATACTGGTCGTTATGTTGACGCCTTCTTTTAGTGACTTAACCGGTAGGCAACTGGGTTATCTGTTATTCCAACAAAATTTATTTTGGGTATGGATTGGTGTGCTGATTTTTGGTGGAGCATTGTTGTCCGGAATTTATCCAGCATTTGTGCTGTCATCCTATAGACCTGTGGATGTTTTAAAAGGAAGATTCAAAAATACCAACGCTGGCGTAAACTTTCGGAAGGGCATGGTGATTGTCCAGTTCATCTGCTCAATTACGCTCATAGTTGGAACCTTCACCGTGTATCGGCAGATACGTTTTATGCAAGATCAAGCGCTAGGCGTTAATATCGACCAAACTTTGGTTATCCAATCGCCATCGGTTACCGACTCCACCTACCAACAAAAGTTTCAAGTATTTAAGCGACAGATTCTACAACATCCAGAAGTTGAAGCCGTGACGGCATCCACAGAAGTCCCAGGACGTCAACCCGGTTGGAATGCGGGAGGCATCCGTCGCCTAAGTCAATCAGAGAGTGAAGCTAAACAGTATCGCATTATCATGATGGACCATGATTTTATGCCTTTATATGGTTTGAAAGCAATCGCCGGACGCGCTTTCTCCGGCGAGAGCACAAATGAATATGACAACGTACTGATCAATGAATCTGCGTACCGCTTAATGGGCTTTAAGAAGCCGGAGGATGCATTGAACGATCAGATTTTTTTCTGGGGCGATACTTTCCGAATCGTTGGTGTTGTCAAAAATTATCACCAGGAATCCTTAAAGAAAGCTTTCGAGCCTCTTATATTCCGTTACAACGAAGCCCCTGGTGGCCTGTACTCCATAAAGTTTGATCCAGATCATGTCAAAGAATCCTTGGTCAAATTCGAAGATACCTGGAAAGCGGTGTTCCCTGGTAATCCCTTCATTCATTATTTTCTTGACGATCGTTATAATCAGCAATATCAGGCCGATCAACAATTTGGGAAAGTGTTTGGGATATTTTCATCACTCGCGATTTTTATTGCTTGTCTCGGGCTTTTTGGATTATCGTCACTGACTGCCCTACAGCGCACGAAGGAGATCGGCGTGCGCAAGGTGTTGGGTGCATCTGTAACAGGTATTCTTACCCTCGTAAGCAAAGACTATATCCTCCTCATGTTGATCGCTATCGTTTTGTCGGTGCCGGCAGCCTGGTGGATCATGGATGCCTGGCTCGCGGACTTTGCTTATCGCATTCCATTAACGTGGTGGATATTCGCTGCTCCTAGTCTTGTGGTAATTGCGATCGCGCTTCTAACAGTGAGCATTCACACGTTAAAAGCCGCACGCACGAACCCTGCGCAATCTTTGAGGTACGAGTAACTGTTCAGGTTCGATTCGAACGCATGGGGCGAAGCTATTACCACTCAGCAACGCTATTGTCTGTGTGCCTCCAGACTGGATTTCTCCAGTTGTGTCCGATTGCTGCCATTTTTTTGACGTGCTCTTCATCGATGCTGAGCCCAAGTCCTGGACCTTCAGGTATTTTGACAAACCCATCATTAAATTTGAAAACCGTTTTATCAGAGAGATAATCCAACAAATCGCTCCCTTGATTATAGTGTATCCCTAAACTTTGTTCCTGGATAAAGGCATTGTGGCAGGTGGCGTCAACTTGTAAGCAGGCGGCCAACGCAATAGGTCCCAATGGACAGTGTGGTGCCGCCGCGACGTCAAAAGCCTCAGCCATGGAAATTATTTTTTTGCACTCCGTGATTCCACCTGCGTGCGACAAATCAGGTTGAATAATGTCAACATATCCATCGGTCAAAAGACTTTTGAATTGCCACCGCGAAAACATTCTTTCACCGGTTGCTATGGGAATTGAGACGTGATTAGCGATTTCGCGAAGGGCTTCATTGTTTTCCGGAAGCACAGGCTCCTCGATAAACATCGGATGAAATGACTCGAGCTCTTTCGCCAACACCTTTGCCATCGGCTTGTGGACTCTCCCGTGAAAGTCGATGCCGATGCCGACCTCAGGGCCAACGGCCTCCCTAACTGCGGCAATTCTTTTTATGGCCTCATCAATTTTTTTATAGGAATCCACATATTGTAATTCCTCTGTCGCATTCATTTTAACAGCTTTAAAGCCATGACTTATAATTTGTTTCGCAGCTAATCCAACTTCTGCAGGTCGGTCTCCGCCAATCCAGGAATACACTTTCATGTTATCCCTGGCTTTTCCGCCAATTAGCTGATGGATCGGAGCATTGTAAAATTTACCCTTGATATCCCACAACGCCTGATCTATTCCTGCGATGGCACTCATCAAAATAGGTCCACCGCGATAAAAACCACCTCGGTAGAGTACATTCCAGTGATCTTCGATATTCATAGGATCTTTTCCAATGAGATATTCCATCATTTCATCGACGGCAGTCTTAACAGTGGAAGCCTTGCCTTCAATTACGGGCTCGCCCCAACCAATTATACCTTCATCGGTTTCAATTTTTAGAAATAGCCACCGCGGTGGTACTTGATACAAGGTATAGTTCTTGATTTTCATGTTGGATGTGTTGGAGTATTGAAGTTCGTTGTTGAGGTCCTACGAGGCGTCTGTTTAATTTACTTTTTTTTCTTATAGATATCTTTGAGATCTTTTTCAAACAAGGTATAGGGGTCATTGTAAAACTTCATGAAATCCGGGACGCTACTGTGGCCGGGATAGGGTGCGTAGTAATGCGTAGGGCTTCGTTGATCGTTGCGCCAGACTAAAACATAACTAAGGCGAATGGTAGAATCTCCTTTCATAACTTTTAACAACGTCTCAGTCCACCAAGTAGGGTTCGGAATCGACTCTAACCCTGTCTCTGTAAAGGCAGCAAGCTTTCCGGATTTCAAAGCGTAATCAGAAATGATCTTTAGTTTCAAAGTGGCGGTATCAAGACTATATCGATTTCTGCCCATATCTCCATAGTTGTCCATTCCTACCATATCAACCCACTCATCTCCCGGGTAGCGCTCTAAAAATTGAGCTTCGGTGATAAATTTATTGTCCGGCGAAAAAGCATAAATAAAATTGTGAACATTCAGACTGTCTTTCAAATAGGATACGGTAAAACGCCAGAGCGAAATAAACTCCTCTTTGGAGCAATGCGTTTTTCCCCACCAGAACCAACCTCCGTCAAATTCATGATACGGACGAAAGATCATAGGAACGAGATTGCCGTCAGCGCCTTTCACACTATTGGCCCATTCACCAATGCCTTTTAGGATTTCTTTATATTTTTCATGGGCTTCGCCTCCCGGAATAATATATTTTACGGCGGGCAAGGAAAGAGAATCAACCCAATAAAATCCTCCCTTCGAAACCGGATTTGAGAAATGCCAGGCGACCGTGGTAACGCCACCACGGTTATAGGTGTCAACAACATTTTTCCTAAGGTCTTGTTTTGCCTTCCTGATTGCTTCATCCGGCCTGCCGGAAAAGCCACTGAAATCGACGCCGATTACGGCTGGGTGTGATCCGGTCACGGATTTGACATCCGAACGATTTTCATCGCCAGCCCACCCATGTCCATATTCTGTGGCATGCTGATGTCCAAATAGCGTATAATGTTGGGAAAGTATGCCAAGGTTTTCATATAAAGCCCTTGTTTGTAGTGTTGCCCTCTGATCAATCGTTTTTCCTTTTTGGCCGTGTGCAATGGCGCACGTAACGGCCAACACTATTACTGTGAAAATTCTTCTCATGTGGTTGACTTGAATTCGATGCAAACGTGATTTCATCAAATTTCCATTTTTTTCCAAATGGCTATCATAACTAAGCGGTCCAAAATTTCATGGAACACTGTGTGCCGTGTGCTGGTCTGCACAAACCTTTCATCCAAAAAAGGAAATTATTCCTTTACAAGTCGTCTGAAAATAATAACTTAAACTGTTCATATTTCATTCATCATTGATCACAACGTTTTATGCTTAACCGAAGAAAGTTAATCCAACGCTTGACTGCATTCCCCTTGCTGGGAGGTTTGGCGAGTACGGTTCCCTTTACAGCTGCCTTTGCATCAACTAAAACACCGAAGCGTGATTTGTTCAAAGAACTGGGTGTACGAACATTCATCAATGCTGCAGGCACACTTACTTATATGACGGGCTCGCTAATGCACGACGAAGTGCTGGAAGCCATTAATTCAACATCAAAAGATTTTTGTTTGCTGGATGAAGTTCAAGACAAAGTGGGGGAGAGGATTGCCAAACTTGTGCATTCGGAGGCGGCTGTCGTAACGTCCGGGGCTTTCTCTGCCATGACGTTGGGATTGGCGGGTATCCTTACCGGTATGGATGAAAAAAAGGTGAAGGCGTTGCCTCACCTTGCATTTACATTGATGAAGTCGGAGGTTATATGTCAAAAAAGCCATGACATCGTTTACAACCAGGCGTTAACCAACACAGGATGTAAAGTTGTAACGATTGAAACGGCAGAAGACCTTGAAAAAGCTGTAAATGAAAGAACTGCGCTAATGCATTTTCTTCACATCGAATCGGACAAAGGGAAAATTCAGCACGAGGAATGGGTTGCGCTGGGGAAAAAACATGGGATACCCACCTCCATTGACGTTGCCGCCGATGTTCCACCTGTTTCCAATCTTTGGAGATTTAATGACATGGGATTTGATTTTGTCGTGATATCAGGAGGTAAGGCAATGCGGGGTCCTCAAAGCGCAGGTCTGTTGATGGGCAAAAAACATATTGTTGCAGCGGCAAGGTTACACATGCCTCCACGCGGATTCAACATTGGCCGCGGTATGAAAATAAATAAAGAGGAAATTTTCGGCATGTATGTGGCGCTGGAAAAATATATCAACCAGGATCATGATAAGGAATGGGCAGAGTGGGAGACCAACATTGCTTATATAGAAAATGCCGTAAAAAAAATCCCTGGAGTTACAACTGAAATTCATGTTCCGCCACTGGGCAATCACACACCTACGCTTCGCATTTCCTGGGATGCCACCAAGGTAAAAGTATCAGATAAAGAATTACGAGAATCTTTGCGAAATGCAAATCCGTCCATTGAAGTTGGCGGCGGAAAAGAAAATATGGTCAACGTCACGGTCTTTATGCTAAAACCCGGGCAGGAAAAAATTGTAGCAACCCGTCTGAAAGAGGAGTTGAGCAAGGCGACTGTGTAACGCTTAATGTTGAACAGGAGAACTTTGGTTATAACGCCCGTGAAAATTGCGTCTGACAAAGTTTGTAAAACCCAAAAATAGAAACCAAATAAAACTCTAAACGCTAAATTTTATCTCATGAAAGAACAAAGAAGATCAACGCTAAAAAAGATGTTTGCCTCTATTGCCGCCTTTACTGGAATAGGCGTCGCTACACAAGCGAAAGCCAGTACAGCAGTTGAAAAGGAAGTCTTCAATGTAGTAAAGGACGATCAGGATGTTCCGCTATTTTCAGGCTCGACAAGATTAGGGAACCTTGTATTTATCGCAGGCAAAGGAGCCCATTTTGATGGTGATATCACCTCCCATACCAAACACGTGCTGGATGAACTCGAAAAAGAATTGGTAAAAGCAGGATCTTCCATGGAGAAGGTATTAAAATGCAGTGTGTTTCTTCACGATCTAAATGACTACAAAGCAATGAACGAAGCTTACAAAGGCCGCTTCGGAAGTAAACCTCCTGTGCGTACCACGGTCGCAGTATACGGTGGCGTGCCAGGTGATTCATTGGTAGAGATAGATTGTATCGCGTACGTCTAGTGCTCGTTTAGTCCATAGATGTTGATAATATTAAATCCGCCTGCCTATGTGGGCGTCAAAACCTTAAACCTTTTCTCATGATAAAGCTGGTCTTACTCTCGTTTCTTCTGATTTGTTCAGTATTAACGAACGCGCAGGAATATTCCATTCTTATAAAAGGAGGGCATGTGATCGATCCGAAGAACAACATCAATGACGTCATGGATGTGGCTATACTGGATGCTAAAGTTGTGGCCGTTTCAAAAAATATCGACCCCAAAAAAGCGGCACAGGTTATTGACGCTAAGGGAATGTATGTGACACCCGGACTCATCGATATACATTCGCATAACTTTTTTGGAACGGAGCCAGATCATTATTTGGGAAACGGGCTGGAAGCGCTACCGCCTGATGGCTTTACATTTAAGGCTGGCGTTACAACGGTGGTCGACGCGGGCGGCGCCGGATGGAAAACATTTGATGCCTTTAAGACACAGACGATTGATCATGCAAAGACGCGTGTACTGTCTTTTTTGAACATTGTAGGTGAAGGAATGCGCGGTGGTCCTTATGAACAGAATCTGAGTGACATGGATTCAAAAATGACGGCGATGGCGGTTAAGCAGCACAAAGAAATAATCGTGGGAATTAAAGTCGCGCATTACGTGGGCGGGGAATGGGATCCGGTAGATCGCGCGGTAGCAGCTGGAAAAATTGCCAACGTTCCTGTAATGATTGACTTTGGGGGCAACAACCCGCCATTGTCGATTCAGGAATTATTTACAAAACATCTTCGGCCGGGGGATATCTTTACCCACGCGTTCGCCGAATTAGGAAGCCGAGAACCGATTGTAGATTCTCAGGGAAAAATCCGTCCCTTTGTTATCGATGCGCAGAAAAATGGAATTGTCTTCGATGTGGGCCATGGCGGTGGAAGTTTTCGCTTCTCTCAGGCTATTCCAGCTTTAAAAGGTGGTTTTATTCCAAATACTATCAGTACAGATTTGCATACCGGCAGCATGAATGCAGGAATGAAAGATCAGCTTAATGTTATGTCAAAGTTTTTGAACATAGGCATGAACCTTCAGCAGGTGATTGCAGCGTCTACCTGGCTTCCCGCAAAAGTAATCCACAAGGAAGACCTCGGTCATATTTCGACCGGAGCAGTGGCTGACGTGGCAATTTTTTCGTTGCTCAAAGGGAAATTTGGATATATCGATTCAGGCGGATTTAGCATGCAGGGGGATCAGAAATTACAGTGTGAGCTTACCATTCGCGATGGGAAAGTTGTTTATGACCTCAATGGAATTTCACGTCCAGCATGGGATGCACCGAGCTCAACGACCAACGCTGCAAAACCGAAATGATACCTCAAGCTGAACTAAAATCCATCAAGGATCCGGCGATTCCGTCAACTTCCCCGGATACAAAGAAGTTGCATATCGCCTCAATCGATATTGTACGGGCATTGAACATGATCCTTATGATCTTTGTCAACGACCTTTGGTCGTTGAAGGACATTCCCGCATGGCTAGGACATGTTGAGCGCGGCGTAGATGGAATAGGATTAGCAGATGTGGTCTTTCCTGCGTTCCTTTTTATCGTGGGCCTTTCTCTGCCATATGCGATCAACAACAGGAGAAAAAAAGGTGATACCGACTGGCAACTGGTAAAACATGTTTTGGTTCGAAGCATTGCCCTTCTGGTGATGGGTGTATTTTTGGTCAACGGGGAGTCAATTAACGCTGAGGCTACTGGCATGGTACGTCCGCTTTGGAATTCTATCTGCTGCCTGTGCTTTATTTTAATTTGGAATACCTATCCTAAAACTTCTAATAAGATTTTCATTAACATACTGAGAGGTGCTGCAGTAATTGCCTTGATTTGTTTGGCATTCCTCTATCGTGGTGGTCCTGACGAATCCATTTATACGTTTAGCCCACAGTGGTGGGGTATTCTAGGGCTTATTGGCTGGGCTTACCTGGCCAGCGGATTAGTAACAGTTTTTGCGCGCAATAATTTTTATATAGTCCTAAGCGGGTGGATCTTCTTCGCGTTATTAAGTATGGTGTATCACGCCGGCTACGTACCTGCATTTCTAAATTTTATTCCAGGAGCAATATTAGGGGGTACGCTTACAGGTCTTACCATGGGAGGCGTGTTAACCTCCATGGTCTTCCAATATTTCAGGGGTAAAAATGACAACAAGCGCCTTACTATTGTATTGCTTCTTTTTTCAGGTGCATTGATTATACTCTCCATTCTCACACGGCCATATTGGGGATTAGCCAAACTTGGTGCAACACCTGCGTGGCTGTTTCTTTGCAGTGCCTTTACGATTCTAGCTTTCCTCGTTGTTTACTGGATTGCCGATGTTTATAAAAAGGAAAACTGGTTTAGCATCATCAGGCCGGCCGGTACGGGGACGCTGCTTTGTTATCTTATTCCCTACTTCGCTTATGCCTTTACACGATTGGTTGGTTTTCACCTTCCCGATATGATGTTAACGGGAGGTGTAGGGTTAATCAAGTCATTTTTGTTTGCTATTCTTTGCGCGATTATTACGGGTGGCCTGATCCGATTGGGCATCCGGTTGAAATTGTAAATATTGTAGATGAGTGCGAAATTATTTTTTCTCGTCGGAATTTATGCCATAACGATTCTTAGGGCAGAAGCTCAGAAAACATCATTTAAGGTGGTGGGGTATTACTCGTTAAATGCCGCACTGTCTGATGTCGATAAATCTACATTGAAGAGGCTCACTCACGTTAATTTATGGTTCCTTAACCCCGATTCACTGGGAAATTTTACCCGTGATCTTTCGGGCCTTTCTCATTTTGTTGATGTCGCCCATCAGAGAAATATAAAGGTCCTGTTTTCCATTGGTGGCGGAAGCAAACAACCTCAATACAAATATCTCCTCAACGACGATCACCGTGGTAAGCTGATTGAAAATTTCGTCGGTGAAGTTCTGAAATACAATCTTGACGGGATTGACGTTGACCTGGAAGGGAGTGATATCGATTTATACTATGAAAAATTTGTTGTGGAACTGGCTGCAGCACTTCGTAATCACAATAAACTAATTACCGCCGCGGTGGCCATCTATTATAAAGATCAGTTCACCGACCTTGCCCTGGCGCAATA
>Ga0157380_10000672_pt1 | contig 21179 bp, 18 predicted proteins | sample S35metaG_FD_119757 | JGI IMG/M metagenome (GOLD analysis project Ga0157380, IMG submission 119757) | Switchgrass rhizosphere microbial communities from Kellogg Biological Station, Michigan, USA - S3-5 metaG | ecosystem: Host-associated > Plants > Roots > Rhizosphere > Soil | place: USA...
AGAACTTTTAGTGCTCTGCTTCACCTGAGTTGCCAGCGCTTTGAATATTTGATTTTCGTAATTGTCTTCGGTAATAAAATACGCGAGGAGGGCTAAGAGAAATCCATTAAGGAAAATAAGAAAGAATATCTTATTCCGGATTACTTTAAAAGGGGCAATAAGGGCATTAAACATGCTCTTCATCGAACTGGATTTTCTAAATATTGGATATTAAGACTTTAGCACAATAACCGCTTACACGTCTATACCCAAACGCCTAAACAAGCCTTTTATTTCGACAATCCACCCCTTTTTTTACCTAGTTTTTGAACCTAAAATATTGATAGAAAACTTTATATGATAACCCTTATAACCTTTCTTTCATGGCTTCAATAACAGCCTGTGTTTTGATTGCCTGCATACAAATGTTATTCATACAATTTTCACTAAGGCATAATGAGCAAGATACCCCGGGAGTTCTGAATACCTTATTTTTTTCAGATTCAGGAGGAAACCATTTTCCTGGAAAATCTCGTGAGCTAAACAGAGCGATAACTGGTGTACCCACCGCATAAGATAAATGCATGGGCCCTGTATCATTACTGAGCGTGAGCACACATCGGGAAATCAAAAGAGCACTCTGCATGGGTGTTAGCGACCCGCAGAAATCATATACCCCGGGTAAAGAAAGAATCGGCGCTGCCAGATCTTTATCATCGGGTCCACCCACGATCAAAAAATTATAACTATTCCCAATACCTTCTATTACAGATTTAAAATTAGCCAGGGACCACCTGTTTTGCGCCCGCTTGGCTCCCACTACTAACGCGATATTTTTTTTACCTGCTTCTAATTTTCTTTCAGCCATTCTTTCTCTTACCACAATATGATCCTCTTCAGTAAAATTCAACTCATACCGTTGTTGATCCACTGCTATTCCCTGTGATTCTAAAATATCCGCCAATCGTTTTGTTTCGTTAGGGAATAACATAAATTTCTCCTGTGTTCTCCGGAAAAAACGAACTGTAGAGAATTGCCATCCCCAACCAGACGCGGCGATGTAACGAAAAAAAAACAAATCTCTTAACAATCGGAAAAAACCAGCATCCGTTTGCGGCAGCTGAATAACTAAGTCGTATTTATTTCCCTTCAACATTTTCACCAGGTATTTTTTTTCCATACCCAGGTAGTCGATTATACTGTTGTAAAGATTTTTATCAAGTAGGTTTTTGAGGCTTACCAAATTCGATTGGCCGGTATTGGAAAGGATATCAATTACAGCACCCGGATATTTTTTTTTTATGGCCACCATCGAAGGTATAGCGCATAAATTATCACCCAGTGATCCTGTACGGAAAATCAGTATCTTTTTTGGATTATCACTTTTTCTGAAAAGTAGTTTTTGAAAAAAAAGCAACATGCTGTTGCTTACTGCCATAACAAAGCGAACTGAAAATAATTTCAGGGATTCGATCAGCCTTTTCTTTTCTTTATTTAAAGCAATATGATACATAATGAATCAGCGAGCCTTAGGAAATTGGCTGCTGAGCGGAAGTTTTAGGAATCTTTGGATCTCTATCAAATACGCTGGCTATTACCCCAAACCACTTAGGAACTATCTTATACAGAATCCATATAAAAAAGGCCGACTTTACAATGGAATTAATAATCTGTAGTGTATCCGCTTCGGCCGAGTAGGTAACCTGGTAAAAAATAACAGGTATCCAGAAAAGCAATAGTGGCAACCTACGGGAAATTACAAATATCAATCTATAGCACCAGCGGACAAATGCACCCAAACAGATCATATAGATAATGCCGCCCGTTACTCCGAAACTTCCATACGCTTCACCCAGCGGACCCACATTTGTTGACCAGCCCTCAATTATGTAACCGGTATAGCGTTTCATATTTGCTTTACCTCCCGCCTCCGGTTTATTGGGCCAGAAAACACGTGGTACAAAAGAAGAGAGGATTACAAGACTGAGGTTAGTTCCATAATCAAACTCTTCATAATTCGGAAATCTATTCATTACCAGGGAAACATTAAACCCTTGGTTAGCGCGGTAATAAATAGGAAAGAACACATCGGATAAATCGACATCAGAAAAAAGCGTGGCTTGTTCCTGTACGAGTGTTCCGAACAAGGCAATTTTGCTTCCTTCGTATTCCTGTCTCCAGGTATACTTCCGATAAGAAAGCTTTACACTCTGGATTGTGAACACAAAAAGAATGCTGATCGCAAATACAGATAGTTTTTTCCAAAAGGCAATTTTACGTCCCAGGAAGAAAAAAGAAAATAATGTGATACCCATATATGCAACAATGGTGAACATTCCACTGCTTAACGACTGGGCAATGATAAAAGCTCCAAAAAGGGATAAGATGAGGATCTTTCTTTTAAAGTTCGGCTGGTAAAACACATAGAGAAAACCTGCAAATGCTGCAAAGAAGAAAAGAAGAAATGCAAATTGAAGTTCGGTTGGAAGAAAATCCGATAGCCCAAACACGATAATTCCAGATATAATCAGAAACAATCCCCTGTTCGGAATCTTTGACAATACGGTTTTACCTTTATCAATTATTGATTGAACATATTTGTCCTGATCACTTCCTTTATCACTCAGCATCGGCCAACACAACGCTAATGTAAATCCAGCTACTGCTGGCAGACAAAACCCGAAATAAACATCCTCATCAATATTCATATAACGAACCCATAACAAAGCCAATGGATGATTCCGGGTATAAACGGTAAAACCAATTAAAGGCATCAATAGACATATAAACCCCATATGCAATGCCATTAACTCGCGCAACACGATTCCTTTTCCCAATTTGTCGAGTACCATTACTGTAAGGGTTATCATTATTGTAACAGTAAGGAAACGGTACCAGTCAGTTAGTAAGGACAGTATAAAACAAAATCCTATAATTATAGTAAATATGTAACTCTTCCACTTCATTTGTACAATAGGATCAGTAACTGGTTATGTTAATAAAGAAAAATTGTTCTGCCAAAAACAGGGTAAAATTAGTCTTTTTATAAAAGTCCGGGTTAATTGAAACCGGCGACTCTTACCACAGTGTAACACAGGGGTTTTTTGGATAGATGCAGCTATAAAGTAGAGTACGGCAGTTATTTCTTTCGCAACCATTTATACAGGGCTGGCTTCAATTTGATGAAGAAATAAACGGGTACGAGCAAACCTGCCATGCTCGTCAGGAAATATAAAAAATAGATACGTTGTCTGTTAAACAGGTTAAGTTCCTTGAAGTTCTTATTGCGTGATGGATACAAGCCATTGATCATTCCAACCGCTTCGGGTAATGCGTCATTACTACGATAATCGAGCAGCCAATGCGGGTATGTTGTACTGTACATCCGGAAAAATATCCGATAACGAATATCCTGTGTCAATACTCCTGCATCGCGGAATGCCGACAGCAATACATTCATCACAGAAGGTAACCCACCATCAACCACTCTCAAATCTTTCCAGTTCCTGGCAATTTTATCGCGATAAGAATTTCGGTGTGTTTCACCTACCTGGATATCTTTAATCACCAAAGGTTTCGTAATACTGAATACATTGCATCCCGACGCAATCATTAAACTACTTAAATATATCTGGGCGTAAATACTGCCGTCGTATCGATCGGTATTAAATTGAAGAAATTTGTCTCTTTTATATATGAGGCCTGCAACAAAACTGAAATTACTAGCCACCTTAAGCGCAAGCTCAGAACCCGAACCCAGTACGCCTGTAGAAACAGCTCTTTCAAATACTTTTTCGGGTTCTATTTCTTCCGCGTAATTGCAATAACCAAGATCGGGATAATTATTCTGCTTAAGAAAATCTACCAGGTAAGCAATATCGGTTATATCATTGAGCGAATCGTCGTTACCAAGAATGAAAACATAATCACCAGAAGCCAGTTCCATTGACTGGCGCATATTACAATCGTAACCCTTGTTTCTTAAATTCCTATGATAAACCAGTGGAAACCGATACTTATTTTTTAGAGCCGTTAACTCCTTAGAAGTAGAATCTGTTGAGCAATCATCACTAACTACCACTTCTATATTCTGGTAAGTTTGTTTGGCGATGATTGCCAGGTTTTTCAATAAAAAGTCTACCCGGTTGTATTGTGGGATACAAATAGAAACTTTCATGTCAAGGACTATTGGATATTTAGAATATTAATCAGTCTTTTTAACCGATTAATGGGTTCTGGATCAGTAAACTGGTCCTTCACCTCTTATCCAAGCCTTGATTTTCAGGAACTAAAGTTTCTAACTAAGCAGGGTTGGGTCAAGTGCGAATTCGCAGCGTACAACTATAATATCGCATTTGTCCCCTTTTTTATTGTACATGTAATAATATACCAGATTCAGCGTTTACGGCCTTTCTTGATTTTAATCTATACTAATTTTTGGTATAATTTCTCCAATACTTCATCTGCGTTGAAATCATGCAACCGGTAATTTTTATTCGCCCGGTTCACCAATTTATCGGGATCATTATCGAATAACCTTTCAAAATTCAGTTTCTTGATCTGCGGAAATTCGTTTTCCGATATATATCTGTCGGGAGAAATCATATCGGAAGGATACCAAACATCCAGTCCGCAAACATGATACTCAAATAATTTATTAGGGATATTATAAATCCAGTTAGGGGCATATCCCTTATAAAGTATTATTCCAACATCGTATGTTCTTAAAACAGCGGGTAACTCATAATAATCTACCGGTGCTAATAACCGGATAAAAGGACAATTTAGCTGCTTGATGAAATTGATAACATCTTCCCCTGCATTGTATGAATAAATGTCCCAATGTATTTTTCCCTTGAGATCGTTTACCCATCCCGCAAATTCTTTAATGTACATAGTGGAGAGTCCCATTGAACCAACATAAACCACCCGAACGGAACTCTCAACTGACGTCCCTTTTTTACCGTCAGCCTCTTTCCATTCTGGCGGAGGATAATTGGGCATAATTTGTTTACCGGGAAGCGATATGCCCTTGTTATCTGATTCGAACAATCCCATCCTGTTTTCATTAGTATGCGAAATCCAGTTTACCAGCGGATACATTTTCTTTTCCAGTTTATGAAACTGTTTAACCTGCCACATGCCATTTTCGTATTCCGACGGTGAAGTGTATTCGTGATAATGTACATAGATTTTTACTGAACGATTAAACCATTTTTTATAAATCAATGGAGCAAATGCGGAAATGGTCTCGTAATATAGAATCCCTGAAGGACGTTTTATCAACAGTTGGAATAAGGTTACCAGGTTAAAAACAAAATAAGAATACAATCTGTTCCATAAGGAAGCTGAAGGTCCCGACTTTCCCAGTCGAATTATGCGGACCGATTTATTTTTTCCGGTGAATTTAAAATCTTTGTTGAGCGATGCTGTTGTAAAAACTTTAATCTTTAAATGGTCCTCTTTTTTTTCAAGAAACCGGATCGCATTCATTACCGGGGGATACGCTTCCAGAGGACTGAAATGAACAATAAATATCAACTTTTCTCCTTCCTTCACTGCCATTCAATTAATCGGTTGTTTCATTTAATAATAAAGACGGGTAGTTCATTTGCTGATGGCAGAGCCGAGTGTTGTTTTTAGAATTTCTACCCATTGTACCGCTCTTTGATTATATCCAAAACCCATCTGGCGACATTTCAGAAATGCATTCTTCTTAATACTATCAGCAAATGCCGGATTCGATTCGATAAAACGAATTTTGTCGTTGAGCTCATCCCTATTACCGAAATAAACTGCCTCTTTATTGTCTTCAAAAAATGATTCCTGTTCTGGAGTTCGCTGCGAAATCATTAATCCCCCATAACCCGGTACTTCAAAAGTTCTCATGTTATGAGAACCTTCACTGATATTCTGGGTTCTCAGAAAATTAAAAACTCCCGCTCCGCCAGCTATGGCATCAACATACTGTTGTCCATATAAAGCTTTGTTTGCATAAAATTTCCTCGACCGCGAACTACCATATGTCCGATGGGCCCATTTATTATCTCCATAAATTACCAGCTTCTCCGTTTGCAGCCATTCTATCATTTCACTTCGTTGCTTGTCATAAGCGCCAATTAACAGAAATTTGTTCACTACTTCAACAGGTGCCGATTTTGCCAGTGGGGCCTCATCATCGTAACCAAAAGGAATGACCGCGGATGCTACGCCGAATCTTTCTCTTAATGCTTCCGCAATATTTTGAGAATAGGAGAGATATAAATCATAATGGCGGATACTCTCCGAAACATTTTTATTCCCACTGCCGGCAGAGTAATATATAAACGGGTGATCCGGGTTGTAACAATTTAGAAAACTACAATACTCCTTTAATCGAGCAATAGTAGAAGGAAATAAGGTATGCCCTTTGAATACAATTATTACATCATACTTTTTCTCCTTCAGCCATTCCAACAGTGAATTATTAATACCATTGAAAAAATAGGCTGGATAAATTTTGTTGACGGCTTTTGTGACAATCGACTTTCCGATTGCTGTATAATATTGATCCGTTATATCGAATGTATCGCAGTTAATGGCTTGCTTTCTAAAACCGCGCAGATAATAATGTTCCAATGCGCCAGGTCCAAATGCTCCTAATAATAAAATCTTCACAGGCGTACAGGTCGATTATTTTTTATTGAAAGAATATTTATGATTAAGAAAAGAAGTTAAATCCGGTCGCTGATTAATTCTTCAATGCGGGTCAATTGTTGCTTGTAGGTATTGGAAGCGGCAAACGATTTTCTTTGTCCCATTAAAGCTTCACTATTATATTCCGGTAGTCTGCTCATTATTGAATTAAAGAGTCCGGGCAATGCATTGTTATTAGACCGATCGGGAATCATTTGAATTAAATCCGGGATTCCCGCGTAGGTAGTTATGTTGTTTGAAATAATTACCCGGCCCGTTGCCAGGTATTCCATCAATTTATGATAGTTGGTACCCTTACTCTGATCCCGCTCAATATCATAACAAACAAGGAAGGCATCCATATTGCCGAAAGCGATGGCTAATGCGTCCTGGTTGAGTACACCCTGCAATTTCACCTGAGGCATTTTCTTAAGTGTATCCACAAAACCTCGGGTGGCCGCATCATCAGTTCCTCCGATATTGGTGCTCTTCATTTCAAAACTTCCAAAGAAATGAAATTCGTAAGCTGGTTGTTGCTGTACAATCTTTAAAAGCGTATCGCGATCGATATCATTGCGCAACAGGTTGCCTGCATAACCAATTTTTAAAGGACTGCCTGCTTGATAGGGCTTATCTTTAAAAACCACCAGGAATTCATCTTTCACTCCATGATGAATAAAATGTTTCGGCGCATTAAAGGCTGAATACTTCGATAATATTTCTTTTGTCACCGAAAAAATCACATCACTTCCCTCTGCCGCCTTTATTGACTGAGGAGTTAAAGGCTCATCAACCGGATGGAATATCTTATAACTCTTAGCTGGAAAATAATGTAAGGGATATAAGTTACCCAGATCGAAGGACCAGATGATATCCGGTGTTGATCCAATCGCTTTCAGAATTTTAGGAACATGAAACCTCATGAGCCATTGAAACAGCCAAAAAGCCTTAAACTTAATCCAATAAGGAAAGAAGACACGGTGCTCGATTAAAAATAAATTTTCATGAATACCCGAAGGAAATATGGAGACGGAGTTTTTGGGTAATTTATTTTTTTGATCGGGAGGATTCAGGAAATAGACCGTATTCCCACGTTTAGCGAGTTCAATGGCATAATGATGTTTTGACAAAAACATCGTGCCCCATTCCTGTGGCGAAACAACGAGTATAATTTTATTTTGCAAAACACCCATTACAAGTGATGTAATTATTGTTTGTAAAACGACCGGATAGTATCCGCCGCATAAACTATCATTTCTTCCGTCAGTTCGGGATAAAGCGGAATCGAAAGTATTTCCTGTTGCAGCATCATGGAAACCGGAAAATCTTTTTCTGGTTTATAGCCAAGATAATTATAGCAGGGAAGCGCCGGCAAAGGAGTGGGATAATGAAGAAAAGTTTCAATATCTTTTTCTTTAAGATAGGCCATCAGTTCATTCCGTTTTTTTGCGCGAATAACATAAAGATGAAAAGTATGTTTCGATTCCGGTCGCACAGCAGGTATAATTATCTCCTCGATGCCTTTCAGGTACTTATTATATAATGCTGCCTTCGAGATGCGCTGCTCTGTCCATTCGAGGATATAGGGAAGCTTAGCGCTTAAGATAGCTGCTTGTAATCCATCCAACCGGCTATTGATTCCTTCGATTTGATGATGATGTTTTTTTAATGCCCCATGATTCGCGTACATCCGGCATTTTTCAGCCAATTGAGCATCATTGGTTGTAATGCAACCCGCATCGCCATAAGCGCCAAGGTTTTTACCGGGATAAAAACTAAAAGAGGCTGCTATTCCCCTAAGTCCGGCACGTATGCCTTTTAATTCAGAAAAATGAGACTGGGCGCAATCTTCAATCAGGTGAACTCCTTTTTTTTCGCAAATAGCGTGAATGGTATCTATCGCGCACATCTGTCCCTGCAGGTGTACGGCGATCACTGCTTTTGTATTGGGCGTTATCGCTTGTTCAAGTTTATTTTCATCCATGCTGTAATAAATCGGATCAATATCAACAAAAACCGGTTTGGCACCTGCCTGCGTAATAGTTTCCGAGCTGGATATCCAGCTATTGGCAACAGTTATTACTTCATCACCCTTCCCGATTCCAAGCATTTTCATCAATATAAATAAAGAATCGGTTCCATTACCACAGGGTACCATGTGATTAACCCCATATAATTTCCCGAATTCTTCTTCAAATTTCTTTACGGGCGTTCCGCCAATAAAAGAACTTTCTCGAATAACGCCTGCAATCGCCTCATCGATCGCTGGCTGAATAGATTTGTACTGTGCATATAAATCAACAAATGGAACTCGCATAGATATTATTTACTGAAAATATTTTGGATGGCTTTTTTTGAACAATGATACATATCATAAAACTGGGACTGCGGAATGGGATAGAACCCTGGATCAAAAGTTCCGGTCACCGCAATATTTCTTTCTTCAGCAATGGACCTGAATAATTTTTCATATTCCCGGAATAGATTCTACTAATGACTGTTGATCGTTTCATAATAGGCCGGATGAAAGGGTAACATAATAAAATGAACCTTTGTGTTTTTCCTGGCATAAAAATCCAGTAAAATCCCCACGCCATCAGCACCAGGCCACTCCGCATGTTTTCGTAATTGAAAGTTTTCACTTCCCGGAACTGGTGATAATATTCTGCGGACGCTCAATAGGACCAGCCACCAGTTGTGGATAGAACATTACATAGAGTGCATAGATACCAAAATGTTTTTCATGCGGCTGTTTTCCTCTGTACACTTCGATGGTATAAGCCATCGCCTGAAAGGTGTGAAATGATAAACCGATCGGTAACAGTATACTCAGTAATGGAATTGATTTTCCAGTGTGAACCGCGTCTAAAGCAAGATTTATGTTTTCAGCTAGAAAATTAAAATATTTAAAAACCACCAATACTCCCACATTGGCGACAATGCTGGCAGCAAGAAACAACTTCTTGCGTAGGGGATCCGTTTGCCGGGCTATCCAGATAACCGCGAAATAGTCAATAACAATAGTGAAAAATAAAATGAGAATATACACCGGCTTAAAGAACATGTAGAAAAAACAACTCGCCAGTAATAGCAGGAGCCATCGGAACCGGTGCGGGAGGAAGAAAAAAAGAATGGTTACAACCGGGAAAAAGAGAGCAAACTCGAAGGAATTAAATAACATTTCGGGTACTTAGGTCAGAGCGTTCTTATTTTTTTTGCAGGATTGCCGGCATAGATTCCGGCTTCGGTAATATCTTTTGTAACAACGGATCCGGCGCCGATCACCGCTTTATCGCAGATGCTAACCGGCATGATCGTAGCATTGGATCCTATAGAAACATTATTGCCTATAGTGGTGGACCGCCATTTTGTTTTATCACCCCGCGCTGGCCCTCCTGATATAAATGAATCGTTAATAAACATTACACCATGACCAATAAAACAATCGCTGCCAATTGTTACCAATTCACAAATAAAAGTATGTGATTGTACTTTTGTTCTTGCTCCCACGATAACTTCTTTCTGAATTTCAGTAAAGGGGCCGATAAAACAATTATCTCCAATACTACAACCGTAGACGTTTACAGGCTCTATAACTTTTACATTTTCGCCGAAAGAAACATCTTTGATTTGCGACTGTAATAATATAGGTTTGTTCATTTCAACTATTTACTGATGAATAGTGATTCCAGCATGCCAGAAAGCTCAACAGGCGCCATTACATAATCACACAAATCAATATCACCATGTATACCAATTTCCTCCAATGGCTGCAATGATGTAACGGTGTTCTGATCCTGTTTTAAAACTCTGAAGATGCAATAGTTGATCCGTTGCAGTAAAGACTCCAAACTTTTTTGCCTGCTAATACGAGCAGTATTCGATTCAGTATAACAAGGCAATATCTCAATAAAGATAAAAGGGCGGCGATCATTCAAAACATGCTCAAGACTTTCCAAAACTTCAAGCTCAGCTCCTTCTACGTCAATTTTTACAACCGACAATTCATTGAGATGAAGAAAACGGTTTGCCGTTTCAAATCGGCTAACAGGAACATAAATTTTCTGAAATACTTTTTCTCCCGGACGAAAGTTTTCAATCATCGAAGCAGCCGGATCGGTGTCATTGTCAGAATACATGTTTAGTTGCAACACTCCATCTGAATTGAAAATTCCTACAGGCAACAATCGTGTATTTTTAAACTGATTGGCTTTAATTAATTCGCCCGTATAATAAGCGCACAAAGGATTGGGCTCAAAACCAACATAATCGATATTGCTATCTACCGATCGAAGTTTAATAAGAGTTTGTCCGATATTGACACCGATATCTACAAAACTTCCTTTTTTCAGCGGGATTATTTTTTCCAGTAGTGAACACATCCATAATTCATGAATGTTCACGTTTCCAAAACCAAGACCATTAATGATAGGAATCTTCACCTTTTTTTTATTAAAGTTGCCGTCGATCAACACATTTATTTTCTTGAGTATTTTAAGTTGGTTTGCAACTTTGGCGAAGAAATAATTCATAGTCAATAATCGGCTTGGTTATAACTGCGTAGCCTTTTTGTAAATTTTTTCAATAATCTCAACAGTCTTTAATCCTTCGAAAGAACTGGTCGAGATAGCGGCATTTCTTTGCAATACATCTATGAGGTTATCATAAACTTTGTCGTGATTACTCATAGAACCCTGGTAATTGCCATAGTTGTTGGCCTTATTTCCTTCAGGAAGATTTTCGATTTTATATCCTTCGATACTTTGATACTCCAGTTCGTTGAGGTATTGTCCACCGATCTTTACAGTTCCTTTTTCACCGAATAGGGTAAGCGAGCCTTCCATATTTTTCTGGAAACTATTCACCGTATAATTGATGGTTCCGATGGCTCCGTTATGAAACTCCAGAATCACCACTCCGGTATCTTCAAATTCAATGATACCCTTATGAATATAATTGGAGGTATACGCCTGTACATTTTTTACATCCCCCACCATCCAATACAACAGATCCACAAAATGACTGAACTGTGTATACAAGGTACCACCATCAAGGGCCAATGTACACTTCCATGAATTTTTGTAGTAATCGGGGTTGCGGTTCCAGAAACAACTTAGTTGTACACTCAGTATCTTACCCAGTTTCCCTTCGTCAATGATTTTCTTTACCGCTTCAACGGGCGGATTGAATCGGTTCTGTTTAATGGCGAACAATCTTTTATTGGTTCGTTCACCCGCTTTGATCATCTCGCCGCAATCATTTACCGTTAGGGCCATGGGTTTCTCGCACAACACATGAAAACCCGCTTTCAATCCTTTAATAGAATGTTCTGCATGCAGGCCATTCGGGGAACAAACAGAAACTACGTCCATTTCTTTTTCAGCGGCTAGCATATCATCGATCGAATAATACGCATTTACCCCATATTTCGCAGCAAGTGAGTCGGCTTTCTCTTTATCGATATCACAAACCGCTTTCAATATACCCTTGTTATGAATATGTTCCGCATGACGTTGCGCGATTCTGCCACAACCAACAATACCAAATGAAACAGTACTTGCCATTTATTTTTTCGGGTTTATAAGTCCGTAAATCTTTATTTGAATTGAAAGACTATCTTGTTGCTTCCACATAAAGCGATTCAACAGCTCTCCAATCCTGATCAACCAACAACCGCTGATCAGCGCCCGTGCGGTAGCTGCATTTTTTGATATTGGTGAAACCGGCTTGTTGTAATAGCTTCTTCATGGTTTCAAAATCATAGATGAATTTATGTCCATGATTTCTGAATATTCCATTGATGCGTGCCATCGGAGTAAGATATCCTTTTTCGTATGGCATTAACTCTTGCGAACCTTGTTTCCTGCGCTGGTATATATCACAATAGAGTTCACCATCTGGTACTACAATCCGCGCAACCCCTCCTGGTTTTAAGAGACGATAAAACTCTTTCATATTTTCCAGGGTTTCATTCATTTCAATATGCTCCAGGCAATGTTCTGTAAAAACACCTTCCAATGAATTATCAGGAAGTGGAAATGGCAGTTTAGTTATATCCCAGCAAATATCAATTTGAGGATGCCAGAAATAGTCGAGGTTAATAAACCCTGGTTTCGCATAAGGGCCACAACCTATATTTAATAATGGATGCGTTTGGACCTTCTTCGTATTATTTAGTGCAGCTCTGCCCCGGAGTATTCTCGAAACAAATCCCTGTACGCGTGCATAAGAAGTAAGCTTCCGGTTAAATGAAAAATTTGAAACAGCCATAAAAATAAAAAAATTTAGAATCTTCTATTAAAAAATTATCGTGGAAGGGAATTGTTTAGATTTCAATAATTAAAACAAAACACCCTTATTTCTTGGGTTTAATTAGTCTTCTGATCTTTTCGGTTTTCCGTAACAGGTTCATATACCGATCCTTTAACTGCGTGTCGGTTTTAAAGTCCTCGTGTTTTTTTACCGGCAACTGCATAATAGCTTCGAACTCTTTTTCCGAAAGCCCGAATTTTTTCAATACATACTCTTTATCCGCTTTGAGTTCCTGAGGATCGTACAGTGGTTTTTCCAATTCCTGCAAGGCCTCTTTCTTTGTCATTTGTCCCGAGCAGATCAGCGTTGATAAATGAGCCTTGCGTTTATCTATTTTAAATTTTTCCGGTAATATATATGCCTGGTAAAATTTGGTAAACATCGATTCGTAATGTTTGCCCCCGTAATCGCGCCAGTTTAATTCTCGTGTTATAAACTCCTTGATTTCTTTCTTATTATAGGGTACATAATTCAGAATCGAAATAGGTGTTAGTTGCAGCATGGAGGAATAATACACATACTTCTTAAAATCAAAAGTAGGATAGGTTTTAAGTTTTACAGAGCCATACTTATTATGAATATCCTTGAGATTAGCGAAATCCATTTTCTTATAAAGCCAACCCGGCGGCATGATATGCTCAGTTACAATATTGGTTCCACTAATAATATACCCTATGTTTTTTTCCTTAGCCAGCTTGTACATAGTGGCAAAGATGGCATGATCGCTTACTACTTCTATATCCACTACTGATGCCTTCAGGTATGATAACTGTATATCTTTAAACTCGTGCCAGTTCACCACCAATGTATAGAGATCGATATTCAGTTTACTGATGATATTCTCAATATTCTTAACAGCCAATTCCGAGTTCCATCCATTATCGAGGTGAACGGCCAATGGACGCAATCCCTGTTTTTTTACCAGCCAGGCTACATAAGAACTATCTACACCCCCGCTCAATCCGATCAAACAATCATAGGCTTTGCCATTACCATCTTCCTTTACTTTGGCCACCAGTTTCGCCAGTTTTTCTTCTCCTTCATTTCCACGAAACACCACTTCCTTTTCAGCTTGTTTATAATCGTAATAATAATTGCATATCCCCTTTTCATCAAAGCTGATATGCTCATCCGCTATATTATCCATTACGGTAAGGGTACATTGCTGGTAACCGGGGTCATTTTTGCTAAACACCATATTCCTTCTTTTTTTGCCGGTAAGGCGGGAAGACGTTTAGAATTGATTTCAATAATTCCCGTCTTGCCGACTTCCCGGCTATTCTTATTTAATTTCCCGACACAGTAAAACTGTATTCGCTGTATCCTTTTTCACCAGCCGGAAGATCTGTATTGTTATTTTTATAATCTATAATAATAAGTGTGCCGTTTTTATCGGGCCTCAAAGTTAAGCCTGTATAGGTTTTCGAGGGAACTGTTTTTTTAAAAGGAACCATTATTTTCCTTACACCACTATTTCCATGCACTCTGATGGTAAACCCGGTTTTGTTATAATCAATACCGGCAATTCCACCCTCTACAGAAAAGCCGTTTTGTACAATCTTTTTATCGGCAGATAATAAAGCTATAATGCCGCCTTGTTTGTTTTGGGCTGTCATTCCGTTGGCACTCAGCATCAAGTCGTCATCTGCCTGCTTCAATTGCATTTGTTTACCGCTTAGCAGACCTACCGTTTTCTGATACGCTTGCGATTTTTTAGGATAAGGAACCAACACCGTGAAAAATGGTTCGTTGCTTTGCAACCGCAGTATTTGTTGCTCTTCTGTATAAGCGCGGCCATTAGTTCTTTTAAATTCGTTTTGCTCGGTACTATTCTGCCAACTGGTGCCCCATTGTGCCATAGTAAAATTCATTGGCTGACCCGAATAGCTATATAAATTCCAATTGATGCCTCCCGAAAAATGTGTTTTCCACGATTGGCCATTAAAAGCAAATTGATTCCATCCGGCGGGTATTGTTTTTACAGGAGTTGCCGAGGGTAATTGCTGCAGGCTGCCATTATTATGCATTCTTTTTTCAGGGGTGATGGGCCCCACCGTGGTTTGCACGGCCCCTTCACTCATCATAGGCAAGCTCCATATATTTTTGCCTTTGTCCGAAACACTATCATTAAATATATAGACCGGCAGTTCTTCGTGAAGGGAAATGAAGAAAATAGTTCTTGTCCATGTTTTTCCCTCTTTTGTACTCATGACTGATCTGGAAATCGCGGCATATCCAAGGTTTGCAAATTCGTTTACCCGGGATAGTGGCCAGGTTCTATTAGTGAGAGAACGCCCCGTAATAGGCTGGGCATTGGTATTCCATTCGGGGAAAATATTTTCAGGAATTACTACTGATCGAATGCGGGCATCCGTAGCCGCGGGATAATAAAAAGAACTTCGACTGAGTGAAAGAGGGGCGCCCAGCGCATAGATGGCTACTTCTCCTGCATCATCATTGCGGTGATCAGATAGACGATCTCCATTCAATACCCACAACGCATTCTCATGATCCGAATTAACTGCTGAACGGAAATGTGATAAATAACCTGTGTAATTCGAATTGCTCATTAGAAAATCTACATTCCCCTTTTTGGTAATATCTATTGCCAATGGAACTGGGCCTGCATAACTAAAACGTGCTGGGCCATTAAAGTAAACAGCCAATAGTTGGTTGCTTAAATCGGGATTAATATTCTTAATTCCAGTTGCCAGTAATCCAAAACTTGAAATGCTTTCTTCGGAACCATCCCCGAATGAAATTACTTTCCTATTTCCCGCAAAGCGAACAGATGGGGGCGTTACGAGACTTAAATAGAATTTAGCAAAGGCCAATAAACGAGGTTCTGATTTAAAAAGATCTGCTACCCCGGCTTGTTTCAATTGTAATAAGGTAAATAGAATAGGGTCAATGGTTGCCTGTGTATAATGGGGTGATCCAAAGCTGGCGCCATTTTCGGCAATAGCATCCTTAATATCTTTTTGTACCTGCGCAGTAATTTCTTTGGCCCGGTCAGCAAATTCGGGATCATTCGCTAAAAGCAGCGCAAAAAAATCCCGCCCACTATTGCGATATTGGAATGCCATATTTGCCGGACCCAGGTTCACACCGGCACTATCAAAGAAAGGAACATTGTTATCATCCCATAATACTCGGCCCATCAGCAAAACCAATTGCTCAAGATTTTTCTTATCAGAAGAAGAAAGAGTAATGGACTTATCCGCAAATAAGGCAGCAGCACAAAGCGCATAATACTTATAGTTCAGTACACCTTTCCAATACCGGAAACTGTTTTTATAAATTCCTTCTCCGTTAGTATACAAATCTTCCAACTGGGGTTTTAACTCCAGCAATTGTTTTAATAATGATCTTGCAGAATCAGGAAATCGCCAGGCATCCCAAATGGGTTTATAACCTTGCTCCATTTCACAAACTGTTTTATAAATCCCGTTATCTTTTCTTATGGCTTCTCGTAAGGCTTCAATACGGTCGGCCGGCAAGTAAATAGAGGCAGTATAAAAGGAAGCCACCAATTTACCTGGCTTCGATGCATAACTACGTATCTCTTCCCCAATGCCTGCAATTTTATTTAATTCGACGGCAATAGGCTGTGTTTTTTTCGGGTCCTGCAATTCAGATTTGGTGCTGATATAAATACCCCATTGATAACGCTTTCTGGGGTGCCATCCATTATCTGGAGATCTTCTCTCTATATTAACCAGCAACTCGGCTATATTTTTTTCTTTGCTTAACGGGTCAACGGGTAATAATCGCAATGCGGGTGCAGAGTACTGTGCGCCGATCAATCGTTTTGGTTTGCCATGTAAAAATCCAAACAAAACCGATTCATTATTTGCTTTGCTGTTATAAAGCTGCCAGTATCTTCCCGAATTCATTTCTCCTCCAGCCGGATCCCACAAAGAAAGTCGTGGAAAAGTAAATACTTTTGAATAGTTAAGGTCCACTGTTGCGTCTAATGGATACCCTCTTGTTTCTTCAGCCCGATACAGGGAGCCATCAGGTTCGTAGCCATACTCTAATGAAGTGGATTGCCAGCCACGATAACGCGCTTTATCCGGATTAAGTCCATTACTTATCTTAACACTGTATTCAATCTCGTAATTGGCATCATCTTCGAGCAGTATGGTTTTGGAACCTTTTTTTACTGTAACCATACAAGTATAAAAACCCGGACCGGCACCAGAGCCCCGGCGAACCACCTGATCGCCATAGTCAAATTTTGGTTTCAAAAAACTATATTCAATCTTCACCGTTACTTCATCATCTGTATTTTTAAGCATAGTTGCTTTGTATCCGATAACGGGAGAAGGTGCTTTGAGATAATTAAGACTGTTATCGCTGTAAACTCCGTTACTATATATGAAGGATTGTACCGGCGCGAGATTGTATTTTTTTTCGGTAGCGGCCGCTTGCCATGGCACCACAATCCCCAATAAACCATTTCTTATTTCGAGAAAACCGGTTTGCTTATTAACAGAAACGGATACGATTCCGGTTCTTTGGCTAACTCCCGGTAATGAAATGACTAATACAATTATTAATAGCAACCATTTAAATGTATACTTCAATCCTTTCTCCTCCTTAGTTGACCAGTATATTTTTGTAGTCTTTGTGAAATTAACTTTGTGGATCCTTTGTTTTAATAACTTATTTGAATTGATGGTTGTATTTATTGCAAGACCTATTAACACAAAGGCCCACGAAGGTTTTCACAAAGAATAAACGAAGCTGGTTTCATCTGTGTTTAATGACTGTGTCTGACTTAATAAAACATTGTTATTGAAGCACTGAATATAATTTCGCCTTCAATTCATCCTGCGACGGATAGCTGATGAGAACTGCCCGATGCGGTCGCTGAAATACAAACAGGCTTCCGGCTGCCACCGCAGACGCGCCATGCTGAACAGCTTGCTTGAAATCATCTACTGAACCGGCCCCTCCACAAATAATGAGTGGAATATTCAATCCGCTGCTCACTTTCTTTAATAAATCCAGGTCGTAACCTCCAAAGGTTCCGTCTCTCTCAATAACATTCAGAAAAATTTCACCGGCTCCCGCATCCTGCATTTTTTTCGCGAATTCCACCGGATCTTCATTTGTATTTTCCGTTCCGTTCTTTGTATATACTTTGTAGTTGCCAAAGAGGTTTTTCTTTACATCAATGGATGCTACCACACTCTGACTACCTACGAGTTTAGCGGCTTCCGTAATCAATGAAGGATTATGTATCGCCTGGTAATTGAGAATCACTTTTTCCACCCCGATATAAAAAAGTTCTTTTACATGTTCAACCGAAGAAATTCCTCCTCCGTATGCAAGTGGAATAAATGCCTCGCCCGCAATCTCTCTTACCTGTTGCATATCGGGGCCGCGTTTATCGCGACTCGCATCAATGTCCAGAATTACGATTTCATCAATTTCTTTTTCATTGAAAATTTTAACCGCGTTCATTGGATCGCCCACATAAACCGGGTTCTTAAACTTTATCGTTTTTACCAACCCTCCCTGGTGCAGCAACAATACCGGTATCACACGTGTTCTTCTCATCAATAGTTCAACGCGAAATTTTTAAGCAACTGCATACCGAAGCGATGACTTTTTTCGGGATGGAACTGAACACCCACCAGGTTATTGTATTCTACGGCTGCAGTAAAATCGTATCCGTAATGAGCAGTGATCAATATATCCGATTTATTTTGGGGCGCTACATGAAAAGAATGCGCGAAATAAAAACGGGCCCCTTCCAACTCTTGCAAGATGGGTGATGGCTTAACCGCTTGTATTTCCAGCCATCCCATATTTGGTATTTTCTCCTCTTCTTTCATTTGTTCGGGTTTAAAGCGGATGGTTTTCCCTTTTACCCAACCCAATCCTTTTTCGGATCCTTCTTCACTATCTTCCATAAACATTTGTAATCCTACGCAGATACCCAGCACCGGAATTTTTTCTTCCAATGCTTTTTTTTCAATGAGTGGCCGCAATCCCGATTCATTTAATTTCTGCATGCAGTTATCAAAATGCCCCATTCCCGGTAGTAAAATTTTAGTAGCAGCGGCAATTGCTGTTGGCTCCCCACTGATCAATGCATTTACCCCACTCTTCTTCAGCATATTCTGAATAGAAGTGAGATTACCAACTCCATAATTTATAATAACAAACATCTATTTCAATCTAGCCAGTAAACAAACATGGGAATCGCCCAGTCCCAGCCAGTTATCTACCCCGTACAAATCTTTTCCTTCCCATAATAATTCTGAATATCCCCATACTTCTTTTTCGACGATTTCATAACCCGCATCTTCCAGGTATTTCTTATAGTTATGAATCATCATAATGCTGTAATAAGGAATGGCGTCGGCTGGTAATTCATCAAAGTCGAAATATTGCATATGCGTCCTCGACAGCGACATATTTTCGTACACGGCGATATACTTTACGCCCAGTTGCGCGCTGGATTTATAAAAGCGCTTTACCGCTTCGGGATAAATCAGGGTGGTGGTGCGGGCATGAACGATCATCATCTCGCCCTTTGTAATTTCTTTTTTGACAAAATTTTTAACCTCATTACGATCTTCATAAATAATATCGATCATATCGAGGGCATGAAAGGAAAGATTGGGCGAATGAAAAGCCGCATCGTTAAAATCCTTTGTGTCCTGTTCCCGGTCAACACCTATGAAATTATGGGATGGGTATTTCAGCGAAAGATTATAGTCGGGTACCGCGCAGAACACTCCGAAATTGAGTATTGTTTTTACATCTTTATATTTATCGATAAAATCAGAAAGCTTTTTTTCGGTGATATAACAAAGGTCACTCCACCCATGCTGGAAACGCGTTTTAGCTGTGAAATGAAAAAACAGATTTTCCCAATAATCCTGCACCGTGCCTTCGGTATATTTCTGGAATCCCAGGTTTTCCACGGGCCTTACAATCGTTTTATTTTCCAACGCCTCGTTTACTTCTTTTTGCAGGATAGAAAGGTTATGTGATTTTTCCTGAATATTTTTTAATATGCCTGCGTCAATTCCTCGCAAGGTCTCATTGGCCATTGAAGTTTTTCCGGCCCGAAAATAAGCATTGGCCAGCGACATTAATAAATATGGACTTTTCGGATATTTAGTACAACCTTCCTGCAGCATGGTGAACACATCTTCAGAAGTACCGGTATGCATCAGGCAACGGGCCATATGCAGGTAAACCAAATCAGAGGGTTCCAGTGTTTGTAGTTTTTCAAAACATTGGTATGCCTTTTTCAAATCTCCTTTTGCATAATAAGCCGTACCCAGAAAATCAAGATACATCGCTTCCTGATCTTTAAAGATAAAATGAATGAAACCAGTTTCCAGCATTATATAACTGGATACGTTGGCCAGTATCATTGCCCGTGTTTGTTGTCTGAATTCAGCCTGTTCGGCGGGTTTTGCTTTTTTATAGAGATCAAGTAAGGAACGCCAGACGCCAATTGTCATACTGGGAATCGGACTCACCGTGAAAACTTCCTCCGCCACCCGAAGTTTTGTAGGAGGAAGTATACTAAAGCCACCACCAAAAATTCCGGATTCTTTAACATAATGCTTAGCCCTTAAAATCTTTTCAAGTCTCTTTTCTGAGAGTGACTCTTTTATCAAACGTTTTATCATAGTATAGTTTAAAGTATTTAAAGGCTACAAGACAGAAAGCTTAGCTCGCATTAGTCTCACCAACTCCGATTTGAATGATAAGCCTCTCAAAGCTATTCCCACGTAAAATCATAATCTATACGGTTGAAAAAGTTATTCAAAGTTGAGTCTTATTAACTCAAAGTGAAAAATATATTTTATCGGAACAAGGCATAGCAAATAGAGATAGAAAATGCCTTCAGTTATTTACGACTGTGCTTACAAATTCCTTACAATTATCAATATAGTGATCTGCATAAAGGTAATCTCCCTGCTTATTCGCGGATGCTACCAATTCCGAATAATAATTAAAATCTTCGATGGATCTGTTAATCGTTTCAATTATCAATGCTGGCTGACTCAGGGCGATCGGAATAATCGCTGTCTTTAGGCGCTCATCGTTGAACATGCTGTGAATGCCCAATGAAGCTTTTTTTGTAGTGATTGTAATACAAGGCACGCCCAATGTTACTGCTTCCAATAAAGCTGCGGAGTCGAACCCTATTAGTAGGAAAGCATCCTCAATCAATG
>Ga0157380_10000673_pt1 | contig 21168 bp, 20 predicted proteins | sample S35metaG_FD_119757 | JGI IMG/M metagenome (GOLD analysis project Ga0157380, IMG submission 119757) | Switchgrass rhizosphere microbial communities from Kellogg Biological Station, Michigan, USA - S3-5 metaG | ecosystem: Host-associated > Plants > Roots > Rhizosphere > Soil | place: USA...
CCATATCGCGGTATGCCCGCCATCCCGCAACCGTCAGAATATCACCCCGATCTCGCAATCCTCGCCATTGCCGATTTCCTCGCCGATCCCGTCCGACCGGCTGACTTCCCCCAGCATATCCTCCGTTTCCGGAATGATCGCTGGGACAATGCGGTGGGGCTTGCCGATCTCTCATCCGAACAATGGCTCGCGCATTTCGGCCGCTTTGAGCCCCTGCCCGCAAACCTCCCCCAGCCGCTGGCGCTCCGCTATCACGGCCACCAGTTTCGCGTGTACAATCCTGATATCGGCGACGGACGCGGCTTCCTGTTCGCGCAGATTCGCGACAACGCCAGCCGCCTGCTCGATCTCGGAACCAAGGGCTCGGGCCAGACCCCCTATAGCCGATTCGGCGACGGACGGCTGACGCTGAAGGGCGGCATGCGCGAGGTGCTGGCCACCGAGATGCTCGAGGCGCTCGGCGTCGAGACCTCGAAAAGCTTCTCGCTGATCGAGACCGGCGAGGCGCTCGACCGTAATGACGAGCCCTCCCCCACCCGCTCGGCGGTGCTCGTCCGGCTGAGCCACGGCCATATCAGGATCGGCAGCTTCCAGCGTCTCGCGGCGCTCGGCGATGCGGACAGCATGAAACGGCTGATCGCCTATGGCCTCGAACAGCTTCACGGCGAGCCCGGCGACGGCGAGGATGCCCCGGTCCGCCTCCTCCGCAATGTAGTGAAACGCACCTCGCGGCTCGCCGCGTCCTACATGGCCGCCGGATTCGTCCACGGCGTGCTCAACAGCGACAATATCGCGATCACCGCCGAAAGCTTCGATTACGGCCCCTGGCGCTTCACTCCGCTATGGGACCCTGCCTTCACCGCGGCCTATTTCGATCATCAGGGGCTGTATGCCTTCGGCCGCCAGCCGCAGGCGATCCATTGGGATGTCGTCCAGCTCGCAGTGGCGCTCCGCCTTGTCATCGACGCCGAGGCTCTGGTCCCGGAACTGGAGTCATTTCCCGCGATCTTCGCCACCGATCTTCACGCCGCCCTGCTCGGTCGCCTCGCTGTCCGGCCATGCGATGAAGCGCGAGATCGCGAACTTGGCGAAGCGATCATGCAGGCGCTTGGGGAAAGCGAGGTGACGATCGATCGCTTCTTCTTCGACTGGCGCGGTGGCCGCCTTCGTGCGGCCGCGACCGAGTCCACTTATTCCGCCCCCGTTTTCGATCGGTTCAGGAAGATCATCAGAGATTACGAGCCGGTTACCATATCTAAACATGATTATTGGAAGATGGATGAACCGTGCTCGATGCACATCGCGGAAGTCGAGGCGATCTGGGCGCAGATAGACGAGAACGATGATTGGAGCGCATTCAACGATAAGATCGCGGCGATCCGCCGAATGGGAGAGGCTATGCGCGACGCCGGGTAAGGCATCGCGCGCGTCATGAGCCGCGCCCTCACTTCCCATGAGCCCGCGACCGGCGAGATGCTCTGGACGGGCGAGACCGGTGATGTCGATCACGAGGTCCGGATCGGGTGCGAAGCGTGGCCGGGCTGGGCAGCACGTCCGATTTCGGTACGGATCGAGCTGATGCGCCGCTTCGCCAACGCGGTGCGGGCGCGTACCGGCGATTTCGCCGAACTGATTGCGAGGGAAACCGGCAAACCTCTCTGGGAAGCGCTTCAGGAAATCCATGCGGTGATGGCGCGCGTTGATCTCGCGGCCAGCGCTTATGCGGAACGAACGCCGCGCCGGCAGTCGGAAGGCGCGATGGGCGCGCGCACCGCGGTGCGGCACAAGCCGCATGGCGTGATGGGCGTCATCGTGCCGTGGTGTTCACCGGCCGAGATCGCCTGCTCGCATATCCTGCCGGCGCTGATCGCGGGCAATGTCGCCGTCTACAAGCCTTCGGAGAAGACCCCCGCTACCGCGATGATGCTGCTCGCCTGCTTCCTTGAGGCCGGTGTTCCTGAAGGCGCCATCCGTCTCTTGATCGGTGACGCGCGGGAAGGCGGCGCGCTGGCCGTCCATCCCGATGTCGCGGGTATTCTCTTCACCGGTTCGACCGAGGCCGGGTTGTCCCTTCACCGCCAGCTGGCGGGAGCGCCGGGCAAGGTCGCCGCCCTGGAAATGAGCGGAAACAACCCGATCGTGGTCTGGGATGCCCCGGACGTCGCCACCACCGCCCAGATCGTCGTTCAGTCGGCGTTCCTCTCGGGTGGCCAGCGCTGCACCGCCGCCCGCCGTCTCATTGTCGCCGAGCAGGATCACGAGCCGCTGCTCGCCGAGATCGGCAATCTCGTGGGCCGTCTCATCGTCGATGATCCGCTCGCCCAGCCCCAGCCTTTCCTCGGACCGATGATCGACAATGAGGCCGCCAATCTGGTCGACGAGGCATTTCTTGATCTCATTCTGAAGGGAGGGCGCCCGCTCCAGCATATGCGTCGCCTCGATCCGGACCGGCCTTTCCTGACACCCGGCGTGATCGATGTCACCCGCATCGCGAACCGCCCCGATGTCGAGTTTTTCGGTCCGCTGCTCCAGGTGATCCGGGTCGCCGATTTCGACGCCGCAATCGCCGAGGCCAATGCCACCCGCTACGGCCTTTCCGCTTCGCTGATCAGCCGCAGTCCCCAGCTTTATGATCAATTCTGGGCCAATGTTCATACGGGAGCAATCAACTGGAATCGCCCCACCAATGCCCCGCCCCCGGCTGCGCCGTTCGGCGGCACCGGCTTCTCCGGCAACCACCGTCCCACTGGCTCCTATGCTGCTGATCATTGCGCCTATCCGGTGATCTCGTCCGAAAGCGAGCAATTGCGCGCTTCGATCGGCATCGGCCTGAAGGATGGCTGAATTAAATACTTTGTCACCCTGAACTTGTTTCAGGGTCCACTGGGCGGATATTGCCAACCGGCTCGAAACCTAACTCGATCGCCAGATCGAGCCATTCCGGATTGTCCTGTTCGATCAGATTGAGTTTCCATTGCCGGTGCCATCGCTTGAGCTGCTTTTCCCGAGCGATTGCGGTTGTCATATCTTCGAACATTTCGAAACGAACGAGCCGTGTTACGGAATAATCTGAGGTAAATCCGCTAATCATGCGGGTACGATGCTGATGCAGTCGCACCAGCAGATTGGACGTGACGCCCACATAGATTGTACCATTCCGATCGCTGGCAAGAATATAGACGCAAGGCTGTCGTTCCATCGCATCCGATCAACAGGTTGCCCGGTGGATGCTGAAACAAGTTCAGCATGACGCAAGGCCTTAAACCAATTCTAGACACGTCCCAAGAAGGGTTCGGTTGAATTCTGCACCGCACAATGGCATCTGCGGAACCATGGGAAAGTTGCTTGATCCGAACGCGCGCGGGCGCGTGATCCTCGTGGGTGCCGGTCCCGGCGATCCTGGCCTGTTGACCTTGCGTGCGGTCGAGGCGCTGAAAAGTGCGGATGTCGTCGTGCATGACGGCCTCATTGACCGTCGTGTGCTCGATTTTGCGCCGGAGACCGCCCAGCGCATCTCGGTCGCCAAGCAACGCACGCGCCACACCATGTCGCAGGAAGCGATCAATGCGCTGATCGTCGCTCACGTCATGACCGGCTCGATCGTGATTCGCCTCAAGGGCGGCGATCCCTTCGTTTTCGGCCGAGGCGGTGAAGAGGTTGAGGCGGTGCGTGCGGCGGGCCTCCCCGTCGAGGTCATTCCCGGCGTGTCGGCCGCGCTTGGCGCCGCCGCGGAATCAATGCTGCCGCTCACCCATCGCGACTGGTCCAGCGCGGTCAGCTTCGTCGCGGGCCAGTGCAAGGGGCTGTCCGAGCAGGATTGGTCGGGTCTCGCCGGCAAGGGCCGCACGCTGGTCATCTACATGGGCGTCGCCACCTGCCCGGATATCGCCGACAAGCTGATAGCCGATGGCGTAGCGCCGGACATGCCGGTCGCCGTGCTGGAGCGCGCGACGCTCGGCGACAGCCGCGCGATGCGGACCCTGCTCGCCGATCTCGGGCCGATGGTGAAACGCGAGAAGGTCAAGAGCCCGGCGATCATCATTGTCGGCGAAGTCGTGCTGCTGTCCGATGCCGAGGACAAGCTGCGCATTCTTGCCAAGCAAGCGGAGTCACAATTTTGAAGATCGTTACCGGCAATGACTTGGAGAGTGGAGCTGTTACGTGGTGGACCGGCGAAGGCTGGTCGATCCATGTCGCGGAGGCAATCGACGCGGGCGACAAGGCGGAGACCATCGCCGCGACCGAGGAAGCCGCCCGGCGCGTCAATGCACCTTATGTGATCGATGCGGCCGCCACGCCGGAAGGCCCCCGTCCCGCCCACATCAAGGACCGCATCCGTGCGCTCGGGCCCACTGTTCGGCTGGATCTCAGCCTCAAGCCTGCCGACCCGACGGTCGGAAACTGGGTGATCTGACATGTATAAATATGACCAATATGACCAGGCGATCGTCGATGCGCGCGTCGAGGATTTCCGCGATCAGGTCGCCCGCCGCCTCTCGGGTGCATTGAGCGAGGACCAGTTCAAGCCGCTGCGGCTGATGAACGGCCTCTATCTCCAGCTGCACGCCTACATGCTGCGTGTGGCGATCCCCTATGGCACATTGGATGCCCGCCAGATGCGGATGCTCGCCCATATCGCGCGCAAATATGACCGGGATTACGGCCATTTCACCACCCGCCAGAACATCCAGTACAACTGGATCAAGCTGGAGGAAGCGCCCGATATCCTCGCCGATCTCGCGTCGGTCGAGATGCACGCGATCCAGACCAGCGGCAACTGCATCCGCAATATCTCGTCCGATCAGTTCGCCGGCGCTGCCGCAGACGAGGTTGAGGACCCACGCCCCTGGGCGGAGCTGCTGCGCCAGTGGTCGACCTTCCATCCCGAGTTCAGCTACCTGCCGCGCAAGTTCAAGATCGCCGTAATCGCCTCGGACGAGGATCGCGCGGCGATGAGGCTGCACGATATCGGCGTGCAGATCGTGCGCGGCGCTGACGGCGCGACGGCGTTTGACGTCTATGTCGGTGGCGGCATGGGGCGGACACCGATGGTCGCGCCTCTGATCGGCAAGGCGATCGCGCCCGATGATTTCCTGAGCTATATGGAGGCCTGCCTGCGGGTCTATAATCGCTATGGCCGTCGCGACAATATCTACAAGGCCCGTATCAAGATCCTCGTTCACGAGATCGGCGCCGACGAATATCGCCGTCAGGTCGAGGAGGAATTCGTCCATGTGAAGGGGCTCGGCATCGATCCGCCCAAGGCCGAGTTCGACCGCATCGCCGCCCATTTCGCGCCGCCCGCCTATCAAACCGGCCTGTCGGACGAAATCGACCGCTCCGATCCGGATTTCGCGCTGTGGGTCGATCAGAATGTCTCGGCCCACAAGCAGCCCAGCTATGCCGTGGTGACGATCAGCCTCAAGCCGATCGGCGGCATTCCCGGCGATGCGAGTTCGGCGCAGATCGACGTCATGGCCGACCTTGCCGAAAAATACAGCTTCGATGAATTGCGCGTCACCCACGCCCAGAACATCGTCCTGCCGCATGTGAAGAAGGCTGATCTCTACGCGATCTGGCAGCAGCTTGAGGCCAATGATCTCGCGGTGCCCAATCTCGACCTGATCAGCGACATCATCGCCTGCCCCGGCCTCGATTATTGCAGCCTGGCCAATGCCCGCTCGATCCCGGTCGCGCAGAAGATCGCAGAGCGCTTTGCTGATCTTGATCGCCAGCGGAACATTGGCGAGCTTAAGCTCAAGATCTCGGGCTGCATCAACGCCTGCGGCCATCATCACGCCGGCCACATCGGCATCCTCGGCGTCGATCGGAAGGGCGAGGAGAATTACCAGCTCCTGTTCGGCGGATCAGGCGCGGAGGACGCGAGCCTCGCCAAGATCGTCGGCCCCGGCTTCAACGAGGACGGCATCGTCGATGCGGTCGAGACCGCGATCGAGACCTATCTCTGCATCCGCCAGGAGGGCGAGCGCTTCCTTGACACCTATCGCCGCGTCGGCATCGATCCCTTCAAGGCGGCGATCTATGGCTGATAGTTACGCGATCGGTCGCCAAACTTATTCTCCTCATGCTGAACTTGTTTCGGCGTTGGCCGCACCACACGTTCAGGGTGACAGGAAAATACGGATATGACCCACAGCCTACGCTATCGTGACGACGGGACCCATGAGGAACCCGCCGTCACGCTGGAAGCCTTTCTTGGCCAGTCGAATGCGACCGCCGTTCGCCTTGAGCCGTCGGATGATGCGCGGGCACTGATCCCGCATCTTGATCGCCTCGCGCTGATCGAGGTGAGTTTCCCCAAGTTCCGCGATGGCCGTGGCTATTCCGCGGCACGCATTCTGCGCGAGGCCGGCTATATCGGTGAACTGCGCGCTGCCGGCGACGTGCTGGTCGATCAGATCCCCTTCATGCGGCGTTGCGGCTTCGATGCATTCATCGCCGATGCGGAGTTGGACATTGCGGCGGTCGATCGCGCGTTGAACCGTTATCCGCAGGTTTATCAGGACGCGGCCGATGCGCGCCCCGCCGTATGGAAACTCCGCCATGGCTGAGGCCGCCCGCAAGATCGACACCATCGATGTGCGCCCAGCCTTCACCCAGGCCGACGCCGACGCACTCAACGCCCGTTTCGAGGGTGTCGAGACGCTCGACATGCTGCGCGCGCTATTCGCCGAGGATATTCTCGGCGAGACGGCGGTGGTGTCGTCCTTCGGTACCGAAAGCGCGGTTCTCCTGAGCCTGATCTCGCGCGTCAATCCGGACGTGCCGGTGATCTTCGTCGATACGCTCAAGATGTTCCCGGAAACGGACGCCTACCGGATCGCGCTCCTCGACCATCTCGGTATGCACAATCGGGGCGTGATCACGCCCGATCCCGATATGCTGGCGAAGAAGGACGAGACCGGCCTGCGCTGGTCCTATGATCCGGACGGTTGCTGTGCGATCCGCAAGGTCGAGCCGTTGGCGCGCGCCAAGCAGGGCCTCGACAGCTGGTTCTCGGGCCGCAAGGCGTTCCAGTCCCAGACCCGCGCCAACCTGCCGCGCTTCGAGATCGAGGATGGCCGGCTCAAGGTCAATCCGCTGGGTGATTGGGTAAAGGCCGATCTCGAAGCCTATTTCGAGGAGCACCATCTGCCCCGCCACCCACTGGAGGCGCAGGGCTATCTCTCGATTGGCTGCGCGCCCTGCACAAGCATCGTCAAGCCGGGCGAGGACCCGCGCGCGGGCCGCTGGCGCGGCTGGGACAAGGTCGAATGCGGCATCCACGGCGAGGTGATCACCCACCCCGACAATGATCCCGCCAACGAGCCGGTGTTCTAGGATTCGCCCTGTTTGATTGAAACGTGGCGTGCTCCTGCGAACGCAGGAGCACGGTTCCCCCTCAAATTGGACCCCGATCTAAACACTGGCGCTCCCCGGTCATCTTGCTATGAACCGCCGTAATGGCCGGAAGAACCCAAGCGCGTCTGATAGCCCTGCTGCTTCCGATCGTGCTCGCCGGCTGCATCCCCACTCCCGGCGGCAAACCACATCCGCAGCCTGTGCCGGCGTCGCGTGCGCCGGTCACTCAGCCTGAGGCACCACTTCCGCCGCCTCCGGCACCCCCGGCCAGTATCGAGCCGACCCCGCGATACGACGCACCGATCGCGACCACCGCGACATCGGCATCGTCACCACCACCACCACCTGCGTGGGCTGCCAAGCCGGTCACGCCGGACGCGACCACGATTGCGCCATCGAAATATGTCGTGAAACCCGGCGACACGCTGACCCGCATCGTCAAGGTGACCGGCGCCTCGGCCGAGGCGATCGTGCGGGCGAACAAGCTGGAGGCGCCTTACGTCGTCAAGCTGGGCCAGAAGCTCAGCATTCCTGGCGGCCGCTACCATCTCGTCAAGCGCGGCGAGAGCGGCATCGCGATCGCGCGGGCCTATGGTGTCAACTGGTCCGAGGTCGCCACCATGAACCACCTCGAGGAGCCGTTCATCCTTCGCGAGGGCCAGCGTCTGCTGCTACCGAGCGCGCAGGAAGCCGCCAGCATGACGCTCGAGCAGCGCGCCGAAGCCTTTCAGCTCGATATCGATGATATCGTCACCGGTGGCGAGCCAGCGCTTGCCGAAAATGCCACCCCCGCCCCACCGACACCCACCCCGGCCCAGCCGGTGCCCTCCACGGTCGCGGTGGCGACGCCATCGACCGATTTCAGCGGAAATTTCGCCTGGCCGCTCGACGGCAAGATCGTCCGCCGCTTCGGCGATCTCGGCAATGGCCGCCGCAACGACGGCATCAACATCGCCGCCGAGCAGGGGACGCCGATCCTTGCCGCCGCCGATGGCGTCGTCGCCTATGTCGGCACTGACGTCGCGATCTACGGCGGGCTGGTGCTGATCAAGCATGGCAATGGCTGGCTCACCGCCTATGGTCACTGCCAGCAGATCGCCGTCACTCGCGGCCAATCGGTGCAAAGGGGCCAGGCCATCGCCGCCGTCGCCAATGCCGACCTCGCCACCGAGGACCAACTCCACTTCGAAATCCGCAAGGGCCGTACCCCAGTCGATCCAAAGGATCATCTGCCGAAGCGGTAGGCGGTCCCTCGGTTTTCCGTTCGCTTCGAGCGAAGGTTTGAGCCTGTCGAGAACCATAGTCGAGAAGGGTTCTCGACCAACGCATCTCGATTTCGCTCGATGCTGCTCGAACCGAACGGTTATGGGGTATGACCAGGACTAGCCTTTCGTCAGTGAAATCCCTATGTGCCCGCCACGCTCATGGCACTGGAACTCCCCTCTCCGCCCAAGGTCGGCATGGTTTCGCTCGGCTGCCCCAAGGCGCTGGTCGATAGCGAACGCATCCTCACCAAGCTGCGCTCGGACGGCTACGGCTTGTCGCCAGACTATCAGGGCGCCGACGTCGTGCTGGTCAATACCTGCGGTTTCCTCGACAGCGCCAAGGAGGAAAGCCTCGAAGCGATCGGCGAGGCGATCGCCGAAAATGGCCGCGTCATCGTCACTGGCTGCATGGGCAATGAGGCCGACGTCATTCGCGCCCGTTTCCCCGACGTGCTCGCCGTCACCGGGCCGCATCAATATGAGGCAGTGGTCGGCGCGGTGCACGAAGCCGCGCCGGTCGCGCCCTCACCCTATGTCGATCTGGTGCCGGAAGCGGGCCTCAAGCTCACCCCGCGCCACTACAGTTATCTGAAGATCTCGGAAGGCTGCAATCATCGTTGCGCCTTCTGTATCATCCCCTCGATCCGGGGCGATCTCGTCAGCCGCCGTCCCGACGCGATCCTTCGCGAGGCCGAGAAACTGGTTGCCGCCGGCACGAAGGAACTGCTGGTCATCAGCCAGGACACCTCGGCCTATGGCGTCGATCTGCGCCATGCGAGCTACCCGCTGAAAGGCGGCGGGGAAGTCCGCGCCCATATGACCGATCTCGCGCGCGAGCTGGGCAAGCTCGGGGCCTGGGTCCGCCTTCACTATGTCTATCCCTATCCTCACGTCGATCAGGTCATCCCCTTGATGGCCGAAGGACTGGTGCTCCCCTATCTCGACATCCCCTTCCAGCATGCCTCGCCCAAGGTACTGAAGGCGATGAAGCGTCCGGCCAACGAAGCCAAGGTGCTCGAACGGCTTGCCAATTGGCGCGCACAAGTCCCTGATATCACGATCCGATCCTCTTTCGTGCTTGGCTTTCCCGGCGAGACCGAGGAGGATTTCCAGTATCTGCTCGACTGGATGGACGAAGCCCGGCTCGACCGCGTCGGCGCCTTCCGCTTCGAGCCGGTCCAGGGCGCCGCCGCCAATGATCTGCCCGGTGCCGTGCCCGAGGAGATCAAGGAGGAACGCTACGCCCGCTTCATGGCAAGGACCGCCGCCATCTCCGCCGCCAAATTGCAGGCGAAAATCGGCCGCACGCTGGATGTGATCATCGATGCGGTCGACGAAGAAGGCGGCGCCACCGGCCGCTCAAAGGCCGACGCCCCCGACATCGACGGCGAAGTCCACCTCCGCGACACCACGGCTCTTTCTCCCGGCGACATCATCCCTGTCCTGATCGAGGACGCCGACGAGCATGATCTGTTCGGTGTGCCCATCTCCTAGCCGCTCAGGCGAAGCTCAATGCTCTCTGCCCCCGGCGCGTACTCTTGAAATGCCCTCGCTTTTCGCTATTTCTCGATCAGCGGGCCGGGCCCCTCTGGCGATCGCGCTTCACAAGCGGTCGTGATGTCGGACCGCATCGAGCAACTGCTCGGTGCTGCGGGTCCACTTGTCCTCAGTGCCGGGCGCATTGAGGAGGAAATCATGTCCGTTCGTGTCGCCGGGATGCAGTGCCCGGTCTGTGCTGTCCCGCTCACGATGAGCGAGCGTCAGAATGTCGAGATCGATTATTGCCCGCAATGCCGAGGCGTCTGGCTCGATCGCGGCGAGCTCGACAAGATCATCGAGCGTGCCGCCACCGATCAGGCTCCCGCTGCCGTGCCGGCGGCCCAGCGCCATGACATGGCCGCCGCGCCCTATCTCCAGAGCTACGGCAGCAAGCCCTATTACAAGAAGCGCAAGTCCTTCCTGGAGGAGCTGTTCGATTAGGGCGACGGCGAGCGTGCGCCTGTGATTGCGCCACGATCACCTATACGAACGAGCACCGCATCGGTGCTCGGCGTATAGAGCCGTCGCGCGACACCGCCCGGCACCACCCGCCTGATCGCCGGCCAGTCGAGCAAATGCCCGAGCGCTGTGGGTGGCGCCGTGTAGGTTTGGACGATGGCTGCATTTGGCGGAAGATCGTCCGCCGGCGCCAGGAACAGCGCGCCGGGCTGCGCCCGCCCTTCCCTGGCATTGCTCAACCCGTTCCAGCGCAATGGCCAGAGCGCGCGATGATAGGTCTCGGGGTCGGTCAGGATATGCGCCTCGGGATGGTCCTTCGCGGCCAGGATGAGCGCTTCGGGAGTCCAGCGCGGGTGCATGTTCCCGACGCTCAACATCAGCAGATTGACCGCCACGAGTGCCGCCAGAACGAACGCTCTGAGTGACCGGCGCAGCGAACCCAGCCAAACCCCGACGGCAACCGCCGCGGCAATCGCCGGTAGCATGAAATAACGGGGATTGAGGACCAGCTTTGTATAAAGGGCGCCAACCAGCAGGAAAGCGGCGATCGCGAGCACCGCCAGGATCGTGAAGCTGGCACGCCCTTCCCGTAGAAAAAATCTCTGGAACCCCATCGCGGTCGCCACGCCCGCCGCCCAGAACAGCAGCCCGAACTCATTGTTCACCAGCAATACCAGCAATGGATCGATCACTGGATTGAGCAGGAAATTGCCCTCGAGATTGGCGGCGCGGTCGATATGGCTGTCGTGATTGAAGGCCAGCACCCACCGGTTGAACGCGTTCCCGGTCATCATGAACTGGAATGCCGCCTCACCGGCCAGCACAAGCCCGCAGGCCGCCGCCATGATGATCAGCGCACGGCGCGATACCGGTCTGCCCAGCAGGAAGATCGGCGCGAACCCGAGCAGGGCGAGCGCGGTCGTCTCGCGGCACAATATCGCGCCGCCGAAACACAGGCCCGCGCCGATCGGTCGCCAGATCGCGCCGTCGTCACCTGCCGCGCTTCCGATGAGTGTGATCCCCAGCACCAGAAAGCTCGCCTCGACCAGATCGCATGAGGCGGTGGTCGCATTGTCGATCACGACGGGCATCGTTGCGATCAGGATCACCGTAATCCATCCGGCACGGTCCCCGCCGATCCGCTTCGCCAGCGCCCGTACGCACAGCAGCAGGATCGTATACCATAGCAGCGCCGACGCCAGCAGGGCGGACGGGCCCGCCCCGAGGATATGGATGGCCGCCGCGATCGTCAGGATCAGCGGAAAGCGCGTCGCCCAATGGTCATGGCCGGCAAAGGGCGGATTGTTCACCCAATGCAGCGCGGCCCCATAATAGGCCGCATCGTCCGAGGCGGCATAGCCCGACCAGCCGATATAAAGCGCCGCCAGCGCGAGGATCAGGGCGATCGCAGGCCACCATGGCCCCATATTGCTCGAGGATGCCTGATCTGCGGATATTGTCTGGGCCATTATGTCGTGCGCTTCCCCGCCTGTGCCCTGCCACGGATATTGACGCTTACCGCCGTTGTCGATCGGGCGATCAATCCGCTAAAGCCGCCATATGACCGATTTTGCTACACTGCTCGTTGCCGATCGCGGCCAGCCCGCGCACAGTATCCACCTCGTTGACAAGACCAGCTTCGAAGACTGGCTCAAGGCCCAGCCCGAGCGCGTCCGCGCGGCCGTCGCGGCGCAGCGCTTCAAGGGCAAGGGTTTCGAGCTGGCGATCCTGCCGGGTGAGGGCGCGGATGACTGGTCGGTGGCGCTTGGCGTCGCCAATGCCGACGAGCTTTCACCCTGGTGTCTCGCCAAGGCTGGCGGCACCCTGCCCGACGGCATTTATCGTCTTGCTGAAGGAACCCCCGGCCCGGCAGCCTTGGGCTGGCTCCTCGCCCAGCACGGCTTCGATCGCTATCGCAGCGAGCCCGATCCCCGTCCGCACCCGGTCCTGCTGAGCGGCGAGCCGGCGGTCATCGGCGATCATGTCCGCATGGCTGAAGCCGTCGCGCTGGTGCGCGATCTGGTCGACACGCCCGCTGCCGACATGGGGCCGGCCGAGCTCGCCGGGGCCGTCGAGGTGTTGGCGAAGGAGAGCGACGCCAAAGTCACGATAACCCAGGGCCATGCACTCGAAGCCTATCCGATGATCGCCGCCGTCGGTCGCGCCGCCGCGCGCGAACGCGCGCCACGCCTCATCGAGCTTGAATGGGGCAATCCCGATCATCCCCGCATCGCGATCGTCGGCAAGGGGGTCTGCTTCGATAGCGGCGGGCTCGATCTCAAGCCCTCGTCCGCGATGCTGCTGATGAAGAAGGACATGGGTGGCGCGGCGCATGCCATCGCGCTGGCCAGGCTCATTATTGGCGCGCGTCTGCCGGTGCGGCTGCACCTGCTGGTGCCGGCGGTCGAGAATGCCGTCGCCGGCAATGCCTTCCGCCCCGGCGACGTGCTGAACAGCCGCAAGGGCATTACCGTCGAGATCGGCAATACCGACGCCGAGGGCCGCCTCATCCTGGCCGACGCCCTTGCCAAGGCGGCTGAGGATGGCGCGGGGCTTATTATTGACTTCGCGACGCTTACCGGCGCGGCCCGCGTCGCGCTGGGGCCGGATCTGCCGGCCATGTTCGCCAACAACGACAGCCTTGCCGATGACTTGGCGGCGGCGGCGAAGGCGGTCGAGGACCCGCTTTGGCGCCTCCCGCTCTGGAAACCCTATGCCGACATGCTGAAATCCACCGTCGCCGACGTCAACAATGCAGGGGAAGGCGGCATGGCGGGCGCGGTGACGGCGGCCCTGTTTCTGGAGAAATTCGTGCCCGAGACGATCGAATGGGTACATCTCGATACCTTCGCCTGGCGCCCCTCCGCCAAACCCGGCCGGCCAAAGGGTGGCGATGCGTTAGGGCTGCGCGCTGTCTTCGAAATGGTAAAAAACCGATACCGATAGTAATCCGGATCAACTTGCTGCCAAAACTTGAAGTTCTGGGGATCGATTTGAACCCATGATCGTTACGCCCGTGCAGGGAGCGGAATATCCCCGTCATGTAGGTGGGACCGAAATGGGACAGGTTGGTAAAATCACCGGGCAGAGTCTGGTCAGCGAATGGATGGGGGCGCTCGTCAATTATGTGCGTTCCGGCCAGCCAGATCTTACGAACCGGCAGATGGCGCTGCTGATGCTCGTCTATGAGACCAAGGGGCCTCATACGGTGCGCGGCCTAGCGCAGAAACTCGGGGTCTCGAAACCCGTCGTCACTCGCGCCTTGAATACGCTGGCAACGCTCGGCTATCTGCGGCGCGAACGCGACGAGGCGGATGGACGCAACGTCTTCGTCGCGCGAACGGAGTCGGGGGCTGAGTTCCTTGAAGCATTTGGAAGCCTTATCGCGCACGCCGGGCACGGCGGACCGGACAAGCGGCGTTTCGCCTCCGCCTGAGCGGAGCCGTTTCCGACTCGCCGGGCGGTCGCGCGCCTTTGATCCGCGCATCCACGCGGTGCGCAAGGATGTCGCCGATATCGCGCTCGCTGAATGGATCTTCGCGCCCCATTATGCCGAAGCCCGTCCGCATGCCGTGACCACGGCGTCGGCCATGCTCCGTACCGCTCCCAAAGCAGAGGCTCCCGCCGGCTCGCAATTGCTGTTCGGCGAGGCTTTTGACGTCCTCGATATCACGCGCGATTGGGCCTGGGGATATTGCGGCCATGATCATTATGTCGGCTATGTTCATGCCGACGCGCTTGGGCCGTTGGTCGATCCCACGCATTTTGTTTCAGCGCGCGAGGCCTTGATGTTCGCAGGACCGGACATCAAGTCGCCGGTGATCCTGACCCTTGCTCTCGGCGCGCGGCTGGCCGGCGGGATGGAAGGTGATTTCCTCGCGACGGGCCAGGGCTTTGTCCACCGTCGTCACATAAGCCCGGTCGATACGGCGTTGTCCGATCCGGTCGCCGTTGCGGAGCGCTTGATCGGCTCGCCTTATCTGTGGGGCGGGCGGGGCGCGGGCGGGGTCGATTGCTCGGGTCTGGTCCAGATCGCCTTGTCGCTCGCCGGCCATGAGTGCCCTCGCGACAGCGATCAGCAACGGGTGGCGCTCGGCGGCGAGGTCGAAGCGGGCGCTCCGCTCCTGCGGGGCGATCTGGTCTTTTTTTCCGGCCATGTCGGGCTGATGCTGGACGAAACCAACCTGCTCCATGCCAACGCTTTCTGGATGGCCGTCACCGTCGAGCCCCTTCAGGATGTGATTGATCGCTTGCGTCCGCAACACGAGCAGCCCGTCCTCGCCGTCCGCCGGTTGGCGCCATGACGGTCAAGGTCTTCATCGACGGCGCGGCGGGCACTACCGGCCTCGACATCCACGATCGGCTGAGCGGCCGGCCGGGGATCGAGCTCGTCACCCTGCCGGAAAATCTTCGCAAGAGCCTCGAAGCCCGGCGTGACGCGCTCAACTCCGCGCATGCGGTGATTCTCTGCCTGCCCGACGATGCCGCGCGGGAAGCCGTCGCACTGATTGAAAACTCGGCGGTCAAGGTGATCGACGCTTCCACCGCGCATCGCGTGGCGGATGGCTGGGCCTATGGCTTCGCGGAGCTTGAGCCCGGCCAGCGCCAGGCATTGTCAACCGCCACGCGCATCTCCAATCCGGGCTGCTACCCGACCGGCTTCCTCGCACTTGTCCGGCCGCTGGTGCGCGAAGGACTGCTGCCCACCGACTGGCCGCTCACGGTCAACGCGGCCTCCGGCTATTCGGGCGGCGGCAAGTCAATGATCGCCGCGTTCGAGAATGCCGACGCGCCGGACGCCACCCACACCGCATTTCATATCTACGGCCTCAATCTCGCCCACAAGCATGTGCCCGAGATGCAATGCCATGCCGGCCTCTCCTTTCCGCCGCTGTTCGCTCCAGCCGTTGCGCGTACCTATAGCGGCATGCTGGTCGAGGTCCCGCTCCAGCTTGCCGCCATTCCTGGCGCGCCCAAGGCGAGCGATCTGCGCGCCGCACTCGCCGCCGCTTATGAAGGTAGCGCGCTGGTCAGCGTCCACACCGGCGACACCCCGCCCCTGCTCACCCTTGAGCAATGCGCCGGAACCGATCGGCTTGAGCTGTATGTCTTCGCCAATGAATCGAACGGGCAGGTCCGTCTGGTCGCGGCGCTTGACAATCTCGGCAAGGGCGCTGGCGGCGCCGCTGTCCAGAACTTCAACATCGCCACCGGCTTCGACGAAACCACGGGCCTGCGGCTTTGAGCGACGAGCGCGCACCGCTGCCGCTCGCAGCTACCGTGGTACTGATGCGCGAAATGCCCGCCGGGCCGCCTGAGTTGCTGATGCTGGAGCGCGCCTCCAGCATGGCCTTCGCCGCTGGCGCGCTTGTCTTCCCCGGCGGCCGTGTCGATCCCGGCGACTATGCGCTCGCCGAGCAACTTTCCGGCGACCGCGATGAAAACGCGCAGCGGATCGCCGCGATCCGCGAAACCATCGAGGAAGCGGGTATCCCGGTCGGGCTTGATCCGCTCCCTTCGCCGGCTGTCCTCGAAGAAATCCGCAACGCCTTGTCGCAAGGTCGTGACTTTGCCGATCTGCTGCGTCAGGCCGATCTCGGCCTTGACCTGAACGCACTCACGCCTTTTGCGCGCTGGCGGCCCGCCAACCGGGTTACGCGCGCCTATGATACCCGCTTCTTCCTGGCCGCCGCGCCCGAGAACGCGATCGAGACGGCGGATGGCGGCGAGAGCGTCCGCGCGCTCTGGTCCACGGCGCAGGCATTGCTGGACGATGCCGAGGCGGGCCACCATCACTTGGTCTTCCCGACCCTGTGCAATCTCCACCGGCTGGCCCAGTTCGCATCGCTTGAAGAGGCGAAGGCGGATGGCGCCCTCCATGCGCACCATCTCGCTTCGGGTCGGGTCGAACAGCGCGACGGCGTTGACTGGCTCTATATTGAAGAAGGCATGGGCTACCCTTTCACTTCCATCCTCCTGGACGCGAAGCTGCGCGGCTGAAGCGTGCGCTGGCTGCTCGGCATCATTGTCCTCCTGATCCTGCCCGGCGCGCTGCTCGGCATCGCATATGCTATATCCCCGCTCTGGTTGTTCAATCTGCTGGTGCCAAAGGATGGCGGCACCCGCCATGTCGGTCGCGGGATCGCTTATGGTGTCCTGCCGCGCCAGAAGCTTGATATCTACGCGCCCGTCGGCATCGTCGAGGATCGACGGCGTCTGGTCATCGTTTTCTTCTATGGCGGTTCCTGGTCATCCGGCTCCCGCGCCCGATATGGTTTCATCGGCCGTGCCTTCGCCGCGCAAGGTTTCGTCACCGTCATCCCCGATTACCGGCTTGTCCCCAAGGTACATTTCCCGGCTTTCATCGAGGACGGCGCCGCCGCGATCCGCTGGGTCCGCAGGGACATCGCCCGATGGGGTGGCGATCCCGATCGTCTGGTGCTCGTCGGCCATTCCGCCGGCGCCTATAATGCGGCGATGCTGGCGCTCGATCCCGCCTGGCTGGGCCGAGATCGCCGGGCGATCCGGGGTTTTGTGGGACTGGCCGGTCCTTATGACTTTCTGCCGCTCGACGATCCCGCCTCGATCGCGGCCTTCAGCGAGGCGCCCGAGCCCGAGCGGACCCAGCCGGTTCATGTCGCGGCCGCCGGATCACCTCCGGCGTTGCTCGCCACCGGCGACGCCGATAATCGTGTCCGCGCCCGAAACAGCGACAAGCTCGAAGCCGCCCTGACCCGTCTCCATGTCCCGGTAGAACGGCGGCGCTATCCCGGGGTCGATCATATCGGCATGCTGACCAATCTCGCTCGCCCGCTGAGATCGCGCGCGCCGGTCTTTTCGGACGCGGTGGCTTTTGCGTGGCGGGTGACCGGAACGTCGCCAGACGCCGTTCGTTCTGACTAGCCATAGAGAGGACTCAGATCATGACGAACATCGATTCCAAAGGTGCCTCGCGTACCGACGGCGACATTCGTGACGCGCATGATGCGGAACATGATCCGCGCTTGAAACGCAATCCGGCCGATGAGGATGCCAAGCTCGACGTCGCGCTCGACGAGACATTTCCGTCCTCCGACGCGCCGTCGAACACCCAGCCGGGCAAGGGCAAGGACCCTCCCCCCTCCTCCGGCTATGACGAGGAGGCGGAACGCATGCGAGAGCAGGCGCACGCAACCGACTGACGGTGCTCACCGCTGATTATTCAAGGGCCGGACCGCGCGTTCCGGCCCTTTTTTGCACCAATCTATCCACAGCTATGTCAACAAAGCGACGAGATTATATTGCATTGCAGCAAAATCCGTGATTCCTTAACGCTTGGGAATCGGCGCGTTAAGCTGTTGGAAACCAAGTTGGGCGCATGATTCCCTTGAGTTTGGGGCAAAGGGCAAGACTGCGATGGCTAATTCTCCAAGGCCGGCGGACGGCGCGATGACACTGGCGGAAATGAAGGAATTCGCCAGTTTTCCGGCAGCGACCCAACGGTATATCCGGCGTTCTCTTGATGTAGGACTTGAGCGGGAAGACGCGCTCAGCCGATGGTCGCGCGATGTGGTCGAGGCAGCGAGCATCCGCGCGCAGACCAAGGTCTATTCGCGAATCGATCACATCCGCGAGTTTGTGCCGGACGACAGCGGCCTTGACGCGGTCGAGCCCTTCTTCGCGCCGTTGGTGACGATGTCGGCCTTCGATCTCGGCCAGGATCGGCTCGGCAGCTTCAGTTGCTACCGCTTCCTCTATGAGCGGCTGATCGGCGCCACCGTGCGGCCGTGGCTGCCCGGCGCCTTCTGCGCCGCAGCCGCGCTGCCGCACCTCCACCCGGAAAAGCGCCGTATCCTCCTCCAGTCGATCAGCGAAGCCGCCGCCACGGCGCCGGGCTGGTCGAACCGTGAGCCGGTCTTCTATCCGGAATGGGTCGACAAGATCGACACCAGCCTGGCGCACTGATCCGTTCGGCGGTCCTACGCCTTGGCGTGGGACCGCCCTTTGGCTTCCGCCTTTTCCAGTTCCTCGCGCTCCGGTCCATCGAGCGCCTTCTCCGCATCCTTGGCCTCGGCCTCGACCTTCGCCTTGTCCCTGGCGTGCTTGGTCACCGCCTCGTCATATTCGCGCGCGGCATCGTAATTGCCTTCGCCCTGCAAGTCTTTGCCCATCTTCGCCTCTCTTCGGCCCGCCCGCGCGATAAGAACGGATGATGACGGGGTTGGTTTCTGCCGTCGTCGTTCGTCTCATCGCGCCTTGCGGCTCAGCCTGTCGATCGCCATCTGTCGATGGCAGCGAGCATGCTTGCACCCTCGGAACAAATCTGGAACATTATTGGGATGCTGACTCATATCTCCGTCCGCGGCGCCCGCGAACATAATCTCAAGGACATCTCGGTCGAGATCCCGCGCGATACGCTGACGGTGATCACCGGTCTCTCCGGCTCGGGCAAATCAAGCCTCGCCTTCGACACCATCTATGCCGAGGGCCAGCGCCGCTACGTCGAGTCGCTCTCGGCCTATGCCCGCCAGTTCCTCGAACTGATGCAGAAGCCCGACGTCGATCATATCGAGGGCCTCAGCCCCGCCATCTCGATCGAGCAGAAGACCACCAGCCGCAATCCGCGCTCGACCGTCGCCACCGTCACCGAGATCTACGATTATATGCGCCTGCTGTGGGCGCGCGTCGGCATCCCATATTCGCCCGCGACCGGCCTGCCGATCGCCGCGCAGACCGTCAGCCAGATGGTCGATCGCCTGCTCGCCCTGCCCGAGGGAACCCGCCTCTACCTGCTCGCGCCGGTCGTGCGCGGCCGCAAGGGCGAATATCGCAAGGAGCTGGCCGAATGGCAGAAGGCGGGCTTCACCCGCGTCCGCATCGACGGCGAGCTCTACGAGATCGAGAACGCCCCCGCGCTCGACAAGAAATACAAGCATGACATCGAGGTGGTGGTCGATCGCGTCGTCATCCGCGAGGGCGTCGGCACGCGGCTCGCCGACAGCCTGGAGACCGCGCTCAAGCTCGCCGAGGGGCTGGCCTATGCCGATCTGGCCGAGGGCACGCTGGCCGAGCTCCTAAGCCCCTCTCCTTCAGGGGAGGGGTTGGGGGTGGGGCCGTCCCACGAATCCGACGCATCGGACCAAGCCGCACCGCCCCACCCCACCCCCTCCCCTGAAGGAGAGGGGCTCAAGAGCAGCGGCATGAAGAATGTGGGCATCCCCCCCAACCGCATCATTTTCAGCGAAAAATTCGCCTGCCCGGTCTCCGGCTTCACCATCGCCGAGATCGAGCCGCGGCTCTTCTCCTTCAACGCGCCGCAGGGCGCCTGCCCCACCTGCGACGGCCTTGGCGAGCGGCTCTATTTCGATCCCGCGCTGGTCGTCCCCAACGAGAATCTCTCGATCAAGCAGGGCGCGGTCGTCCCCTGGGCCAAGTCCAACCCGCCCAGCCCCTATTACATGCAGGTGCTCGCCAGCCTCGCCCGCGAATATGGCTTCGCCCTCGAAACACCCTGGAACAAGCTGCCCGAAGAGATCGTCGACGTCATCCTTTACGGCTCGAAGGGCAAGCCGGTCACCCTCACCTTCATCGACGGCCGCAAGAGCTACGATGTCCGCAAGCCCTTCGAAGGCGTCATCAACAATCTCAACCGCCGCATGCTCGCCACCGACAGCGCCTGGATGCGCGAGGAGCTGGGCAAGTTCCAGTCCTCCGCGCCGTGCGAAACCTGCGGCGGCGCGCGCCTCAAGCCCGAGGCGCTGGCGGTCAAGGTCGCGATGGCGACAATCGCCGACGCCGCGCGCCTCTCGGTCGCCGACGCGCTGGCCTTCTTCTCCACCCTCACCCCGAAACTCAACGATCAGCAGCGCCAGATCGCCGAGCGCATCCTCAAGGAGATCGTCGAGCGGCTCGGCTTCCTCAACAATGTCGGCCTCGAATATCTCAACCTGGACCGCACCAGCGGCACCCTCTCCGGCGGCGAGAGCCAGCGCATCCGCCTCGCCAGCCAGATCGGCAGCGGCCTCTCCGGCGTGCTCTATGTGCTCGACGAGCCCTCGATCGGCCTCCACCAGCGCGACAATGACCGCCTGCTCGCCACCCTCCGGCGCCTGCGCGATCTCGGCAACACCGTGCTGGTCGTCGAGCATGACGAGGATGCGATCCGCACCGCCGATCATGTCATCGATATGGGGCCGGGTGCGGGCGTCCATGGCGGCCAGGTGGTGGCGGAAGGCAAGCTCGCCGACATTCTCGGCAACACTAACAGCCTCACCGGCGATTATCTCGCCGGCCGCCGCGCCGTCCCCCTCCCCGCGCGCCGCCGCAAGGGATCGGGCAAGAAGCTCACCGTCCACAATGCCCGCGCCAATAATCTGCGCGATGTCACCGCCGCGATCCCGCTCGGCACCTTCTGCTGCATCACCGGCGTCTCGGGCTCGGGCAAGTCGAGCTTCACCATCTACACGCTCTACGCCGCCGCCGCCCGCCACCTGAACGGCGCCCGCATGACCGCCGGCCGCCACGAGAAGATCGAGGGCCTGCAATATCTCGACAAGGTGATCGA
>Ga0157380_10000674_pt1 | contig 21160 bp, 23 predicted proteins | sample S35metaG_FD_119757 | JGI IMG/M metagenome (GOLD analysis project Ga0157380, IMG submission 119757) | Switchgrass rhizosphere microbial communities from Kellogg Biological Station, Michigan, USA - S3-5 metaG | ecosystem: Host-associated > Plants > Roots > Rhizosphere > Soil | place: USA...
CGTCCATGAAGTTCTGTGCATTCGCCGACACCATCGAGCGTACGCGGCGCAAATACCGATCGTAGCCGCCGCTAGCGTAGTAGCGGGCCAGGACGACCTGCTGCAGGGTCGGAGCCGCAATCGACGAATAGAACTTTGCACGTGTGAGGTCGGCATGAAACTGCGGCGTCACCGCCCAGCCGATGCGATAGCTCAAGGCGATGGTCTTGGACACCGAGCCGCACGAAATCACCAGGCCCGCTTCGTCGAAGGCGCGCATCGATACCGGCCGCGAGGTGCCGTAATGCAGGTCGCCGTAGATATCGTCCTCGATGATGGGCACGTCGTAAGCCGTCAGTGCCGCGACGATTTCGCGTTTGGCATCGTCGGACGTGAGTGCGCCGGTGGGATTGTTGAAGTTCGGCATCAGCACGGCCGCGGCAATCCGCGTGCTCCTGACCAGCGTGCGGATTGCGTCCGCATCGATGCCGGAGCCGGGATGATTCGGCACTTCCACCACTTTCAGACGCAGGTATTCGATGACCTGCAGCAGGCCGAAATAGGTAGGCGACTCGACCAGCACGGTATCGCCGGGCTGACACAGCGTTTGCAATGTCAACGTGATGGCGTCCATGGTGCCGCTGGTGATGACCACATGGTTCGGGTCCGTCGGTGCGCCTGCACTGGCCATGCGCTTGGCGACTTGACGGCGCAGTTCGGCATCGCCCGGCGGAGTGATGAGCTCGCACGCATGCAACGGTCGATCGCGCAGCACTTCGCGAATCAGATTGTTGAGCCGCCGGTTCGGATAGAAGGTCGGCGATGCGAACGCTCCGTTCAGCGGCACGATGTCGTTGCGCGACAAGGCTTCACGGCAGGTGTCGAGCACTTCGGCGGCAACCGAAACCGGACGTCGCGACCGCGTGATTTTCGGCCTCGGTTGCGGCGCCAGCGCTCTTTCGGCCCGCTTGACGTAGAACCCGGATTGCGGCCGCGCTTCAATCAGGCCGAGATTCTCGAGGTGCACATACGCTTGCACGACAGTGGAGACGCTCACTCGCGCGGTCCGACTCATCGAACGCACGGAGGGAATCCGGTCGTCGGCCCGCAACGCGCCGGTGGCGATCTGGCCTTCCACCAGTTTTGCCACGCGTTCGTAGAGAAGGGTTGGCTGGGCTGCCATGGCGATCTGCGGTCGGTGAGTCAATCGATGAAGAGGGGCGCTGTACTGGTCGACTGCCATACTACCTGAATCTGTACTGCTAGCCACCTCAAACGGCACACTGTCACCATGAGTACTCAATCGTCCAGTTTGCCGCTGTCGCTACGCATACTGCTGGGGTTCGCCGCCATCTATGTGATCTGGGGGACGACCTACCTGGCAATCGCGTTCGCGATCCAGACCATCCCGCCATTCATCAGCGGCGCCACGCGCTTCCTGCTGGCGGGAGCGGCGATGTATGTGTGGTTACGAGCCCAGAACGGCAACACGGGTGGCAAAGTGTTCGCCGGGGTGCATCTGCCCACAGCCGCCCTGGTCGGCGTGCTGCTCTCGGGTATCGGCAATGGCTTCGTGATCTGGGCGCAGCAAGGCATTCCGTCCGGCGTCGCTGCCCTCATCGTCTGCTCCATGCCCGTACTCGTACTGGTGCTCGATTGGATCCTGTTTACGCGCCGTGCGCCGAGCCCGCAGGGGCTGGTGGGTGTTGCGATTGCTCTGGCGGGTGTCGTCACTATCGTCGCTCACACGCACGAATTGTCCGGTACGGCCCAGCCGCTATACCTGGTTTCCATGCTCGCTGCGACGGTGGGCTGGAGTTTCGGAACGCTGTTGCAGAAGCGGTCGGCCAATCCGCAGACCGTGCTGAGTTTCACTTGTGCGCAGATGCTGATCGGCGGCGTCTTCCAGGCCATCATGGCGACACTCGACGGCGAATGGGCCCGCTTCGATCCTGCGGGCATATCGATCGCATCGCTGCTTGCGGTTGCCTACCTGATCGTGTTCGGCAGCATCATTGCGTTGAATGTGTATCTGTGGCTGCTGACGCGAGTAGCGGCGCAGAAAGTGACGACTTACGCGCTCGTGAATCCCGTCGTGGCGATGCTGTTGGGTTCGATGTTCCTGAACGAGAAGATCACGACGCTCGCCGTGATCGCTGCGATGCTGGTGTTGGCGGGTGTTGCGCTGGTGCTGTTCCAGGATCTGAATCCGTTGCGCCTGTTGCGAGATCGCCGAGCCCGAGCGGCGGCACGAATCTCGAGCCACTGATCAAACCACGGCGACGCGGCGATTCTCCCGATAGATCACGTACAGGCCGCTGCCTACGACGATGGCTGCGCCCGTGAGCATCCGCTCGTGGGGCAGCGCGTGCCAGACGAACCAGTCCAGCGCGAGGCCCCAGACCAGCGCCGTATATTCGAACGGCGCAATGATGCCGGCGGGACAGTTGCGGAACGCATCCGTGAGCAGGATCTGTCCCGCTGTGCCCGTCACGGCAATCAGGACGATGATGGGCCAATGATGCGGCTGAAACGCTACCCAATCACGTACTGACATCAGCGCCATCACCACGGTAAGAATCAGCAGCGTCCAGAAAACGGTGGCCGATGCACTATCTGTTCGCGATGCCACGCGAATCAGGATGGCGCCCAATGCGTAGGTAAACGCTGAAAGCAGTGCCGCCGCGGCGCCGAGCGTCAGCAGGCCCGTCCCGGTCGGACGTAACATGACCAACGCGCCGATCAGGCCGATGGCGATCGCGATCCAGCGCCGCCAGCCCACTTGTTCGCGCAACAGCGGCACGGACAATGCCGTCACGAGCAGCGGCGCAGCCAGGAATATCGAGTATGCCTCGGCCATCGAGAGCACGCTTACGGCATAGACGAATGCGTACAGGGTGACGACCGTCATCAGTCCTCGCAACACATGCAGCCAGGGGCGGGCTGGAATCAGCAGGTGCCATTCACGTCGCACTGCCGTGATTGCCAGCACCAACGGCAATGCCGCGACTCCGCGAAAGAATCCCACCTGCTCCACGGAGTAGGTCGACGTGAGTTGCTTGAGGCTGCCATCCATGAGCGAGAAGAAAAAGACTGCTCCGATCATCGAGGCAATGCCGCGTCTTTTGTTTACAGCGGCAAGTGGGGTCGTGGTGTCGGGCATCCGTGCAGTGTGCAGGCGCGAGAGGCCGATTGCCAGTTCGTGGCGCGGAACCGGTGTGTGAACTGGCGAATTGAACTGCATCGTCACGGTGGAGGGCAACGCGCATGGCTGGACTGAGCGCCGACCGGATCGTCGAATTCAAGTCGCGGCTACGCGAACGAGCCGTACAACTGCGCGGCGAGATCAGAGGTACGTTGGAGCGCTCGGCGGAGGAGTCGCACGTGAGGCTCGCCGAGCAGGTACGCGACCTCGAAGACGATTCGTTCTCCAACCTGATCGTCGACGTGAACCTGTCCGAGATCGATCGCGATGCTGACGAACTGCAGCGTATCGACGTCGCCTTACATCGCCTGCTCGACGGACGCTTCGGCACCTGCGAGGACTGCGACGTGGAAATCCCGATGTCGCGGCTCGAAGCGGAGCCGACCGCGATTCGTTGCATTGGCTGCCAGGAGCGCTTCGAGAAATTGCACGCGGTCGGCAACACGCCGAGTCTCTGATCGTGCTTGCAGCTGCGAAATATGGATTGCGATTGCGTGCTCGTGTCATCGCTACGGCAACTGCTGGCGTTGCACCTCGCATCATGGGCATCGGTCCGGTTCCGGCATCGCGCAAGGTGTTGTCGCTCGCGAAGCTGGACATCGGCCAGATGGATGTCATCGAACTGAACGAAGCCTTCGCGGCTCAAGGTCTCGCCGTCACTCGCCAGCTCGGCCTGCCTGACGACGCGGCGCAAGTGTACCCGAACGGCGGCGCAATTGCCATCGGTCATCCTCTTGGCGCCAGTGGCGCCCGTCTCGTCACGACGGCGATCAACCAGCTCGAACGCAGCAAGGGCCGCTATGCCCTGTGCACGATGTGCATCGGCGTCGGCCAGGGGATCGCAATGGTCATCGAGCGAGTTTGACCAGGAGTCTAACCTCCGCAGCTCGATTTGCAGTCTCGCAATTCATCGCGGCAGTAGGTCTGTGCATCCCGCTCGTTGAGAAAGCAATCGTAGCGTTGGGCGGCGATATTATCCTGGATGGTGTCGACGCATAGGCCGTGGCGGCGACTGAAGCGGTTGCGGCAGTCTTTCGCGAACGGGTCGCGGGCGCAGTGGTCGTTCCCAAAATACCCGCAGAAGTAGGCTGAATAGTCACGGCGCATTAGCATCGGGTCGCGACCGCTGTTCGCTGCCTTCTTCGAGCAGCTCGCGCGTGCCCGGCGCACCTGCGAGCTGCACTCCGATTCGGATTTTTCACAACGCATGACGCAAGCGTTGGGCACCGGCGGGGCGGCAACTGCCGGTTGGGGCTCACTCTTTTTCGTGGATGCGGGACTGTCGGCCGCGGCGGCGGCAACCATTGCAAGGCACGCCGCGAGGGTCAGGGGAAGTCGGAACAGCATGCGAGGACCCATGTGTGAATAATTGTAGGGGTGAATAAGTGTAGGGATTTCTAGTGGCTTGGACTCTGGCGATTCCGGCCGTGTGCGTCAATTTCCCGGAAGTGATGGATGTCCGCAACACATCCGCAATACGGAACCGCCGCGGCGCAACGGGTGCTATCGAGAACCGGTGGCAGCAGCTGCGCGACAGTGATGACCGACGCGAAAAATTCTAGACTGATCAATGGTCTAATCGACATTTGGCCGCCGCTCGGAACGAAAAATATTTCGCCCGTGTCTTAATTCCCGCGCGGCGACTTCGCGGGTTACACTTGATTGCCGCCTCCACGTTTGCCGCATGCCAGGTCCACTAATGAGTCAGCACTCCGAAGACCGTCTGCTCACGCCATTTGAGGAGCCCGCGCCGTCGGCGCGCATTCTTCAGTTCGAGAGACCCCAGTCGGATGCGCAGAAAGCAGTTCAGCTGCGCGCCCAGCAGGAAATCGATCTCAAACGCAGCAGGGAAGAGAGCCGCAAGGCGCCGGTGGGCCGTTGGATCATTGGGCTCACCGTTGCAATGGTGCCGGTCATCATCCTGCTCGGCAGCGTCGATGGATTCCTGCGTGTGTTCCACCGCATCAACGCGATGTACGAATCCATGCCCGAACCGCCGGCCTCAGTCGTGGAGGAGCCTCTGCAGACGCAACCTGGCGTAGTGATGCTGCGGCCACTGGAAACTTCTCCGCCCGCCCCCGCGCCGGCACAGAAACCGTAAGCGGAGTATCAGGCGATCGCCGACCAGTGATCGTCCCAGCGAATCGGCGACTGGCTTTGCAGTCGCAGCGGTTGTGAGTGCCGTTCGCGAGCGAATATGGCGCTGTCGCCATCGCGTTGTGAAACAGCGATCTGGCCATCCTGCAAGATAGCGAGGCCGTAAGGCTCGGTTTGTGGAATGAACCCCCGGTACTGCGCGTTCCGCAGCGACCAGCAGGCAACACCGTTGCCATACGGACAAGCGGCGGCGATCAAATCTTCCGACGCACTCAAAGTAACACTCGCGACATAGGCGCGAAATCGCATGCGTTCGGCGGTCGGAGCATCGAGCAGGACGAAGCCCGCTCCGGGGCGATAAATCGCGGCGACCGACGGAGCCTGCGCGGGATCGCCTTCATATTGCAGGCCAGCCACAGCGACGCCAGCGGCATCGACCGACAGATGCCTGATGCTCAACAGGTGATCCGGCAGCCGCCATTGCTCCAGGCAGTCACCGCTGTCGGCGTCGATCACGCACAGCGACGGATCCATGGTCGGAATGTTGAGCTTGCGCCGGAAGCTCTGCGGATGCGTCATGATGCCGCCGTTCGCCACCAGCAAGCGTCGCCGATCCGGCAGCCAGGCCAGTTCGTGCGGATCGATGCCGTGAGTATCGATCTCGCGCACGATTTTCCATGTCCTCGTGTCACGAACGGTTATGACGCCGCGAGCGTTTTCGTAATCATGTTCAGGCGTGAACAGGAAATCGCCAGCGTTCGAAAACGTGCCATGTCCGGAGAGATGCCTGCCGGCAGGAGTCTCGAACGCAGTTCGCACCTGCAAGGTCGAGCGCTGCAATTCGAACGCGGTCGTCCCGGGTCGTCTCGCGAAGAACAGGACGCGATCCGGATCTATGGGATGAATGGCGTTGCCATGCGCACGTACGGGAACGCGAGCGCCAAAAACTTTGCCGGTCTCGAGGTGCGCGCCGCCGACGAACTGATCGCCTCTTGCGTTTTCGAATGCCGAGAACAGCGTGCCTCGCCGGGTCGAGCCGGGCCACGCCAGCGCGCCGCTGATCACACCGCCGGCAACTGCAAGGCTTGCGACCGAACCGATGAACCTGCGTCGATCGATGCTCATAGCGACTCCAGGAATTGCAGCAACGCCTGTCGATCGTCCTTGGATAGTTTGCGATAGGTTTCCTGTGCGTGTTGCGCTTCGCCGCCATGCCAGAGAATGGCTTCGTTGAGATCGCGGGCCCTTCCGTCATGCAGGAAGCGCGTATGATCGTTCACTGTCTTCTGCAGGCCGATGCCCCACAACGGCGGCGTCCGCCATTCGGATGCGGTGGCTTCGAAGTCAGCACGTCCATCGCTCAGGTCCGGTCCCATGTCGTGCAGCAGCAGGTCGGTGAACGGATGAATGCGCTGCTGACTCAACCACGGTGCGCCGTGCGCATCGCCGGTGATGAACGTAGCACGATGGCAGATAGCGCATTGCGCTTGGACGAAAAGCTCCACGCCGCGCCGCGTGCCAGTGGCATCGAGGTTGCGTCTCATCGGAACCGCCAGCGTTCGCTGGTAACTCACGATGTGCTGGAAGATCGCATCGCTGATCTCGGGCGAACCGCCGGTCGGCGCAAGCCGGCACGCCGTCTGCACTTCGGTGCAGTTCTGGTCCGGCCGCAATGAAGTCGACATGCCGATCTCAGCCGAGAACGCGGCCGCCGTCTGGTGCGCGATATCGGGTTGATTGGACTTCCAGCCGAAGCGCCCGATGACCTTCTCTTGCAGCAGATGATTCCACACATGGTTGGGACGGCCGGAAATGCCGTCGCCATCGCTGTCGCCTGGATCGTCGCGTTCGAGGATCTGCGCTTCCGGCACGGCTTCGAGCAGTCCCGACCCGATCACTGCAGGCGCGACCCGCGGTGAGAACGATGTGTCATGAGCGAGTTCGCCGTATGCCAGTTCGGTGAAGCGATACTCGGGCTGCAGCAGTACATACGCCGTGCCGTCCGCAAATGTGCCGCGAATTTCCCGATGGCCGATCTCGATGCTGCCTTCGGGCCCGATGGTGCCGATGGCGAAAGGATTCAGGTTCGCGCCATAGCGCGGATCGGCGCCGGGCTCGTTGTTGTGTCCCGGTGTCGGCGTGGCGAATTGAATCACCAGCGAGACGGGACGCTCGCCGGGCTGCTCTGGAGGCCGGCCACGGCCGTCGTTGTTGTGGCAGCCATCGCAGCTGCGGGCATTGAACAACGGCCCCAGTCCGTCGCGTGCACCTGCAGATGCCGGGGCCACTACCCAGGGACTGTTGAAGAATGCGTTCCCGACGAAGAATTCGGCGCGGCTGCGAGTATCCAGGTTCGCTGCCGGCTGCGAGAACGCCTTGCGATTGCTCGCATGGACGCTGGTGGCGCCACCGGATTTCGCTTCGAGCAATTCTGCAGTGTCAGGCGGGTGCGTGCACCCGCCGAGCCATAGCATCGCAGCGATCGTGGCGGTTGTCGTTGCAGGCCGGCGCAACGCGAGACCGAACGGGCTGCCGTCAATCACCGCTGCTCTCGATCGGCGACAGGAAAATCTTCAATGCAGTGGCGACGCGAGTGAATGACTGTGCTTCGGCACGCAGGGCATCGATAGCCGCCTGCAGGCGGGCGCGGCCTTCGGCATTGTCAGGCTGAACCTCGCGATCGAACGGATCGTGCAATGCCTGCAGCGCCTCGCGTGTCCGGTCCATGCGTGCAGCCATTTCCTCGGCGACGCGCGGATCCGCCTTTTTCACGAGATCGGCAAGGCTTGGGCCACTGACTGTAGAGCCGTTCAATCGCTGGTAGCGCGCGAAATAGACATTATCGATACCGGCTGCGTTGTTGCGGAGGTCGGCGCTGGTGGTATCGCTGAAGCACGACTGTTCTTCTTCCTGGTCGCCTGACAGCAGTGGCACGTCCATGCGCTCACCGGCCATTTCCACTTCGGCGAGCGTGACCATGCCGGTGATCATGTGCTTGAGCCCGGTGTAGACGTCGCCGGTGACCAGCTTGCTGCGATAGCTCTCAGCGCCGTCAGCAGGCTTGCGCCATTGGGCCGTGACGGATTCCATGTCGCGCAGTAACAGTGTCGATGCGGCTTTCAGATACTGACCGCGGCGTGCAGCGACGCTCGTAGTCGAACCATCGGTGACAACGTAGTCAGTGAAAGGCCGGTGCCCCGCGGATTCGGGCGGGTCGTTCGGGTCCTGGCCCCAGAGCAGGAACTCGATGGCGTGATAACCGCTGGCGATGTTCTTCTCGCCACCCGCCTCATTCTGTTTGGCGATGAGGTCCGGTGTGATTTCAGGAAACGCGGTCGCGTTGCCGACGATGTCCAGGCCCGGCGCCGCGTTGTAACCAGTAGCCACGGCGTCGATATGGTTTTCGTCCATGGGCCAGCCGTTGACCTGGCTTTCCGGTCCACCGTCGCCGTCGATGGGGCCGGCGTAGAAGCGGAAGGCTTCGGAGTGGCTGTAGGCAATGCGGGCCGCCTTCCACCGCTCGCGGGCAGCGGTCAAGGTCGCTTCACTGGGCTGTGCGATGAGCGCGTCGATGGCTGTGTCGAGTGCGCGCGCGGTGCTCATTACATCTTCATAAGTCGCCAGCACCAGGTCGGCATAGAGCGCCACCACGGGGCGCCGCGGATCGTCCGGCGGCTGCCGTGAACACGCAGCGGGGAGGAGCAGCAAGGCGGCACTCAGCAATAGCGCTGGGCTGGAAGGTCGAAGCACCATTAAACGTGGGACTCGTGAAGCGCGGTGCAGCCGCGAGATGGGCTTGGTCAGGCGCGCATTCTATTCGTAGTCGAGAATGACTCGCAATTGCGAACGGACAGCGAGTTCAATGAGACGGGCCACTCGATCAGTCGAGCGGCTGGGGTGCTCATCCTGTACAGGGCGGCGCAATCGGCCGGGTAGGCGGATAGGGCAATGGAGCAGGTAACTCCTGGCGGCGCTGCAGGATTTCGCGCAGCTGCGCGTCGCTCATTCCGAGCTTTTTCGCGGCCTTCTTGACGGGCAGTCCTTCGCAAACGATGAGGCTTACTGCGGACCAGTAGATAGCTGCTTCCTCGTGATCGTCATGGCTTTTCATGTTGTCGCAGCCGCATACACTCAACTGTATGCAACGCTTGAAAGCTTGAGATCGGCCAAGCATAAAAGAAAGCGACAGAAGTACCTACGGCTGGCGCTGACGCCAGCCGGCGACGCTCGCGAGGTAGAACGGCTTCGCCTGGGAGATAGGCAAGAAGCCGGGCTCCGGAACACAGCTCGCGGCAGCGAGCCGTGTCCCCCGGAAGGGGCGACTACTTCGCTTGGGCCAGGCGCAGGCCGACGAACTGCCAGTTGGCGATGTTCTCGATCACTGCCTTCACGAAGCCGGCGCGGTTCTGCTGGTGATCGAGATAGTACGCATGCTCCCACACGTCGCAGGTCCACAGCGCATGGATGCCCGCGGTCATCGGGCAATCCGCATTGGACGTGGTGGCGATCTCGAACTTGCCGTTCTTCAGCACCAGCCAGGCCCAGCCGCTGCCGAACTGGTTGATGGCCGCATCGACGAATTTGTCGCGGAAGTTTTCGAACGAGTCGAACGAACTCTTCAGATGGTTGAGGATGTTCTCCGGGGGCGTCTGCCCGCCGTTCGGCGCCAGCGAGTCCCAGAAGAAATCATGGTTCCACACCTGCGCAGCGTTGTTGAAAATCTTCTTGTCCTTGCCTTCGCCCTTGGCCGTCGCCTTGATGATGGACTCGAGGTCCTTGCCCTCGTAGCTGGTGCCGGCGATCAGCTCGTTGAGCTTGTTCACGTAGGTCGCGTGGTGCTTGCCATAGTGATGATCGATGGTCCGCGCCGAGATGGTGGGTTCCAGCGAATTCTTGGCATACGGCAAGGGCTTGAGAGTGAAGGCCATAGCGGCGGCTCCGATATTGCAGCAGGGGGAATGATGCAAACGCTACCAGAGAAGCGAGAGTTCCGCAGCTATTTCCCGCGGGCGAAGCCGTCCATCGGAATAGCGAATTGCTGGCGTCGCGGACTAAGGAAGGGTTGACAACGTGCGTTCGACGCGTCGCTGTACGAACTGTGCCGTGCCGTAGGCACCGAACGACGCGGTGGCCGTGATGCGAAAGACAGAGTAGGGAACCGCGTCCACCACGTAGACGGACCCGACGCACTTCACTTGCACGCTGAAGCCCGACAGGGAGAGCGGAGTCGCAGCACACTTGCCTAGGGCCGCACGCGCCAGTCCATATTCGAGACCGCTCGTCGCCGCTGCCGTCGCCCGTGCGGTAAGCAGTTGCACGTTCGTCGCATGCTGCTGGCTGATTCCGATACGCACCGCCATGATTCCGAGCAACGCCACGACGATCACCAGGAACAACGCTGCGATGAGAGCGAATCCTCGCTCGCGCCGTGGCTGGCGCCTGGCTGCCGTGTTCATGGCGCGTCGTCCAAGGCAACCTGGCTGAAAACGCGGATGCTCTCGTTACCCGCAGCTGCTGCACGGCTGACCTGCATTTCGAGCGCCAGGGCTTTCTGGCAAATCGATCCTGCGCCGATCGCCGTGCATGCGACCACGCACGAACTGATTCCGGTGGCGAGAAGGGTATCGCTGGCTCCCGCGAGCTGTGCCGACGTTTCAGCGGTCGGAATGCCCGGATAGATGGCATAGCCAGAATAACGGCGCAGGCTGCGGGCACCCGCGGCGGAATTGCAGATGTAAGTCACCGGCGTCGACACCAGGAATATCCGGCTCTTGCTCGGCGGCGGCGTGACATTGAAATTGAATGCCGGTGTCAGTTTGATGGCATCGATACCGGCATTCGGTGCGACGTCGATTTTCGTGGTCGCAGGTGTGATGACTTTGCTGTTGAGCGCATAGGCGTTGTTGGTCACTGAGTTGCCGACGACCAGGCGCGCGCCGTTGAGTTCGCCGGTCAGTTCGTAGTTCGCCGTCCTGCCGGGAATGATCTGCCCGAACACGGCGAAATTCTGATCGAATGACTTGAGCTGCAGAGCCGTCGAGGTATCGGTTGCCGTGGTGCTGAAGAAGCCGACCTGGTCGACCAGGATCATCTCGACGATGGCTCGGCTGCCCGCGTTGCGTATGCGCACGCTGTTCGGCAAGGCGCGGCCCAGGTCCCGCTCGAACGGTTGCTTGATGTCGTCCGCCGTGCCGAGCAGTTCGGTACGACGTGTTTGCGCGAAATAGGCATCCACCGGTGTCGTCATGAACAGGGTGGCGAAGCCGAGGACGATCGCGGTGAGCACGATCGACGTGACCAGTTCGACCAGGGTGAAGCCGACCTGTCTATTCATGGAGCCACCCACGGGATGCATGCGGGATGCGCGCTCGTTGGGCCTGCTCTGGGAAGGGGGCCGGTTCATGGATGAATGGTCTTGTAAGCGCCGAGCGATGTCCGCTGTCCCAGCAGATCGGTTACGTTGACCGTCACCAGCCGTGCCGGCACGGCCGGCGCGCCGAAATTGACCTGGCCCGACAAGACTACCTCCACCTGGTATCCGCCCAGGCCCGGCACGGCAACGCCGCGACTGTCGCGTATGACGCTGTCGATTCCGAGGTAGTCGCCGATATCGTCGTAGGCAGCGCGATCGGTTTCCGTACCGCCGTTCGGATCGTCGTACGGCTTGGCGACGATCTCGCTCAGGTAGGCAGAGGCAATGGAGGTGGCCTGTGAGGCGACCAGGGCGTCGGCGCTGCGGGTGGCAAGCGTCGAAGTCAGTCCGAGCAGCGTCGCCGCCGCCGTCGCAATGACGACGATGGCGACCGTGACCTCGATCAGCGTCAAGCCGCTCTGGCGCCGGCTATTCACGGCGACACACTGACCCTGCCGCTGGCGCGATCGACATTGATGGTGTAACCGGCGATGACGATTGCGTCGGGCGATGCGCCGGTGATCGCTCCGTCTGCGTCGAACTCAGCCGACGTTGATGTGTCTACGGTTACGCCGCTCGGTGCAGTGCCGCTCAGCGCAGTGCCGTCGCCGCGTCGAACTGCAACGTTCCAGTTGCCGCCGGTGCTACAGGTTTTTCCTGAGGCGGCGCGTTGCATGGCCGAATAACTTCCCTTCGTTGCATCGGTGACGAAGCGGACGTTGCATGCACTCGCCATGGCTGTCTTGCGGGCAGACCGCATGGCGTCGGCTACTTCATCCACATAGCCGCGTTGCTGGAATGGTTGGCTGCCGACGAACTGCGGCATGGCCGCCGCCGCCAGGATGCCGACGATGACGACGACCGCCACGAGCTCGATAACGGTGAAGCCTCGCTGTGTGGTTTCGCTGCTCATCGCGATGGCCATGTCCTGCTCGAAATGAAAAAGGCGCCGTGCGGCGCCTTTTTCAGCTGCGCCCCTGTTCGGGCGAGGCAGGTAGTGCGATCAGGTTCCGCATCCCTTCGTGCTCGTCGTCACAGCCGGCGCGGTGTTGACACTGGCCGTGGCGGTGTACTTGACGAAACAATTGGTCGGATCCGGAGCGCCGTTCTTCTCGAACTGGCCGGCAACGGTCTTGCTGAGAGTGAAGCCAGCTCCGGACACATCCTGGATCAATTCATCTGCGCTGGCCGCGTCGGGATAGCCGTTGGTGAAGGCGACCGTCTTGCCGCCCATAGCCAACTTGGCCGCGTTGGTGCCGTCCGCCATCCACACGCCGTGCGCCATCGCAGCGCCGCTGCGCAGGCTGCCCTGCAGGCTCTGCAGAGTGGCGACGCGTGCGCGGCCTTCCATGCCCATGAAGCGGGGTACAGCGAACGCAGCGAGGATGCCCAGGATGACGATCACCACCACCAGTTCGATGAGGGTGAAGCCGCGTTGTTGAGTCTTGTTCATGTAGGAAGCTCCGAAAAAATGCACAGTCGTCAGTATGTCGATCGCCGCCGGCAGCGATGCCTGTCCATGTCACGTTATCGCCAGATCTTGCCGCCGTTGTAGCGTCAACCGTGGAATCCGTGAGCAAGGTCACTCTAGGCGCAGAACAGGCAGTGAAACACGTCACGGCCGAATCCCGGCTGTAGCGCTTTCATCTACTGGATCGCGCCCGATCCCACCTTCGAAATCATCTCCCACATAGGCAACATCACGCCCAGCGCCAGCACGCAGACGATGCCGCCCACCGCCACGACCAGGATGGGTTCGATCGCGGCGCTCAGGTTCTTGAGCTTGTAGTCCACTTCCCGATCGTAGAAATCGGCGATTTCGTCGAGCAGCGCCGGCAGGTCGCCCGTCTCCTCGCCGACTGCCATCATCTGGATCACCAGCGGCGGGAAGATGTTGACGGAGCTGGCGGCGCGGCTGACAGGATCGCCTCGTTCCACCGCATCGCGCATGCGATCCACGCGTTCGGCCATGTATTCGTTGCCGGCGGATTTAGCGATCACCTTCAGCGTCTGGATGACCGGCAAACCTGCGCCGAGCGAGATAGCCAGCGAGCGCGTGATCCTGGCGAGAACACCTTCGTGAGTCAGGCTGCCAATGGCGGGAATCTTGAGCTTGGCGCGATCCCAGGCGAAACGGCCCTTTTCGGTGGCAACGTAGTGGCGGGCGCCGATGATGGATGCGCACAGTCCTGCTATCACGAACATCCAGTACTGCTGCGCGAAGCTCGACACTCCCATGATCAATCGTGTCGGCAAGGGAATGTTGTTGCCTAGTGCGGCGAACAGCGGCGCGAACTTCGGGATCACGAACATGGTGAGAATGGCGATCGCGATGGCGATCGTGCACATCACGATGATCGGATAACGCGTCGCCGCCTTGATGCGGTCCTTCATTTCCTGGTCGCGTGACAGGTATTCGGCGAGGCGCTTGAACGACGCATCGAGCGTACCCGTTTCTTCTCCCACCTTGATGATGCTGAGGTACAGCGATGGGAAAATACGACCGTGGCGCGCGAGGCTGCCGGCGAGATCGCGACCTCCTTCCAGGTTGGTGAGTACGTCTTCGAGCGTCTCCCGCAACATGGGGTTGTGAGTCGACGCCGCCAGGCCTTTGATACCGCGTAACAGCGGAATGCCCGACTTCGTGATCGTGTACATCTGGCGCGAGAACATCACGAGATCGTTGGTCGTCGGCGCACCGATGCCGAGCTGGCGCAACAGCTTGGCGACGTCGCCGCTGCCGTTGGCTTGCGCCGGGCGGATTTCGATCGGCGTGATGCCGTTATTGAACAGGCGCGCAGCGACGCTGTCGCGCGTATCGCCTTCCATCAGGCCGCTGGACAATTCGCCGCGGCGGGATCGGCCGGTGTAATTGAAGACGGGCATGGGCGGCTACGCGATGTTCACTGACTTCATCACGTCTTCGAGCAGCGAATCCGTTTCGGCCTGCGAGGCCAGCTTGGCCTGCGGCACGTCCGGCTCGCTTTCGTCGAGGCCGCTGGTGATTGCAATTGCTTCCGCGATGCTGGTGACGCCGCTGGCGACGAGTTCGAGCGCGGCATCGGCGAGTGTCGTGAAGTTGTCGCGCTTGCGGACGATTTCGGCGAAGGCCAGCGAATCGTTCTTGCGAATGGCGTCCGAGAGTTCGCGGTCGAGCTCCAGCAATTCATAGATCGCGGCGCGGCCGCGATAGCCGGTGAGATTGCAGTAGGTGCAGCCGACGCCCATCTGGAAGTTCATTTTCGCCAGCTGCGACGAATCGAGCTGCGACTGCAGCCATGCGCGCTGCTGCGGATTGGGTTCGGTCGGTTGAGCGCAGTTGTCGCAAACGCGGCGGACGAGACGTTGCGCCACGATGCCATGTACGGCGGCCGCAATCATGTAGCCAGCCGCCCCCATGTCGAGCAGGCGATGAACGGTCGCCACTGCGTTCATGGTGTGCAGAGTCGAAAACACCAGGTGGCCGGTGATCGCCGCACGCAGACCGATGTCCACAGTCTCCTGGTCGCGCATTTCGCCGACCAGGATGACGTCCGGATCCTGTCGCAATGTCGTACGCAGGACGCGGGCGAAATCGAGCCCGATCTTGGCGTTGACCTGCACCTGGTTGACGCGATCGAGCCGGTACTCGACCGGATCTTCCGCGGTGATGATCTTGGTATCGGCCGTGTTCAGGTGATTGAGCGCCGAATACAGCGTCGTCGTCTTGCCGCTGCCGGTTGGCCCGGTGACCAGCACCATGCCAGCGCTGCGGCTGATGAGATCACGGAATCGCTCCAGCATGGCGTCGGACATGCCGAGCTTGTCGAGCGTCATGAGGCTGGCCGATTGATCCAGCAACCGCAGCACGACCGATTCGCCATACTGTGTCGGCATGGTCGACATGCGCACGTCGATGGACTTGTCTTTCACTTTGAGCGAGAAGCGTCCGTCCTGCGGCAGCCGTTTCTCGGAGATGTCCAGGCCGCTCATCAGCTTCAAGCGCGTGATCAGTGCACCGGCGACGCGGCGGCCATCGATCTTCTGTTCCTGCAGCACGCCGTCGACTCGTTGACGAACGCGCAATACGTTGTCGCCAGGCTCGATGTGCAAGTCCGAAGCGCGGACCTGCACGGCGTCCTGGAACATCGTCTGGATCAGGCGGATCACCGGCGCCTCGGCCGAGCTTTCGTCCGCGCTCAACTGTTCGAGGTCGATATCGCCTTCACGCATTTCCTCGCGGACTTCCTGCGCGATGGACGCGATTTCGTCGGTGCGCCGATAGACGATATCCACCGTCTTCAACAGGTCGGCTTCCTTCACCAGCGCGATGCGCAGAGGCTGCTTGAGGCGGCTCGACAGTTCGTCGTACGCCATCAGGTCCGTCGGATCCGCCATGCCGATGAGCAGGCCGCGGGCATCGGATTGCAGCACCAGCGCACGGAAGCGGCGTGCCTGGACTTCAGGCAGCATGCGCACGACCTGCTGGTCGAGCGTCAGCTGGCGCACGTCGATGAACGGAATCTGCAGGCTCTGCGCCAGCACTTCGTTCAGCTTCTCCTCGCGGACGAAGTTCAGATCGGTGAGCACGCGGCCGAGTTTGCGCCCCGTGCGCTTCTGTTCGGCGAGCGCCTGCTGCAACTGGTCGTCGGTGATGATCTTCTGCTCGAGGAGCAGCTCACCGAGGCGGACTTTCTTGCGTCTGATCTGTTCGCTCATCATGACGACAGCCTTACAGCTTGCCCTTCTTGCCGAGCTGTTCGAGGCGTTCCGTCGGTTCCTGCACCAGTTGCTGCCAGTCGCCGTCGCCGACGACCAGCGGACGCAGCAGGATGACGAGTTCGGTGGTGCTGGTCTGGTCGCGCTCGCTCTTGAACAAGCGGCCGAGGCCGGGAATGTCGCCGAGCAATGGCAGTTTGTATTCATCTCGCTTGCGCGTTTCGCGCATCAGTCCGCCGATCACGATGATCTGGCCGCTCTGTGCCTTGACGATGCTGTCCGATTCGCGAATCTGGCTGAGCGCCAGCGGCAGCACGTCGGTATTGCCACGTACCGACAGCGACTTGGTCTGGTCGGTGACTTCGCTGATGGTCGGATGGATGTGCAGCAGCACGCTGTTGCTTTCGCTGATCTGCGGCGTCACGTCGAGCGCCACGCCGGAGAAGAACGGTGTGAGTTCGTATTCGACCGTCGTCGTCGTTGCGGTACCGGTCGTGGTATCGCTGTGAATGCCGGTGACGAAAAACTCATCGGTACCGGCCTTGATGATCGCCTTCTGGTTGTGCAGCGTCGAGACTCGTGGGCTCGAGAGCACACGCGTACGGCCCTGCAATCCCAGCAGCTCGATGTACGCATTGAAGTCGGTGAAGTTGGCCGCGAGCGTGAACGCACCTCCAAGTGCATTGTTGACGAAACCGTTGTAGACGGTGCCGGGAGCAACGGTTATGGGGTCGCCGCTTGGTGTGAGGCCGTTGACGTCGAAGCCGCCAGGTGGGCTCATCTGTCCCAGCGTGTACGTTTTGTTGCCATCTTTGAGTACGGCGGCCCAGTTGATGCCTGCCTGGTAGGCATCGCTCAACTGCACCTCGACCACCTTGGCTTCCAGGATGACCTGCCGCGTGACTGTGCTCTGTGTGCGATTCAGATAGTCGCTGACGTCTCGCAATTCGGTCGGCATCGCTCGCGCCATGATGACACCCGATTGCCGATTGATCACTATGCTACGGCCCGCGGCTGCGTCGCCGCCGATGATCGCACGCAGGTCGGTTTCGATCGCCTTCCAGAAGTCCGATTCGCTATGCGTCAGCACGGCTGTCCCGGTGACTTGCGCCGTGCTCGAGCCCCCAGACGATTGTGCTTCTCCCTCGCCACCGGAACTATCGGTGCCGCCACTGCCTGAACTGCGGCTGTTCTGCGTCACCTGTCCTGAACTGATGCGCGTGTTCGATACGCCATTGCGCTCCAGGTCCAGATAGTTGAGGTGATAGATGCGCGTCTGGATGGTTGCCGGCAGGATCATGAAGCCGGTGCTGATGCGCCGGTAATCATAGCCATACAGGTCGCGCACCGCGTCGAGCACTTCCTCGATGGTGACCTGCTTGAGTTGCACCGATACGCGCCCCGATACCTGCGGGTCGACGAGTATGTTGTACGGAGTGCCGTCGACCAGTCCCATGAAGAATGCGCGTGCGGGGGCCTCGTCGACATTCACGTCGAACCGCGGACCGCCAGGGCGGACGAATGCGGGCGCGGATTCGACGGTAGCTGGTACTGGTTGCTGTGCGAACGAGACATCGTTGACGCTCAATAGCAGACCTGCGCACATTGCGCAGGCGCCAATCCTGAGAGGGGCGACCTTCATGTCCGGTCCTCATGAGCGGTTACGTTGTGACGTACCTGGAGCGTCTGTCGGCCAACGTAAGCGACCTGGCTACGACCATCGCGTGTGAAGCGCACGCCGTTGCTGAGAATCTCGTCGATCCGTATCGCTCCAACCGCATCGCCGGCGCGTACGACCTTGCCGTTCACGATGGCCAGTGGGCGGCCGCTGGAATTCATGATCGCTTCGACTCTCACCCCGGTTGCCTCGGTAACCGCGCTCACAGCCTTGGCTGTAGCGGGTCGCGTGGGATCGGCGAGCCCAGCGGCCGTTGCTGCGTGCGCCGTCATCGACAGCAGTAGCGTTGCAAGACAGGAGTGATGCAGAGCTTTCATTGCGAGTGATGTCCTGGCGTTCAGACGCCGATCCAGTCCTTGTCCATGCTCAGCGTGGCCAATTCAATGGTCACGTGATTGAGCGGATAGCGCCGGGTCTGTAGTTCGAGTACTTTCCAATTGAAGTGCCAGGGAAGAGCTTCCAGTGCGCGCAGGTAAGCGAGGATGTCGAGATACTGGCCTTCCACTACCAGCTCGACGGTGTGAACGTAGGGACCGCCGCCCGCAATCGCGGTGGTGGCGGGCTGCGCAGTCTCATCTGCAGGTGCTGTCGAATCGCCGGATCGTTCGGCGGCGGGCGGTTGTATCAAGCTCGTCACCGCTTTGTTCTGCAGGCTTAGGAGAGTGACGCCGCGCTGATGCGACAGGACGTCGTGAATCACCTGCACCATGCGTTCCGGCTCGATCAATCCGCCGGATCGCGAGGTCAATTGGTCGTTGACGACTTTGAGCTGTGCTTGCAGTTCCTTTTCCTTGTGGAGCGCAACCGTCGTCGGATCGGTCGTGGCGAGATCCGACATCGACCGGCTGGCGGCGGCGATGGCATTGTTGATCGAATCCATTTCGTTCGTCAGAAAGCTTTGCTTCGCCGACATGCGATCGAATACACCCAGCGTCCAGACCATGATCACGACGATCAGTGCGGCGCCGCCCATCAGGGCGCGCTCGCGCAACGTCAGGTTGTCAAACTGAGCGAAAGCTTTTTCCAGGCCGGCCGGCAGTTTCATGTCTTCTTTCCCTGGCCTTTTGCCTGGTCGAGCGCCCGGTTGCCGGCACGGAAGCGGATGAAGTTCCCTTTGACGGGCTTCTTCCCTTCGCTCGACTCATCCGAGTCGTCGATGGCGGCCACGGCAGTGGGTTTCTCGATGATGAATTCGTCGAAGCGAGTTCCGGTCAGAACGGATTCCTGCGCGAGGCTCTGCAGATAGGCAGGCACGATGTCGGCATCCAGCGTGGCGCCTGCCAGGCTCATCGACCCAGTGCTGCCGGAGATGACGAGGCGGTCGATCCACAGGCCGTCCACGTGCCGTCGAGCCAGGGCTTCCAGCCGTGCGGCGAATCCGGTGGTCTGTCCGACCGCGCCGGCCTTCAACAACTCCAGTGCTTTAGTGCGTTCGGTCAACGACACTGCGAGTACCTTTACACGTGCTTCCGTTTCTTCCGGATTCGAGCGAGCGGTCATTTCCGCGGTCATGTCAGTCAACTGGGTTTCCAGTCGAGTCTGCTCGGTGCGTTGAGATTCGACCTGCGCCGCGAGCTTGCCGAGTTGCGACCTCGTGTAAGTGGAGTACGCGATCAGGCACGCGACGACGAGAGCCAGGCACATCGACACAGTCGCCGCCGACAGCGGCTGCTTCGCTTCGCTGAAAATCGGCTGATAGAGATTGATCTGCTGACGCATGGCTAGAAACCGTCGTCGGTGCGCAGCGCCGCGCCCAGCGCCATCAGGCATTGCCAGTCCGTGACCAGCTCGCCCGGTTTATAGACATTGAACAGCTCGCGTGCATCGAGCACCGTGATGCGCAAGCTGGTTTCGTGCTTGAGATCGACCGCGAGCCGCTGCACCTTTGCCGTTGCGGGTGCAATGACCAGGTCGCCGATGGGCGTCTGGTCGTAATGGCTCTCGTAATAATCGAGCGACCGTTGCAGTTCGAGCGCCAGCGAAGCCGCACCGATCGGCTGTTCGCCTCGCTGCGTGTCGTGAGGGTTGAACCCGCCGCGCGTCGTATCTATGCGACGCGTAAGGTACATCGTGCCCTGCCGGGTGATCACCAACTGGGCGAACTTGTCGTTCACCGCCAGCATGGCCACGCCCTTGGTGTCCTGGGGCAGCAGGGCGGAGAGGTTGCGCAGACACAGCTCGGGAATGTCGATTGCATTGAAACCGCGCGCTACCGGCTTGAGCGTGCTGGAGAGACGCTGGATTGCCGAGTCGCGAGCAGCGACTGCGAACAGCATCTTGCTCTGGGTGCGGCGCACCGGTTCGGGCGTTTCGAAAATGTCGACGGCCGCTTCGTCCACATTGAAATTGATGGCATCGCGCAGCTTCCAGCGGATCGCGGCACGCATCTCCGACGGCAGCACTTCCGGGGCTTCCACCTGCACGATCTGGTATTCGTCACCGTCGATCACGGCGCAGGTCGCGGCCCGCGTGGCCCGATGCTTTTCCAGCAGTGCTTTCAAAGCAGGCGCGACGTCGCTGCCCACGGCGTGCGTGCCGCAGTACTCGATCGTCGGCTTGGCATCGGCATCGCGGCGTACGAGGGCGAGCGAAAACGCGCCATCGGCAAAGGCCACTCCAGCCCTCGCACCGCTTTTCCGGCCTTGTTTGAAAATGGACAACAAAACGGACCCCTCAGTCGCGACCGCTCATAAGGCGATAGCGGAACGGTGTGACGAAACTTGACGAAATCGCGTCCGAAATCCGTTCCAGTCTCAAGAAGTGCAAGGGAATTCGCACTTTCGGCAGTAAGGGAAAGTCGCATCGCGCCGCTACCGTCGGGAATAGGAGGGCACCGTCGCGCTGAAAAACAGTCAACGTGACCGTCGTTGACTGGTCTTCAGGTAGAGGTGTCGCCCGCGGCGACTAGCTCAACTTGTGGGACAGGTCGCGAAATTTTTGGACAGGGAGTGCCGCGGTTCATGCCACGTTGCGCAATACACGCTATATTTACGTACACTTGGTCGTTGCACACACGACGACCCGGGGGTACGGGGCCAAGTAGTTGGGGGGAGAAGGCAGGGGGTCGGTTGCCAACGAGCAAGCGGCGATC
>Ga0157380_10000676_pt1 | contig 21134 bp, 19 predicted proteins | sample S35metaG_FD_119757 | JGI IMG/M metagenome (GOLD analysis project Ga0157380, IMG submission 119757) | Switchgrass rhizosphere microbial communities from Kellogg Biological Station, Michigan, USA - S3-5 metaG | ecosystem: Host-associated > Plants > Roots > Rhizosphere > Soil | place: USA...
ATGCTTGACTCATAGTTATTGGAACTGGGGCAAATTTAATCAGGATAGCTGAAAGCAGGAAAGCTTAAGGCAGAAAGCTATTGGGGTGCTCCCTTCCGCGTTTGCGCCTTGAATATGGTAGCACGCCGTGTTGCAATCAGCTTTCAGCATACATCTGATTCCGCGGAAACCTCTAACTTCAAACCTCGAACTTCAAACTATTTCTATCTTTCGAGATGAAAACCAAAGAATGTCCGTCCTGCGCTATGGAGGTAGATATCAACAGTAAAGTGTGCCCGATTTGTAAATATCAATTTACCCGGCAGCCGGCTTCACTTAAATGGGCTGCCCTGCTCTTGGCGCTTCTTTTTTTTATTTACCTGATTTTCTTTTAAGCAGGAATTATACTGATGGCGTTTTAAACTGGGGTTTTACTTCAACGCTGGACTTTTTATCCACATACAAATGGATTGAATACATCAAGATGATTGTAATAACCATTGCGCCAACGACAACATATCCCAACGTATCATAGTGTTCCAGTTTGCCGCCTGCAGTCTCTACAACAATCTTACCAGCGGCAAAGGCGGCGATTCCTCCGGAAATTTGTTGAACGGAGGAGTTAATACTCATGAAGGATCCCCGGTCCTGAGGAACAGGGACTGCACTTACCAACGCGGAGGAGGTAATGATGCGCGAGGAAACTCCGGCAAACATGAGAATGTTAAGGACCAGGACAATCCAGAAAGCTGTGATACCAAGATTGCAGTAGATTACAACAACAATCATCGTGAGGATTGAACCTACGGTGAAGATGTTATACTTACCCACCTGGTCACTGAATTTCCCGATCAGTGGACCCATAAACATGGAGAAAACTCCGGTGATCATGTATAGTAAGGGGAGCTGATCCAGCGAAATGCCCAGATTATTTACACTGAAGGCGCTGGCAAAAGGCATCATCATAAACCCCCCCGTTGCCAGCAAGGTTGTAGCGGCAAATGCCCGGAGGTACAATGGCCGCGAAATTGTTTTCAAAAGATGTTCAAATGGATTTCGGGTTGAAGGAATTTTCAAATGCGCATCAACCGGCTTCAAAAAAATGATAATAAAAACTCCCACAACGATACAGATCCCAGCAATCATAAAAAAAGGTGAATGCCATCCCAACTTATTTGCAAGATACAACCCTATGGGTATGCCTAGAACCTGACTTGAAGCAAATGACATCTGCACAAAGCCCATGACGCGGCCTCTCACTTCCATTTTAAAAATGTCGGTGATTATGGCGAAGCTGATCGAACTTAAGACACCGCCAAAAATTCCAGTAATGATGCGCGCGATCAGTAAGTCATGGTAATTGTCGGCTAGTGCGCATAAGATAGTTCCAAGAATAAATCCTGCATAAAAAAACAGCAGAAGCCTTTTGCGATCAAACCTATCTGCAAATCCAGCCGCAAGAAAACCTGAGGCGCCGGCACTAAACGCATAGGCGGACACAACCATTCCAAATTGCGCTGGTTTAATCGATAACTCCGGCATCAGGATGGCTCCCAAAGGGGAGAGCACCATAAAATCGAGAACGACTGTAAATTGGAGAAATGCTAATATCGCTATAACAAATGCTTCATAGCGTGTGAAAATTTTTTCTTTCATGTAAAAGTTTTCGGGTTAACTAATCGGGCAATTCTTCGCATTCAAAACCGGCATTACGCAGCACCTTTATAACAGCATCCGGTTGTAGGTGATCGCACTCAATACGAAGAACTCTGTCGATATCATCTCGATCAATATTCCATCGCGCGATATTGCTTTCTGATGCGAGTACATGACGAATTTTTTCAACATCTTCATCGGATAAAATGTTTGTTTTAAACACAAGCACTTCAGAAAACACGGCGTCGTATAAATCTGCATTCTTCATAAATTTCTATACTCAAATTTTTATACTAAGGTTTCAATGCTTTCAGAACTAATTTGAGCGTTTGGTTCATTGTTTTATCATCCAGTATAAATTTTTCCCCACTGCCTCGCATTCCTCTGCCAGACATGTGCATTTTTACCAGTTGATACAGCGGTGCAAACGCTATGGACCAGTAAACTTCGATTGGAAGTTTTACAACTTCTTTCCTGCTGATGGCGTGATGCACAAAGTCCCGCATCGCGGTGAGAAACGTATTGTCCATTTTTTTTGAAAACGCGTCATGATAAGGCGAAAACTTAATTTGTTCCAAAAAGTGCATGCTTGTCGGATTCTGCATGCAAAATTTTGCACGATTGAGCCACTGTATTTTCAGTCCTTCATCAAAACGCATGGAAGGATCAAATCCTTCCAACGTGGCGTCTACCATCTTCTTAACTTCCTGCAACCACAACTGAAGTATTAGGTCGTCGCGGTCCTTAAAGTATATGTATATCGTCGCAGGCGATACCCCGGCGGCCTTGGCTAATTTCTGCATGCTCAGGCCGTCAAATCCCTCTTTTACAGCCATTTCAAGCGCTTTTTCTCGAATGGTGAGCTCTTTATTTTCGTCGCGTGTTCGCATAACAACGAACAAATATAAATGAATGTTCATTCTTTTATGAAAGTTTTATATTCTTTTTTTAACAAGATAAATTGTGGAGAAGCATTAAATTGGTTGCTATTAATCCATCTTTTATGCGCCACGCTCTGCTGCTATTGATTTCATTGGTTTTTTTGATGATTTCATTTATGGGCTTCATGTCGCGGAAATCAAAGTCCATTTTTAATGGCAAGGATTTAACGGGCTGGGATGTCTATATTGGTCCATTGTATGATTCCGTTAAGGGCGAGTTTACAGGCGATCCGATAGGTCTCAACAAAGATCCGCATGGTGTTTTCACAGTCGTGAAGGAGGATGGGAAACCGGCTATTCGAATTTCGGGAGAGAATTTCGGAGGACTTTCCACGCAGCAAGAATTCGCAAACTATCACCTGCGCCTTGAATTCAAGTGGGGAAAATTGAAGTGGGGCCCGAAGCGAAACGCGAAGCATGATAGTGGAATACTTTATCATGCCGTTGGTCCGCACGCCGCGGACTGGCTGTTCTGGATGCGTTCTCAGGAATTTCAAATTCAGGAAGGTGACTGTGGTGATTATTGGGGTTGTGGTGGTGCGTTTGCAGATGTACCCGCTGCAAAACGAGGCGACAACAAATTTGTATATGCTGTGGGTGCTCCGTTGTTAACTTTTCGTGATAAAGGTCCAAACGGAAGGAATTGCGTTAAACGATCAGACGCCGAAAAACCTTCCGGAGAATGGAACACCATTGACTTGTATTGTTATGGTGATACAAGCATTCATGTTGTTAACGGGACAGTCGTTATGGTTCTCTTCAATCTTCGCCAGCCAGAAGGCAGCATTGACAAACCACTGACGAAAGGAAAAATTCAGATTCAATCAGAAGGGGCGGAGGTCTTTTATCGTAACCTTGAGGTGGAGGAAATTTCAAGTCTTCCAGAAAAACTTCTCAAATAAACTCCTATTACTTTGTGATCCTTTGGGCCTTTGTGACTTCCACATATCTTGCCGGAGTTTTTTTAGCGCAGCGTCCGCAGATTAATTAGCACTGAGAAAAATCCTTTATAGAACTCTATTGGTTTCAATTCATCGCAATTTTTTCAATACATTTCATAACTCTACAGCAATACTATTCGTATTTACTGAACTATGATCAAGCCTGCCCGAATCGAATCAATCGACCTGTTACGTGGAATTGTCATGATTGTTATGGCTTTGGACCACGTCAGAGACTACTTTCACGCGGATGCATTTCTGTACGACCCTACAGACATGAGCAAAACAACTGTAGTTCTCTTTTTTACCCGATGGATCACCCACTTCTGCGCTCCCGTGTTTATATTCCTTGCAGGGACTTCAGCGTTTTTAATCGGCCAAAGAAAAAGTAAGCAGGAGCTCTCTATATTTTTATTGAAACGTGGCTTTTGGCTAATCTTTCTGGAGCTTACCATCATAAATTTTGCCTGGTTTTTTAACTTTCAATTTTCCTTAATAACCCTTTTTGTGATTTGGGCTTTGGGAGTTGGAATGATTGTCCTGGCAGCTTGTGTTCACTTTCCGCTAAAGTTAACCTTGGCCATCGGCGTCTTAATGGTAGTAGGTCACAATGCTTTCGATAATTTTCATATCGAGGGCAATGGTGCCGATGCGATTTTATGGTCGATGGTACATCAGTTTCAGGGATTTCCGTTGTCAAGTAATTATTTTCTTTTTGTTGGATATCCAATTATACCCTGGATTGGTGTGATGATGTTAGGATATTGCTTCGGAACGTTTTATCAATCTTCCTATAGCCAGGCAACCCGAAGAAAAATTTTGCTTTACCTGGGCTCCGCGTTGGTAGGCATTTTTGTTTTGATCAGACTAATCAATGGTTACGGCGATCCTCATCCATGGTCAACCCAACCTAATCCCGTTTTTACGATACTTTCATTTATAAATGTGACCAAATACCCGCCGTCACTATTATATGTGTTGATAACCTTAGGTCCTGCGATTTTATTTTTGGCGGTTTCTGAAAGTTATTACGGAAGCATTTCTCAAAAAATTAAGATCCTGGGAAGAGTTCCAATGTTTTATTACCTGTTGCATTTGTATTTGATCCACCTGCTGGCATTGACCGCAGCCCTGCTCACCGGCTATGACGCCTCTGATATGGTATTCAATACTTGGGTGACCAGCTCACCAAATCTTGCAGGGTATGGGTTTAGCCTCTGGGTTGTATATGTTGTTTGGATAAGCGTCGTGCTAATTTTATATCCACTCTGCAAATGGTACGATACTTACAAAGCAGCTCAGCAACGAAATAAATGGTGGTTGAGCTACGTTTAGAGGCTGAAAGCTTAAAGCTTAATGCTTAAAGCTTGTGCGTGCCACTTGGTTTGCAAATCGGCTGCTTCTGGGTCAATCGAATTCCATGGACGGGTTTCCTTTAAGGCCAGAGGGCCAGACTCATCAGTAATCCTTCGTTGCATACGATGAGCTGGCAGGAACAAGCTGTTAGCTGTAAGCTGAATGCTGACAACTTTAATCCAATTTTTTCTTTTTTTGCAGCAAACGTTCAGGCGCACCCGCGAGCTAGCTCTACTTTAAGCCCAACTCCTTCAATTGCTCTTCCGAGATAGTCGAAGGCGTGTCAATCATCACGTCTTTGCCGGCATTGTTCTTGGGGAACGCGATAAAGTCGCGGATAGAATCGGCTCCGCCGAAAAGCGAACATAGTCTATCAAATCCAAAGGCGATGCCTCCATGAGGAGGAGCTCCGTATTCGAATGCTTCCATCAGGAAGCCAAATTGTTTTTTTGCCTCCTCTTCTGAAAATCCAAGGTGGTTGAACATCATTTGTTGTGTAGGCCTATCGTGAATACGAATAGAACCGCCTCCCACTTCAGTACCATTAATTACCATATCGTAGGCATTTGCGCGGACCTTACCGGGATCGGAATCCAGTAGCTTAATATCGTCCGGCTTAGGGGAAGTAAACGGATGGTGCATCGCGTGGTAGCGCTTCGTTTCTTCGCTCCATTCGAGCAAGGGAAAATCGAGCACCCATAACGCGGAAAATTTATTCTTATCGCGGAAGCCAAGCTTATCGCCCATTAATAAACGGAGTTCATTTAATTGCTTGCGGGCAGAGAAGGCTTCTCCGGCCAGGAAGAGCATTAGATCACCGGGCTGTGCATTGCATTTTTCAACCCAGCGCTTTAAATCATCTGGAGTGTAAAATTTATCAACTGACGATTTTATGGTTCCATCGGTTCTGTATTGAACGTAGATCAATCCTTTTGCACCGATCTGAGGACGTTTCACAAAATCGGTCAGCTCATCGATTTGTTTACGTGAATATTCTGAGCATCCTTTCGCGTTGATTCCAACCACCAATTCAGCACTTTCAAAGACCTGAAAATTTTTTCCTTTGGTGAGTTCAGTGATCTCCACGAATTTCATTTCAAAACGTGTGTCCGGTTTATCCGATCCATATAGTTGCATAGCCTCATCGTACTTCATGCGAGGAACTTCCGGCAGCTCAATTCCTTTTACATTCTTAAACAGATGTCGGATCAAGCCTTCAAAAGTATTCAATATATCTTCCTGCGTGATAAAGGACATTTCGCAGTCTATTTGCGTAAACTCAGGCTGTCGATCGGCACGCAGATCCTCGTCTCTGAAACACTTGACAATTTGATAATAGCGGTCAAATCCAGAAACCATCAACAGCTGTTTGAAGGTTTGGGGCGATTGAGGAAGGGCGTAAAACTCTCCGTGGTGAATGCGTGAAGGAACGACAAAATCACGCGCGCCTTCGGGAGTAGATTTTATTAGCACCGGCGTTTCTACCTCAATAAAATTCTGACCGTCGAGATAAGCCCGGGTGTGCTGGGCCATCTTATGACGCAATTGTAAACTTTCTCTCACTGGATTTCTACGGAGGTCCAGGTACCGATACTTCATGCGCAATTCGTCGCCTCCATCCGTGTCATCTTCAATGGTAAACGGGGGAAGTTTTGCCTGATTCAAAACAGTAAGTTTCGATACCTTCAGTTCGATCTCCCCGGTTGGAATTTTATCATTTTTGGAAAGGCGTTCAACCACAATGCCTTCTACCTGTATTACATATTCGCGTCCGAGGCTTCGACCTACCGATAAAAGCTCGGCGCCCGTTTTTGCCTCTTCCAAAATCAACTGAGTGATACCGTATCGGTCGCGCAAATCAATCCAAAGTACACTGCCTTTGTCCCGTGAGCGTTGAACCCAACCTGTAAGGGTTACAGTTTTATTTACGTCGGATAACCTCAATTGACCACAAGTATGCGTTCTTAACATCTGAGTTTTAATTAATTTAGCGCCGGCATTCGGGCCTTGCTCCGCCGACCGCGTGCGCTAAAGCTATAGCGGTGGCGCAAGCGGCTACGCAAAGGCGATGCAGACCGGCGCGAATTTAAGAATACTTTAGTATCCATAGATGTATGCAAAAAATTAAAAGTGTGTTGCCGAAATGGTTTTTTTTATTAGGATTAGCCTTGTTAGCGGCAGATCGCCCCAAGCTGGTTAAGGTCAAAGTTACCGATGATATAACGGTCTCCATTCCACAGGCGTGGAATCCAATGGATGACTTGGATTTTACACAACGGTATCCATCGGTGCGAGCGCCGTTGGCCGCGTACACGAATATCGACCGGACGATTGATTTTAGCGTTAATATCTCGGCCACGCAATGGCCGGATAGTGATTTAAAAATGGCTCAGCAATTTTTTAAAGCCAGCCTGGTCAGTATGTTTGATAGGGTCGAAATGATAAGTGAGGGGGTGCAGGAGGTGAATAAAAAGAAATTTATTTTTTTTGAATTTGATTCTCGCCTTAATGGAACCCGGCAGGAAGGTCAGCAAGATCCCGTTCTACGATATACCTACATTCAATACCTTCTTGAGCCGGGAAAAACCCTGGTGTTTTCCTTTAACTGTCTCCGCCGTGACAAGCAAGATTGGCAGGAAACTGCTAGGGCGATGATGAAAAGTATTAAAGTGAAAAGCTGAAAGCTTGACAAAGTTTAAAGCTTAAAGCTAGCGCGCGCGACTGAACGTTTCGTGCGAAAAGGAAAAATTTTCTACCCAGGATGGATTGAAATGTTTAAGGGCAGACAGCATTCAGCTTACAGCAGACAGCTTCGTCCGAGCAATATAATGTAAGCAATAAATCATCACTTTTTTGATTGGCCTTAAGCTGGTTGTGTTTGCCAGTCAGCATCTATTTGATAAAAAGGTTTCAGTCTACCGGAAAGCGGACTTCATCGCCAAGGCTGAAGCTGAATGCTGATCGCTGATGGCTTTGTGGACCATCCTCCTTCAAGTCTACCGATCCTCCACACGTCGACTGGCAGAAACGAGCTTTCTACTTTAAGCTTTAAACTTTTAGCTTGCCAATGCACGCTATTGGCCTTTTCTGCTTACAATAGGTTTCATGCAAAATCTGTTAGCTGTAAGCTGAATGCTGACAGCCTTTTCGTACAAATCGATCTTTTCGTCGCCAAGCTTTGCTATTCCTACCCACACCGAGTTGCACCCAAAAAGCTTTAAGCATTAAGCTTTCAGCTTTCAGCTTTTCCCCCTAGTTTTACCCCCCTCTTATGGAACTCTACACCGATGAATACTTCATGCGCGAGGCGCTCAAGGAGGCCAATAAGGCCCTTGAAATAGGAGAAGTGCCGGTAGGCGCCGTAGTAGTGTGTATGAATCGTATCATAGCCAGGGCACATAATCAAACTGAAAAACTCACGGACGCCACAGCACACGCAGAAATGCTTGCAGTTACTGCAGCGTCTAATCATTTGGGGTCAAAATATCTGAATGAATGTACACTGTATGTTACACTCGAACCCTGCGTAATGTGTGCCGGAGCGCTACATTGGGTGCAACTCCATAAATTGGTATTTGGGGCCTCTGACGTTCAACGCGGTTTTAGTTTGGTAAACTCGCCATTACTTCATCCGCGAACGGAAGTGGTCAAGGGCGTCAAAGCTCCTGAATGTAAGCAGCTGATCGACGGGTTTTTTCGGGAAATTAGAAAGTAAAAATCAAATGAATAATATGGAATTGAAAGGAAAAGTAATTCAGCTTCTTCCACTCCAATCAGGAATGGGAAAAAAAGGGCCCTGGAAAAAACAAGAATTTATTGTAGAGACACAAAGCCAGTATCCAAAAAAAGTTTGCCTTTCGGTCTGGGGTGATAAAGTAGACCAGTTTGGTATTTCTGTAGGTCAGTTTTTAAATGTTTCCGTTGAGCTGGAGAGCCGGGAGTACAACGGCCGATGGTATACAGAAGCCCGGGCCTGGAAAATCGAAAAGAATGCTTCAGGTGCTGGCGACGCCCCTCCACCACCGCAAGAAGAGCCTTTTATTGCCGATTCCAATAACACTGCAGACGATTTGCCGTTTTAAAAACAGGAGCTCATGCTGCGTTCGCGGACTTATTCAACTATATCCATTGACATTTTCTCGATTCACTTATGGTTGTATATTTGGTCCCGCGAAAAATTAATGTTCAACCCTTAAAAAATTTACTATCACTATGGCCTTCACACTTCCTGCACTTCCTTACGCGTTTAACGCGCTTGAACCTCATATTGACGCCCGCACCATGGAAATTCACCATGGCAAACACCATAATGCCTATGTCACTAATCTGAACAATGCCGTGGCTGGTAAGCCTGAAGAAAATTTAAGCATTGAAGAGATCTGTAAAAATATTTCCAAATATGCTGCACCTGTTCGTAACAACGGCGGTGGTCACTACAATCACACTTTTTTCTGGACGATTTTAGGGCCTAACGCGGGTGGCAAACCATCGGGTGCTCTTGGCGAAGCAATCGATTCAGCTTTTGGAAACTTCGATGAGTTCAAGGCCAAATTCGCGGCTGCCGGTGTGGGTCGGTTTGGTTCTGGCTGGGCATGGTTAATTGTCGACGGGAGTGGAAAACTTCAAATTACGTCTACACCAAATCAGGATAATCCGTTAATGGATGTTGCCGAAGTTAAGGGCAAACCGGTCCTGGGATTAGATGTTTGGGAACACGCTTATTATCTAAATTATCAAAATCGCAGGCCAGATTACATTGCCGCATTCTGGAATGTCGTAAACTGGAGCGAAGTGGCAAAAAGGTTTGCTGCGAAATAATCAGATCATCCACAAAAAAAAAGGGCTCACGAAGAGCCCTTTTTTTTATCTAGTCCATACGTTGATTGCTATCTTGATGCCGGCCGATTTCGGTTTCCCCATTGTTTGTTGGAATTCCCGAAAGACCTTTTGTTATTCCGCTGGTTGAACGAAGTCCGCTGTTGTGTTTTAGCCTGAGGCCGGACCATTCCTACATGGGTCATGTGATACGGCTGATCTTCCACAACGGGAATTGTTTTCCGGATAAGCTTGTGAATGTCGTGCAAATATTCTTTTTCTTCCTCGTCACAAAACGACAATGAAACTCCTTGCGCTCCAGCCCGCCCGGTCCGTCCAATTCGATGGACATAAGTTTCCGGAACGTTTGGTAGTTCATAGTTAATGACGTGCGATAGTTCTTCCACATCAATACCGCGTGCCGCAATATCTGTGGCTACTAATACACGTGTGTGTTGGGCTTTGAAATTGCTAAGTGCTCGTTGCCGGGCGCCTTGCGATTTGTTTCCATGAATTGCTTCAGCACGGATTCCTGAACTTACAAGGTCCTTTGCAACCCGATCTGCGCCGTGTTTCGTACGGGCAAAGACTAACGCTGTAACAATATTTCTGTCCTGAAGTAAATGGAGCAATAATTTTCTCTTGTCTTTTTTCTCGACGAAATAAACGGCCTGTTGAATCAAATTCGCTGTTGACGACACTGGAGTGACCTCCACACGAACAGGGTTCGTCAAAATAGTATCGGCTAGCTTGGCTATTTCAGAGGGCATTGTCGCAGAAAACAATATAGTCTGGCGTTTGGCAGGAATACGACTGATGATTTTTTTGACATCATGGATGAATCCCATGTCCAGCATACGGTCAGCTTCGTCCAGCACCAACATTTTCAAATTTTGAAGCTTCACGAAACGCTGATCCATAAGATCAAGCAAGCGACCTGGCGTGGCGATTAAAATATCAACGCCAGAGCGTAGCGCATCCGTTTGCGACCGTTGAGCGACGCCTCCAAAAATGACTGTGTGACGCAGGCGAAGGTGTTTGCCATAAGCAGCAAAACTTTCTCCAATTTGAATGGCAAGTTCTCGCGTTGGAGTCAATATCAACGCTTTAATACCCGCTGGCCCTTTTACAAAAAGCTCGTCCTGATGTAGTATTTGTAGAATTGGAATGGCAAATGCAGCGGTTTTACCGGTGCCCGTCTGGGCGCATCCCAGGAGATCTTTCCTTTCCAACAACGTTGGAATGGCTTTTTCCTGAATGGGTGTGGGTTTTGAATAACCTTCGTTTGTTAAAGCCCGCAAAATGGGCTCAATAAGATTTAATTTTTCGAATGACATGTTTTGTTTTTGGTGCAAGAAGCTTCAAATGTTAACGCCTCTTGGTTCATCGCAGCGTAGAAACGCCTTTTTTACGGAAATAGGAGGAGTGAAGGTGCAAAGATATAAAAAATTGTTAAAACGCTTTGTTCCGGGTTATAACCATTTGACACCTCTGTAAGTTCAAACGACTTCCGCGAACTATTTTTTATTGACCAATTGCTCATAAGCTTCTCGAAACGCTTCATCGACAGGCTCTCCTCGCATCATCTTCCGCCGCTTTTCAATGTTTTGCTCCCAACGGTATATCCAGGAGAATCCATACCGTCCGTAGTAATACTCACTGGACTGATAGACCTTATCTTCCAATGCCTTTTCCAGGGTAATAAAAGAATAGCCACTAGCGCGCAACTCTGCCAGCAGCTTTTCTATATAATCGGTGTTCAGTCGATTGTCGTGGCACAAATAGATATGTCGGATAGCTCTACCGTACAGTTGCTGGGCTAAAATCTCAAAGTAATGAAACATCCGGATGGTGTGTGCGACATATTGCTCGCCTATTTTCCGTGCTTGGTCTTTGTTATTGCTTTTTAAGGCGTTTTCGTAGAGGGTATTATACGCCCAGTCTTCACTTTCAACCGTGAATGGTGTATGGATGTATCCATGATCCGTTAAAAATTTTCTTATGTCGGTGTGGGCGATGCTGTCGTCGCCTAAACTGTTGTAGGGAAATCTGAAATACTTTGGACGTTGACCGGTTATTTTGGTGGTGATTCTCTCTCCATTGAGAACATCCTGTTGAAAGCCTTCCAAGGTCGTATCTGCATAATTGACATGACTGTAAGAATGGTTTCCCGCTGTAACGTTTTTGTCCTTTAACCAACGTTCGAGCCCTTCCAGGTTTTTATTTTCAAATTCTGTTTTATAGATATTTTTTTCATTTATGAAAATGGCAATAGGGATATTCAAAACATGCAATTGATCTAAAAGTTTAGAGTGAAAAGCATCTTCTTTATACAGGCGCGTGTTGGGGACATCGTCGATCGTTATCGAAACTTGTTTTACCTGCGCGATGCAAGTCGGAAATATTAGGATTAGTAAGAAAGTATAGCGTCGCATAACAAAAATTAAATGATAAAGATGAAAATTATTCTGAAAGTTGATCGACCAATTGTTCGAAAGACATATTTTCCAATTCAATCCTGACGCTCTGGCCGTCTTTTTTTTTCCACTTAATAAGTTTAATGCAATTTTCTGAAATTTCTATTCCCGATATATCTCCATCGCTGTAACAACAACACCCTGTGTTAAAGTAGGTCGGCCGTATTTTTGAAAAAGAATCCACAGAGCGTAGTGGTATTGTTGAATCCTGGGGATCCGACCTTCCTTCGCTGCGCTTTATAGCTTCCTGACGTTGCAACCTTTCCAAATGGGTTAATGATTCGAATACGGGTTGATGGGTATGTCCCGTGATAAGGATAAGATTTTTTTGTTGGGACGACCATTCGTACATAATATTGTTATGCTCAGTTTTCAGCGTATCATTATAAGCAGGGGTATTGGGATATATTTGCAAATAGGCCTGGAGTGGTGCCCAAATTTTAGATACAAAAAATTTGCTGAACAGATTGCCATCGCTTTGCAAATCTCCCTGATGCCCATGGGTGCAAAATATGCTCAAGGGCTTTTCTTTGATGGAGCATTGAAGGATAACACCTTCTAACACCGCCACGGGCATGTGATACAGTTCCCTAAGATCCTTTTCGGCCATCGGATTGATCTCCCAGTCCAAATCGTGGTTGCCGAAAATTTTGGTAAAAGCATTTCGGATGGCGAATTTTCTTTCCGCTGCGAACGAAAGAGTATTGTGTTTCTTCACCTGAAGGAGCGTATTTTCCCAGAGCTCTTCGGAATCGCCTAAACAAATCAGGTGAAAGCCTTCCTGGTCATAATGCTGGAGGGCCGACAAATAATTCCCTTCGCAAAGTCTAAAATCGTCTGCTCCATTTTTTGCTCCTTTATGCTGGTCGGAAAACAAGATAAATTTTCCTTTGTTTACCTCGAGTGGGATCACAAAGCCTTTTTTGCCTGGATCTGTGTGTAGGGAACCATTTAATTTGGTGAGCGCTTCAAAAATTCTTTCGCGGTCAGGAGACGAAGAAAATTTTTCGACTATCCAGAGGATGGGATTCAGTAAAAGAAAGCGTAGCACCTTGCGCATCCAACAAATTTAAAATACGGCTTGTAAATTCCTGCCGAATTCAGAACATACTGAGAAATGTTTATACAGAAGACTTAACATTCAAAATCTTTTTTTCGTAAACGCCTGGTATATCTATGAAAAAAGTAAACACTAAAAGGTCGACGCTGAAGCGCAATGTTAATCAGATGCCAAAGCACATTCGAGCATTACTGATGAGAAACGGGCTTTTGAAATTATACAATGCCAGACCACCTTATCAACGGAACGACTACCTTGGGTGGATTTCTCGCGCCAAGCTTGAAACAACGAAAGAAAAACGAATCAACCAAATGCTGGAAGAGCTCAAGCAGGGTGACCGCTACATGAAAATGCGCTGGAATCCAAAATGATCATTTCTCCAGAAGGTCTTTAAGGCTTTTTAGGACATACTCCCAATTTTTTTCCGAATGTTTGCGGGCTTCTTCGTTTGCAACATTTTCTTGTTTTACAGTCAGGCTGGTTTCACCATCTTCTTCGTGGAGTTCATAGGTTATGTTTGCATAATTTTCTGGTAAATCGGGGAGGTTGGAAAATGAACTTAGATAGGTGTATTGAAATAGTTTTCCAGGTTCACTTTTGAGAATTATCCCTTTGTCAACATATTTTTTCCCTTCCCATTCTCCTTTGAATTCCAGGCGACTTCCTTCCTTCCAGTCCGATATGGCCTCGGTTCCGAAGAAGTATTGTTTGATTATCTCTGGCTTCGTGAGCGCGTCCCAAACGCGCGAAGCAGGGGCGGATATCGTTGTTGATGCTTTTGCAATTAAATTCGCGGACATAAACCAAGTTTCTAGTATAAACAATTTAAGGCGAAAATGTTTGGAAAACTATTAGCCTGCTACCGCAGGCATGCTAAAAATAGTTGGTCATTTCTTTATGCTTTATGCCACCAGGCGGCTAGCTTGAATTTTTTTCCTGGTCGATAAACATTTCTAGTTTTGAAGTCATGATTGCCATAAAAGACATTTCCATAGTAAAATCAGGCATTACACTCTTTAAAAATTTTTCCTGGACGATTTCACTCAATGAAAATTGGGTTATTTCAGGTCGTAATGGCAGCGGAAAAACCCTTTTGCTTGAAGCCTTGGCTGGCATATTGCATTTTCCACATGGCGAAATACAATATGACTTCATAGAAGGTGAAAACTGGCAAGACCGATATGATGAAAAAAGAAAGCTTATCACCTATATCCCTGCACATGCCTTGCATACATTTCTAAAGGGTAGTCATGATTTATATTATCAGCAACGTTATTATGAAATAGGTGATGAAGACGTTCCCACTGTTGGCGACTTACTTGCAGTTTCTGATGAAAAGTTAAGAGCGTTGGATATTCCTCAAAGCTTGTCCATTGAACATTTATTAAATCTAAAACTGACACGACTGTCAAACGGCCAATTAAAAAAATTCTTATTGATAAAGAGTCTTTCAAAAGGTATTCCGAAGCTGCTACTGCTCGATTGCCCTTTTGAAGGATTAGACCATACCAGTAGAGAGGATCTTTGTCAATTTATAGATTTTATTTTTTTGCGACATGGCGTGCAAGTGATCCTGGTGGACAATCATCATCATCTTCCGGTCTGTATTAACAGAAAGTTGACGTTGCGCAGATTTCAAATTGAAATGATTGAAAAATTTTCGCCACCTGTAGAAAGCGCGCATGAAATATTTGTGCCGAATCTGGAGAGAGCGATTATACAAGACGAAATTATTGGTATTCGAAATCTTACTTTGAAATACGGTGACCTCATTCTTTTTGAGAATTTTAATTTGCGTGTATATAAAGGACAACGTTGGGCACTCGTCGGGCGAAATGGAAGCGGGAAGACCACGTTGTTTAGTTTGATATTTGCGGATCATCCCCAGGCCTATGCGCAGGAGATTTACCTGTTTGGGCGGCGACGAGGCTCCGGGGAATCCATTTGGGATATCAAGCGGCGAATCAATTACCTGGGCCCCGAGCAGGTAAGTTATCTAAATCCTAAAAGCATATTGATGAAGGCAAATGAATATTTAATTAACGTCAATAATACTATTGATAAGAGGGTACTGGATGGCCTGGTTCAATTCTTTGACGCTTCTGAAATGATGAATAAGCAGGTCAGCACTTTGTCCTCCGGGGAGCTGCAGCTTTTAATGATCATGAGCTGCTTCTTGTCAAATCGCGAACTGTTGTTACTGGATGAGCCTTTTCAATATTTAGATGATATTCAAAGGGAACGACTACGCCAATACTTATTGATTCATTTGAAACCGGAAACTACGCTGATATTGATTACACACTATGAGCATGATCTCAGACAATGGACGGACCGTAAAGTTGAAATTTGACGTTGGAAAAGGCCTTTTTTGTTTATAAAAATAAGTTCTGAAACTTTTTAGACGCCATTTGCGTATTTAAATTCTAATCAATACATTTAAATTCTTCAATATTTCCCGTGCTGACGCTAAAACAAGTTGAAAAGGTATCAAAAGCTTTAGGTGATGCTAACCGCCTGAAGATTTTACAATACATTTCCAAAAAAGGAGGATGTGGCCAATGTTCTGAGATTCAAGATGTATTGGACTTGACGCAACCTTCCATCAGTCACCATATAAAAATTTTAATTGAAGCAGAACTTATCGAGCCTGAAAAAGAAGGCAGAAATCATAAGTATAATTTGAACGACGCGTTGATCAAGGAGTATACTGCGACCGTAAGAGATCAACTTAAGTCGTTTTAAATTTTTTTAATTAATACATTGAACAATTTAAATATATCAATGTCATATAATGATGATATGATTGGATAACAGAAAAATAAGGAGAGGGGCGCTTGCGTCTATATATATCGAAACATTTAAATATATAACTAATTAAATTTGATAAAAATGAAAACCAAATTATCACTCACAACACATGAGCTGGGTTCAGTGACGTTGTCAAACCGTATTGTGATGGCACCTATGACACGGAGCCGTGCGATTAATAACATACCAAATAACCTGATGGCAACCTATTATGCGCAACGGGCGACAGCGGGGTTGATCATTACGGAAGGCGTGTCACCATCTCTTAATGGTTTGGGATATGCACGGATACCAGGAATTTTTTCTGAAGAACAGACTGCAGGTTGGAAACAAATCACACAAGCCGTGCACGACAGAGACGGTAAGATTTTCATTCAGCTTATGCACACTGGAAGAATTGGACATGGCCTCAATTTACCCGATGGGGGACGCGTTTTAGCACCCTCCGCGATTCAACCAAAAGGAAAAATGTGGACCGATCAGCAGGGTCTTCAGGATTTTCCCGTACCCCAGGAGTTAACGGCAGAAGGACTTCAACACGCAAAAAGCGAATTTATACTGGCTGCGCGCAATGCTGTTGATGCGGGATTCGACGGGGTGGAACTTCATGCTGCCAATGGTTATTTGCTAGAGCAATTTTTATCCCCATATTCCAATCAAAGGACGGACAATTATGGAGGAAGTATTCACAATAGAGCGCGTTTCGTGCTGGAAGTTGCAGAAGGCGTAGCAGACGTGATCGGCAGCGAAAAGCTGGGAATACGCTTTTCACCTTATGGACTTTACAATGACATGCCGCACTATGCAGAAATCGATGCTACTTATACTTACCTGGCGGAGGAATTGAACAAACATCGGATTGCCTATATCCATTTAGTCGACACCAGCTCCGACGGAAATCCTGAAGTGCCGGTGTCTTTAAAGAACGAAATCCGCAATAAATTTAACAACACCATCATCCTCACAGGTGGTTATAATTTGTCAAACGCGGAACGCGATCTTGCTGATGGATTGGCAGATCTAATTGGTTTTGGCAGACCTTTTATTTCGAACCCGGACCTGGTATATCGCTTTAAAAAGAACCTGCCATTAAACATCAAACTTGATGTAAGCACATTTTTTGCAGCCAGTGAAAAAGGCTATATCGATTACCCTGCGTTTGAGGAAGCAAGTGTTGGTGTTTTTTAGGCTTTTTTAAAACCCACGAATATCCCTGACTGCCGTCAGGCAGGGAATATCGATCAAAGAATGATGAATGTTGATCGGAGAATCCCTTCGACATTCGTCGTTCGACATTACCCAAGCAAACCCGTCATTCAGAGCGAAGGGGTTGAATGCGCGAAAGGGCGAAGAATCCCATTAAGATGAAATGCAACACCTGGATAACAAAATCACGAAGCGATGAAAAAGAGAATAAGCGTCGGTAGGTTCTGCAAAGTGTCTGGATTAATTAAGGTTGGTCTTTACTTTTGCAGCCTTCAAGATCGGGATGTTTCGCTGGACGGTCCGTGCCAATGAGAAAGATTGTAGGCTCAACATGACGGATCGCTAGGGCTGAAGATTGCAGATTCGACATTCGTTTCTTGCAGTCCGGAAAAAAATAAATTTAAGGACAATTTCATTGCTGACACAGGGCTGTCATACCTACATCGTTGATTAGCATAAAATTTACGCTATATGCAAGTCAAAGAAGTAAAACCTATCAATTTCATTTACTACAGGACGGAAACAAAGGTGGATAATCTCATCAACCTCATTCCAGTAGCAAAAGAAATCTATCGTGAGGCCGTAGACCACGATCTCCACATAACTGGACCTGTGCATTGGCATTATATCGGATTCACAGGTGACTAGAAGCAATCATTTACCCTGGAGATCGCACTGCCTGTCGCTGAAGTCCTGCCGGGCTATGACGGGAAGATTCATTTTAAGAGGACTCAGCCTTTTAAATGTGTTTCCCTGATTCACGAAGGTGGTTGGAGTGAGATTCCTTTTACCTACAATAAGATGATGCAATTTATCACGAAGCATAAAATGGAACCCTCTTCGATCAACCGTGAGATTTATGTCAACACAGATTTCTACAGTGCGGATGCCAACGTAACGGAAATTCAAATCGGAATAAACTGAAGGTGGGACGCAGAATATTATCGTTGAGATCGCCTCCTTCGCACGAACTTTTCCAGTTCGACAGCCCAAAAGACGATGGCGGACGCAGCGGCGGTAATTCCCAATTCCGTTAAAGTGAGCGGTTTGATCTTGAAAATATCATTGAAGAAGGGCACGTAAATGATCGTCAGTTGAAGGATGACAGTCACGATCAATGCGATGGTCATCGGCCTGTTTGAAAATATTCCGATCGTAAACGTCGACTGTCGTGGTGAGCGTATAGCCATGACATGACCAAGCTGGCTAAAGCAAAGTACAGTAAAGGTCATCGTTTGCCAATTATCATAATCATGGTTAATAGCCCATGCTTGCAAGCCAATGGTCACCAAGCCGATGAGGATACCAACAACAAGGATGTGCCAGCCCATTCCATCTGCGAAAACACTTTTGTCCGGTGCTCTTGGCTGGCGACTCATAATATTAGCTTCTGACGCTTCTGATGCTAACGCAAGGCCGGGTAGCCCATCCGATACAAGGTTTACCCATAGAATATGTGTTGGTAATAAAGGAATGGGCAGACCCAATAAAGGGGCGAGGAAAAGGGCCCATATCTCGCCCGAATTCCCTGTCATGATGTATTTGATAAACTTCAAGATGTTATCAAAAATCCTTCTTCCATGTCTAACGGCTACGATGATTGTTGCAAAATTGTCATCTAATAAGATCATGTGGGCGGCTTCTTTCGATACTTCGGTTCCGTTGATGCCCATCGCTATCCCTATATCCGCGTTTTTAAGCGCCGGAGCATCATTAACGCCATCTCCCGTCATTGCAACAAAATGTCCCTTGTTTTGAAGGCCGCTGATAATTTTGAGTTTCTGTTCGGGATCCACACGTGCATAGACACGAATACTTTCAACTTTCGAATCAAATTCTTTGTCGCTCATTTTTTGAAGCTCAAGGCCCGAAATGACCAGATCTCTTTCCGATGAAATGATTCCGAGCTCCCGTGCAATAGCCTTGGCGGTTAGCCGGTGATCACCGGTGATCATCACGGGATGGATGCCTGCGGTTTTGCATTCGGAGACAGCTTTTTTTGCTTCTTCACGCGGCGGATCGATCATGCCAGCGATTCCAATGAACGTCAAGGAATTCTCAATTTTTTCGTGGTCTAGCGCTGAGGGCATGCTTTCGAAAATGCGAATCGCGTAACCAATGGTGCGCTGACCCTTTGCTGCCATATCGTTTACCTTCATTTCTATTTCATCAACCATCTCTTTCTGATTATCCTGCAGTTTGTCAAGCAGCACGTCGACGGCACCTTTTACCACTGCTACGACACCCACGTCAGTTTGGTGAAGCGTTGTCATTCTCTTTCTTTTCGAATCGAACGGCAATTCGGCGATCCTTGGAAATTTTTTTTCTAACGTGGCTCTTTCATATTTTTTTTCTGAAGCATACTGTGCAAGCGCAACCTCTGTCGATTCACCATGCCACGTGTCATTGTCTTTCTTAACATCGTTGTTTAAGCCAATAGCGTGGAGCAGAATATCCTTGCCTGAGAAAACATTTACGAATCGTGCTACTTGGTCGACCTCATAGATTTCTTTTACAGTCATTTTATTCAACGTCAATGTGCCTGTTTTGTCGGAACAGATATAGGTCACTGACCCCAACGTTTCCACGGCAGGCAGTTTGCGTATCAGGGCGTTGTTTTTTACGAGGCGTTTTGCACCCAGGGCCAAAGCAATGGTGACAAGTGCGGGTAGGGCTTCCGGTATTGCAGCAACGGCCAAAGAAATAGAAGTTAAGAGCATCACAGACCACGACTCCCCGCGCAACCAGCCTACGACGAAAAAGGTTGCGCATAAAATGAGAATTATAATAGTAAGTCGTTTGCCAAAACCGTTTAGTTTTTTTTGAAGCGGGGTCTTGAGCTCTTCCGTTTGAATCATTTTCGCGATGCGGCCCAACTCTGTTTTCATTCCCGTAGCGATCACGTATGCAATGCCACGGCCATTGGTCACGTAGGTACCTTTGTATCCGATATTTAACCGGTCGCCAAGGGAGTAATGACCGTTGGCCAGCGGCTCAGCATTTTTTTCAACGTTGACAGACTCTCCTGTCAAGGAAGATTCATCTACTTTTAATGTGTGAGTTTCGATGAACCTTGCATCCGCCGGAATTATATCTCCAGACTCGAGTAGAATAACATCTCCTGCAACCAAATCACTTGCCTGTATTTCGATGGCTTGATTGTCACGCCGCGCTTTAGCACGGCTGGCCGTCATGTTTTCCAATGCTTCCATGGCTTTTTCTGCTCGCCATTCCTGTATAAAGCCGACAATCGAGTTAATGACAACAATGGCCAGTATCACAATGGTGTCGGTCACATCACCCACGATTCCCGATATTACGGCTGCCGCAATAAGAATCAGGGTCATAAAATCTGTGAGCTGACTTACCAGTATACTTAAAATAGTTTTTTTCTTTTTGACCTCCAGAAGATTTGGACCGTCAGTTTTCAGCCGTTGTTTTGCCTCGGCGTCCTTAAGGCCCGCAGAATTTGTTTTGAGAGTCTTCTCGATTTCAGAAACTGGCTGAATGTGGTAATCCATTGTGGCTTCTTCCTTGGCGATTATGATCTGACAAATTTTAAGACAGATTTGTTTCTAAAAACTGCTTGTTGCCTTTTTTCGATGAGGTGACCGGACGTGATTATTTTTTGACCAGGATTCTGATAGCGTATCGATTTTTGGTGACCTCCGTGTAAGAAGTTAACCTTCCATGTTATGATAACCCGTCAGCCCTATTTAAATCCGAAGACCCTTGCAAACATAATAAAATCATAACCTCCAAGTCACAATTTATCAAAATCAGTATTATCGTTTTCGATCCAGCGAAACTAAATTGCATAATTTTTTGCAGCCAATAACCTTATCAATCAATGTCTGTTAAATTATTGGTAATGGTACAGTCCTTAAGATCG
>Ga0157380_10000677_pt1 | contig 21112 bp, 21 predicted proteins | sample S35metaG_FD_119757 | JGI IMG/M metagenome (GOLD analysis project Ga0157380, IMG submission 119757) | Switchgrass rhizosphere microbial communities from Kellogg Biological Station, Michigan, USA - S3-5 metaG | ecosystem: Host-associated > Plants > Roots > Rhizosphere > Soil | place: USA...
AAAGTTACGGCGGTCCATAGCGGCAGGGAAACGCCCGGACCCATCCCGAACCCGGAAGCTAAGCCTGCCAGCGCCGATGATACTACCCAACCCGGGTGGAAAAGTAGGACACCGCCGAACACACATTAGAATCACCCCCCACAATTGCGTGGGGGGTGATTCTATATTCGCCATAATTCGACAATTCACTTCTTGAATTGTCGGGACTGGCAAATAAGTGTAGAAAGACATACGTGGTCCAGGACAGGCAGGGTGCAAGCGACCGGCGTTCGGCGCCGCGTACTTCGGGGTCCGATCGCGCCCGCCGCGCCCAGCCCAAACCCGAGGGTGAAGCACCGCGGCCCGAGGGTCCGCCGATTCCCACCGACATCGAAGCCAAGCAATTGTCGCCCGAAATCCGAGGCGAACTAACGACTTTGGATCGCGCGACGGCCGACGTCGTGGCGCGGCATCTCGTCGCCGCAGGCGAACTCCTGGACGACGACCCCGAGGCCGCGTTGGCTCACGCCCGCGCCGCCCGCGCGCGCTCCGGGCGTATCGCCGCGGTTCGCGAAGCGGTCGGCATCGCTGCTTACCACTGCGGTGACTGGGCCCAGGCATTGGCCGAACTGCGTGCGGCCCGCCGGATGGGCAGCAAGTCGCCGCTACTTGCGCTGATCGCTGATTGCGAACGTGGCGTCGGCCGCCCGGAACGCGCGGTCGAGCTGTCCCGCACACCCGAAGCTGCGCAGCTCACCGGAGACGACGCTGATGAGCTGCGCATCGTCGTGGCAGGCGCCCGCTCCGACCTCGGGCAGCACGAACAGGCCCTGGCGATTCTGTCGACCCCGCAACTGGATCCGGCCCGCACCGGACAGACGGCCGCCAGGCTGTTCTACGCGTACGCAGAAACATTGCTCGCGCTCGGCCGCGACCAAGAAGCTCTGCAATGGTTCATCAACACCGCGGCCGCCGACATCGAAGGTGTCACCGACGCCGAAGAGCGCATCACGGAGCTCGCCTGATCGTGAGCACCCTTGCGCAGGAACATGATTGCCTACTTCTCGATCTTGACGGCACGGTCTTCCGCGGTCACGAAGCCACGCCCGGCGCCGTCGAGACGCTCGCGGCAGTCCGCTCCCGCGTCCTGTTCGTCACGAACAACGCCTCCCGCGGACCGGCCGAAGTCGCCCAGCACCTGTGTGCCATGGGCTTCACCGCCAAACCCGACGACATCGTCACCAGTGCGCAAAGCGCCGCACGTCTACTGCAGGAACAGCTGCAGCCCGGCGCCGCCGTCCTCATCGTCGGCACCGACTCGCTTGCTGCCGAAGTACGCAATGTGGGCCTCAAGCCCGTTCGGCTGTGGTCCGACGATCCGGTCGCCGTTGTGCAAGGTCATTCGCCACAGACCGGCTGGGCGGACCTCGCAGAAGCGGCGCTGGCCATCCGAGGCGGGGCACTGTGGGTCGCCGCGAACGTCGACAAGACTCTGCCGTCCGAACGCGGACTGCTGCCAGGAAACGGTGCGATGGTGGCCGCCCTGCGCGCCGCCACCGACAGCGACCCGCTGGTGGCCGGCAAGCCCGAGCCGACCCTGTTGACGGATGCGTTGGCGCGCGGCAAGTTTCGCACCCCACTCGTCGTCGGCGACCGTCTCGATACCGACATAGCGGGCGCCAACGCCGCCGGTTTGCCCAGCCTGCACGTGCTCTCCGGAGTCAGCACCGCCGCCGATACCGTGCGCGCCGACGTGGGGCAACGGCCTAACTACATCGCCCAGGATCTCCGCTCGCTCAACGCCCGTGCCGACAGCCTCCGCATCGGGCCACACCCGGCGTGGTACGTCGACGTCGGCCCTACGGCCGTGACCGTGCAGTCCACCGGCCGGGACCCAGGAGACTCGTTGTCGGTGGTCCGTGCGACCGCCGGCGCAGTGTGGAACGCCCAGCTCGACGCGCGGCGCGTCGTCTTGATGGCGCTCGACGATACGGCGCGACAGGCCATGGAGCGCTGGTCCCTGCTCAGTCCGCCGAATCGGCTAGCGTGAACACCGAGATGAGTACCGACCCCGACCAGATCCGCGCCCAGATCGCGGAGTTGCTGGCAGATGTACCCGACCCCGCCCAGGAGGGTTCCAACTTCGACGAGCTCGCCGAACCGGACATCGACACCATTGCCGCGCGGCTCGAGGAGGCCCACGACCTGCTGGTGCGCGCCCTGGAATCGGTAGAGAAGGGCTAACCGCTCGTGACGCGGCGCGCTCGTGTTGACGCCGAGTTGGTGCGGCGCGGTCTCGCGCGCTCCCGGCAGCAGGCCGCTGAGCTGATCGGCGCCGGTCGAGTCTCCATCGATGGCCTGCCGGCGGCTAAACCCGCCACCGCGATCGCCGTCACCGCCTCTCTCACGGTGGAAGGCGATGACGAACGCACGTGGGTCTCCCGCGGCGCGCACAAGTTGATCGGCGCGCTCGACGCGTTCGGCCTCCCGGTCGACAACCGTCGCTGCCTGGACGCGGGCGCCTCCACCGGTGGTTTCACCGAAGTGCTGCTGGACCGCGGCGCTGGCGAGGTCGTCGCCGTCGACGTCGGCTACGGCCAGTTGGCGTGGTCGCTGCGCACCGACCCGCGGGTGATCGTCCTCGAACGCACCAACGTCCGTGAACTGACCGCTGACGCGATCGGCGGAACAGTCGACCTCGTGGTCGCTGACCTGTCGTTCATCTCGCTGGCAACCGTGCTGCCCGCGCTGACCGCCTGTGCGTCAGGAGACGCGGATATCGTTCCTATGGTGAAGCCGCAGTTTGAGGTCGGTAAGGATCGGGTCGGTGCGGGAGGGGTCGTGTCGGATCCTGACCTGCGGGTGGATGCGGTGCTTGGCGTCGCGCGCCGGGCCGCCGAACTGCGGTGGCAGACCGTCGGTGTCACCGCCAGCCCGTTGCCCGGACCGTCCGGCAATGTCGAGTACTTTCTGCACTTGCGTGCCGAGGCCAAAAGTCCACTGCAGGGCGAACAGCTGGAGCAAGCGGTATGCCGGGCCGTCGCGGAGGGCCCGCAATGACGTGCGAACGCACCATCCTGCTGGTGGTGCACACGGGTCGCGATGAGGCCACCGAGGTTGCTCGGCGGGTAGAGAAAGTGCTGGGCGACAACGGCATTGGGCTGCGCGTGCTCTCCGCCGAAGCCGTCGACCGCGGGCCGGTGCACCTGGCGCCCGACGACATGCGTGCCCTCGGGGTCGAGATCGAGGTGGTCGACGCCGATGAGCGCGCCGCCGAAGGCTGCGAGCTGGTGCTCGTCCTCGGCGGCGACGGGACCTTCCTGCGCGCCGCCGAACTGGCTCGCAACGTCGAAATACCAGTGCTCGGCGTCAATCTCGGCCGCATCGGCTTCCTCGCTGAGGCCGAGGCCGATCACATCGATACCGTGCTCGAGCACGTCATCAAGCGGAACTACCGCGTCGAGGAACGCATGACGCTCGACGTCGTGGTGCGCGCCGACGGCAAGGTCATCGATCGTGGCTGGGCGCTGAACGAGGCCAGCCTGGAGAAGGGGCCGCGGTTAGGCGTGCTGGGAGCGGTAATCGAAGTCGACGGACGGCCGGTGTCGGCGTTCGGCTGTGACGGGGTGCTGGTGGCGACTCCGACCGGGTCTACCGCGTGGGCGTTCTCTGCGGGCGGCCCGATCGTATGGCCGGATCTGGAGGCAATCCTGGTGGTGCCCAACAACGCTCATGCGCTGTTCGCCCGGCCGATGGTGACCAGTCCACACGCCACCATCGCCATCGAGATCGAGGCGGATGGCCACGACGCGCTGGTGTTCTGCGACGGCCGCCGCCAAATGGTGGTGCCCGCAGGTGGACGATTGGAGGTGACGCGCTGCGGCACCCCGCTGAGATGGGTGCGCCTGGACAGCGCGCCATTTACTGACCGGCTCGTGCGCAAGTTCCGGTTGCCGGTCACGGGGTGGCGTGGGCAGTAGTGCTAGCCGAAATCCGTATCGAGTCCCTGGGTGCCATCAGCACTGCCACCGCAGAGTTCGATCGCGGGTTCACCGTGCTGACCGGCGAGACGGGCACCGGCAAGACCATGGTCGTGACCGGGCTGCACCTGCTCGGCGGCGCCCGCGCCGACGCCACCCGGGTGCGCTCCGGCGCGAACCGTGCGGTGGTCGAAGGACGTTTCACCACAACCGAACTCGGCGACGGGGTGGCCGTCAAGGTCGACGACATCCTCGAGTCTTCTGGCGCGGACCGCGACGACGACGGCAGCGTCATCGCCGCTCGGTCGGTCAGCCGCGACGGGCCATCACGGGCCTACCTTGGCGGCCGCAGCGTGCCCGCCAAATCGCTGAGCACGTTCACCACCGAACTGCTTGCGCTGCACGGCCAGAACGACCAGCTACGGCTGATGCGTCCCGAAGAGCAACGGGCGGCTCTCGATCGTTTCGTCGACGTCGAATCACAATTGAAGAATTATCGACGGGTCCGCGCCGACTGGCGCGACGCCCGCCGCGATCTCGCCGACCGCAAACAACGAGCGCGGGAGCTCGCGCAGGAAGCCGACCGCCTCAAGTTCGGCCTCAACGAAATCGACACCGTCGCACCCGAACCCGGCGAGGACGCCACTCTGGTCGACGACATCCGCCGGCTGTCCGAACTCGACGCGCTGCGCGAAGCCGCGCAGACGGCACGCGCGGCACTCTCCGGCCTTGACGACGATCCGGCCGATGCGTCGGCGGCTCACAGCGTTGGACACGCGAAGTCGGCGTTGGAGGCGACAGACGATTCGGCCTTGCGGGCGCTGGGCGAGCAGCTGGCGGGTGCGTTGGCCGTAGTCTCCGACGTCTCAACAGAGCTCGGTGATTATTTGGCCGGATTGCCCAGCGACGCCAGCACTTTGGAGGCGAAGCTGGCCCGGCAGGCCGAGCTGCGCACGCTCACCCGCAAGTATGCCGCCGACATCGACGGCGTGCTGCGATGGGCTCTTGAGTCACGCGATCGGCTGGTGCAGCTCGATGTCTCGGAGGACGCGCTGGCCGAACTCGAACGCCGCGTCGGCGAGCTCGAGGCGAAAGTCGTCAGCGCCGCAACCGAACTCACCAAGGCGCGAACCAAGGCCGCCAAGGGTCTCGCGAAGGCGGTGACCGCCGAGTTGACGGGGCTCGCCATGGCCGACGCCGCGTTCACGGTCTCGGTCGCCGACATCCCGGCCCGCGCTGACGACTCCGCACCGCTCACCCTGCCGTCGGGGGTCACGGTCCACGCCGGGCATGACGGCGTCGATGCCGTCGAGTTCGGCTTCGCAGCACACCGCGGCACCGACGTGTTGTCGTTGAGCAAGAGCGCGTCGGGCGGCGAGCTGTCCCGGGTCATGCTTGCGCTGGAGGTGGTGCTCGCGGCCTCTGCAGAGGGCACCACGATGGTCTTCGACGAGGTCGACGCCGGGGTTGGCGGTCGCGCCGCGGTACAGATCGGCCGGCGGCTTGCCCGGCTTGCTCGAACGCACCAGGTCATCGTCGTCACGCACCTGCCGCAGGTCGCCGCATATGCCGATGTGCACCTGGTCGTCGACAGTGGCGGCAGAAACAGGTCCAGCGGAGTGCGCCGCCTCGACGATGACGACCGCGTTGCCGAACTGGCGCGGATGCTGGCCGGGTTGGGAGAGTCGGACAGCGGACGTGCGCACGCCCGTGAGCTTCTGGACGCAGCGCAGAGCGACCGCGCGGACTAAGCGCCGTGTCGACCGGCGTCGACTTCCGCCGGCAACCTCATCGAACTGTTCGAGGCGTACCAGGGTCGAAGCCTCGTGTTGCAAATGTGACAAAAGGTACTTCTGAGGCTGGTGTTACGGCGCGCCTCCACCTTCTAGCTGCCGTTCCTCGACAGAATCGGCCCCATGAAGATGTCAGCGCTGCTATCCCGTTCTGCCAGCTCACGGCCGGGCATCACCGGTACCGCCCGGGTTGATCGCGACATCGATCGGCTACTGAGGCGAGTCACCCCGGGTGACATCGTCGTCATCGACGCTCTGGACCTTGACCGGATCACCGCCGACGCGCTCGTCGAGGCAAACGTCGCCGCGGTCGTCAACGCGTCGCCGTCCATCTCCGGTCGCTACCCCAACCTCGGACCGGAGGTGCTCGTGACCAACGGCGTCATCCTGATCGACGAGACTGGGCCCGAGGTCTTCAAGAAGGTCAAGGACGGCGCACGCGTGCGACTCCACGAAGGTGGGGTGTACTCCGGAGACCGCAGGCTGATCCTCGGCACCGAGCGCACCGACCACGAGATCCACGAACTGATGCACGAGGCGAAGAGCGGCTTGGTGGCTCACCTCGAGGCGTTCGCCGGCAACACGATCGAGTTCATCCGCAGTGAGAGCCCGCTGCTGATCGACGGCATCGGCATCCCCGACATCGACGTCGACATCAGCCGCAGGCACGTGGTGGTCGTCGCCGAGGAGCTCAGCGCCGCCACCGACCTGAAGGCGCTCAAGCCGTTCATCAAGGAGTACCAGCCGGTCCTGGTCGGCGTCGGCAGCGGCGCCGACGTCCTGCGCAAGGCCGGTTATCGGCCGCAGCTCATCGTCGGCGACCCCGACAAGATCAGCGGCGAGACGCTGCGATGCGGCGCCCAGGTGGTGCTGCCTGCAGACGCCGACGGCCATGCCGCCGGTCTCGAGCGCATCCAGGATCTGGGTGTGGGGGCGATGACGTTTCCCGCCGCAGGCTCCGCCGCCGACCTGGCGCTTCTGCTGTGCGATCACCATGGCGCATCGCTGATCGTCACCGCCGGCCACACCGCGAGCATCGAGGAGTTCTTCGACCGGTCACGGCAGCGCACCAACCCGTCGACGTTCCTGACCCGGCTCAAGGTCGGCGAGAAGCTGGTTGACGCCAAAGCCGTTGCCACCCTGTACCGCAGCAGGGTGTCGGGCGGCGCCATCGCACTGCTGGTGCTGGCGATGCTGATCGCGGTGATCGCCGCCTTGTGGGTGTCACGCGCCGACGTCGCGGTGCTCGACTGGATCGCCGACTACTGGAATCGGTTCTCGCTCTGGGTTCAGGGCTGGGTCACCTAGGGAGCCCTCATGATTTCCCTACGCACACACGCGATTTCGCTCGCGGCAGTGTTCCTCGCGCTGGCCATCGGGGTGGCGCTCGGTTCGGGCCTGCTGTCGAACACGGTGCTGTCCGGTCTGCGCGACGACAAGAACCAACTGCAGAATCAGATCAACACGCTCACCGACGACAAGAACGCGCTGAACGAAAAGCTGAACGCCGCAGGCGAATTTGATGCACAGATGTCGCCGCGAATCCTGCACGAGGCGCTGGCGGGCAAGTCCGTCGTGGTGTTCCGCACCCCCGACGCCAATGACGACGACGTGGACGCCCTGACTCGGATGGTGGGGCAGGCCGGTGGCGCGGTCACCGGGACGATCGCGTTGACCCAGGAGTTCGTGGACGCCAACTCTGCGGAGAAGTTGCTGTCGGTGGTGAACTCGCCGATCGTGCCGGCCGGGGCGCAGCTGAGCACCACGTCGGTGGACCAGGGATCGCAGGCGGGCGACCTGTTGGGAATCGCTCTGCTGATCAACAAGGATCCCAAGGTTCAGGTGGTCGACGATGCGCAGCGCGACACCGTGCTCGCGGCGCTACGCGACACCGGTTTTGTGACGTACGGCACCCAGCGGATCGGTCCCGCCAACACCGCGCTGATCGTCACCGGCGGGGGGTTGAGCGAGAACGCAGGCAACCAGGGTGCGACCGTCGCCCGGTTCGCCGCAGGCCTGACCCCGCACGGTTCGGGCACCGTCGTCGCGGGACGTGACGGCTCCGCATCCGGCACCGCCGCGGTGGCGGTGACCAGGTCTGACGCCGCCCTGAACAGCGCGGTGAGCACGGTCGACGACGTCGACGCCGAGTCCGGCCGCATCACCACGGTGCTGGCGCTGACTGACCTGATCAACGGCGGACGGCCCGGTCAGTACGGCGTCGGCCAGGGCGCGTCATCGGTAACGCTGCCGCAATAGTCCCGTTGCACGCCGGGGCCCACCGTGGCACGCGGGGGCCCACCCAGTGGCGTGTCAGCGACGGCATGTCGGCGTCGGTGTTAAGGTGGGGTTCCGTGGGTCGGCAGGCCCCAAGCTAGGACTCAGCCTAGAAAAGTAAGCCCTGCCCGTCGTCACGGAGGTTGCTCTTGCCAGCGTTACGCAAGCACCCGCAATCCGCCACCAAGCACCTCTTCGTAACCGGCGGCGTGGTTTCCTCACTCGGCAAGGGCCTGACGGCGTCCAGCCTCGGCCAGTTGCTGACGGCGCGGGGCTTGCAGGTGACCATGCAGAAGCTGGACCCCTACCTCAACGTCGACCCCGGCACCATGAACCCCTTCCAGCACGGCGAGGTGTTCGTCACCGAGGATGGTGCCGAGACCGACCTCGACGTCGGACACTACGAGCGCTTCCTCGACCGCAACCTGTCCGGTTCGGCCAATGTCACGACGGGACAGGTGTATTCGTCGGTGATCGCCAAGGAGCGTCGCGGCGAGTACCTCGGCGACACCGTGCAGGTCATCCCGCACATCACCGACGAGATCAAGAGCCGGATCCTGGAAATGGCCCAACCCGACGCGGATGGGCACCGGCCCGATGTGGTGATCACCGAAATCGGCGGCACCGTCGGCGATATCGAGTCCCTGCCCTTCCTGGAAGCCGCGCGGCAGGTGCGGCACGAGGTCGGCAGGGAGAACTGCTTCTTCCTGCACTGCTCGCTGGTGCCCTACATGGCGCCCTCGGGCGAACTCAAGACCAAGCCCACGCAGCACTCGGTGGCGGCGCTGCGCAGCATCGGTATCACCCCCGACGCACTCATCCTGCGCTGCGATCGGGACGTGCCCGAACCGCTGAAGAACAAGATCGCCCTGATGTGCGACGTCGATATCGACGGCGTGATCTCCACTCCCGACGCGCCGTCGATCTACGACATTCCCAAGGTGTTGCACCGTGAGGAACTCGATGCCTACGTGGTGCGCCGACTGAATCTGCCGTTCCGCGACGTCGACTGGGCCCAGTGGAACGATCTCCTTCAGCGCGTGCACGAGCCGCAGGAGACGGTGCGGATCGCCTTGGTGGGCAAGTACATTGACCTCTCCGATGCCTATCTGTCGGTGGCAGAGGCACTACGGGCCGGTGGGTTCAAGCACCGCGCCAAGGTCGAGATGCGCTGGGTGGCCTCCGACGACTGCGAAACCGAGAGCGGCGCCGCCGCCGCGCTGAGCGACGTGCACGGTGTGCTGATCCCAGGCGGTTTCGGCATTCGTGGCATCGAGGGCAAGATCGGCGCGATCTCGTACGCCCGCAAGCGGGGCCTGCCGGTTCTCGGCCTGTGCCTGGGGTTGCAGTGCATCGTCATCGAGGCGGCGCGCTCGGTCGGGCTCACCGAGGCCAACTCCGCGGAGTTCGATCCGAAGACGCCGGACCCGGTGATCTCCACGATGGCCGACCAGCGCGACGCGGTCGCCGGGGAGGCGGACCTCGGCGGCACCATGCGACTCGGTGCGTATCCCGCCGTGCTGGAGGCGGGTTCGATTGTGGCGCAGGCATATCAGGCCACCGAAGTATCGGAGCGGCACCGCCACCGTTACGAGGTGAACAACGAGTACCGCGACCGCATCGCCGAAAGCGGGCTGAGGTTCTCCGGCACCTCCCCGGACAGGCATCTGGTGGAATTCGTCGAGTACGACGCCGATCTCCATCCGTTCATCGTCGGCACCCAGGCGCACCCGGAACTCAAGAGCCGGCCCACCAGGCCGCATCCGCTGTTCGTCGCGTTCATCGGCGCTGCGCTGAAGTACAAGGCCGAAGAACGATTGCCGGGCATGGACATTCCAGAGCAGCGGTCGAACGGTGTCGAGCATGCGGACAACGTGGCGCAACTGCTGCAAGAACCCGCGGCCCGTGGCTGAACACGACTTCGGGACGGTCTCATCCGAAACGCTTTACATCGGAAACATTTTCGCGCTGCGCGCCGACGAGGTCCGGATGCCGCACGGCAACGTCGCGCGCCGCGAAGTGATCGAGCATTACGGCGCGGTGGCCGTCCTGGCGTTGGACCAGGCCAACAACGTCGTCATGGTCTACCAGTACCGTCATCCTGTCGGCCGTCGGCTGTGGGAACTGCCTGCGGGGCTGCTGGACCTCGGCGGTGAAGCACCGCACATCTCGGCCGCTCGCGAACTCAAGGAAGAGGCCGGGCTCGAGGCCGCCGAGTGGCGGGTGCTGGTCGACCTGGTGTCGGCGCCCGGATTCAGCGACGAAGGCGTGCGGGTGTACCTCGCTACCGGGATCACCGATGTCGGCCGGCCGGACGCCCACGACGAGGAAGCCGATCTTCAGGTGAAGTGGTTTCCCCTCGACGAGGCCAGGCGTATGGTGCTGGCCGGCGAGATCGTGAATTCCATTGCGGTAGCCGGCATTCTGGCCGCCCACGACGTCGAGGACCCGTCGTCACTTCGACCTGTCGACGCCCCGTGGATCGACAGGTCGAAAGCCTTCGCCGCCAGGCGGGCCGACACATGACCACCTTCCGGCCCGCCCTGGATGACCAGCTTCAGGGCTACCTCGACCACCTCACGATCGAGCGCGGCGTCGCGGCCAACACCCTGAGTTCGTATCGCCGCGATCTGCGCCGTTACGCCGAGCACCTGACCGAGCGGGGCATCGACGATCTGGCCAAGGTCACCGAGGCGGACGTCAGCGAGTTTCTGGTATCGCTGCGCCGTGGCGATCCCGACACGAAAACCACGCCGCTGTCGGCGGTATCGGCGGCCCGCGCGGTGGTCGCCGTGCGGGGGCTGCACCGCTTCGCGGCCTCCGAGGGGCTCACGGAGGTGGACGTCGCGCGGGCGGTCAAGCCGCCCACCCCGAGCCGTCGGCTGCCCAAGAGCCTGACCATCGACGAGGTGCTGGCCCTGCTCGAAGGCGCCGGCGGCGACACCGAGGCCGACGGGCCCCTGACCCTGCGTAACCGCGCACTGCTGGAGCTGCTGTACTCGACCGGCGCCCGGATCTCGGAGGGGGTCGGGCTGGACATCGACGACATCGACACCCAAGCACGGTCGGTGCTCCTGCGCGGTAAGGGCGGCAAGCAGCGGCTGGTGCCGATCGGCAGGCCGGCAGTCATCGCGCTAGAGGCTTACCTGGTGCGTGGTCGTCCCGAGCTGGCCCGCCGCGGCCGGGGCACGCCCGCGATCTTCCTCAACGCCCGCGGCGGCCGTCTGTCGCGGCAGAGCGCGTGGCAGGTGCTGCAGGACGCTGCCGAACGCGCAGGCATCAATGCTGCGGTGTCGCCGCACGTGTTGCGCCACTCGTTTGCCACCCATCTGCTCGACGGCGGCGCCGACGTCCGTGTCGTACAGGAGTTGCTCGGCCACGCGTCGGTGACGACCACGCAGATCTACACCATGGTTACCGTGCACGCGCTGCGCGAGGTCTGGGCCGGGGCGCATCCCCGGGCGAGGTGAACGTTCTCGCGGCATCGCGCGTTGGAACCGGATATGACGGACATTGCCGTAATAGGAGCAGGTCCGGCGGGTGTCTCGGTGGCGTTGAGCCTGCGTGACCGCGGGCTGTCGCCCCTGTTGATCGAACGGGGCGACCACGTGGGTTCGTCGTGGCGAGGTCGCTACGACCGACTGAAACTGAACACCGGCAGGACGTTCTCGCACCTGCCGAACCGGCCGTACCCGAAGGGGACCCCGATGTTCCCGACCCGCGACGACGTCGTCGCCCACCTCGAACGCCACGCCCGTGAAAGCGGGATCGAGCTGCAGCTGGGTACCGAAGTCACCCGCATCGACCGGCAAGCGACCCGTTGGCGACTGGAAACCTCGACAGGCGACATCGATGCGCGACAGGTCGTGGTGGCCAACGGTAACCAGCACACACCGCGGATTCCCGAATGGCCCGGGGAGTTCATGGGCGAAGTGCTGCACTCGTCGGACTACCGCAACCGCGGTCCGTATCAGGGCAAGAACGTGCTGGTTGTTGGGGGCGGGTCGTCCGGGATGGAGATCGCCCACGACCTCGCCACGGGCGGCGCGGCCAAGGTCTGGCTGGCGGTGCGGACCCCGCCGAACATCATGCTGCGGTCGCTTCCCGGTGGCCTGCCGGGCGATCTGGTCTCCCTCCCGCTATATCGCGCCCCCGTCCGTATCGCCGACGCGATCAGCCGGGCGGCGCGCCGCAAGAACCTCGGCGACCTGAGAGAGTTCGGATTGCCGATCCCGGAAGAGGGCGTGTTCTCGCGGGTGAAACGTCTCGATCAGGTGCCGTCGCTGGTCGACATGGATGTCATCGACGCGATCAGGGATGGGTCGATCGAGGTGGTGTCGACCGTCGAGTCGTTTGACGGCGGCAAGGTTGTTCTGGTGGACGGATCTCGGCTGGAGGCATACGCCGTCATTCTGGCCACCGGCTACTTACGTGGTCTGGAACCGCTGGTCGGCCACCTCGGCGTGCTGGACGCGAAGGGTAAGCCCGTCAGTTGGAGAGTGCGGCCCGCTGCGGAAGGGCTGCGGTTCATCGGCTACGACGTCCGGCCGTCCCTTATCGGTTACATGGCCAAGCAGTCCAAGCGCATGGCGAGGCGGATCGCCAGTGAGTTGTCAGCTAACTAGAAGCTCCGACTCCAGCACGATGTCGGGAGCGAGCGTCTGATACTCGCCGTGGGTCTTGTGCTCGACGGTGTCGAACAGCTTGCCCTGCTGCTCCTTCATGAACCCGCGGTACTTCGGCGAGCCCGGAATCAGGATGTTGTCGGCAACCACGATCGACCCGCGGTGCAGCCAGCCGCGGTCGCGAATGCTCTGCAGATCGGCCAGGTAGGCGGCCTTGTCGTGATCGATGAACAGCAGGTCGATCGTGCCGGCGCCGAACCCGTGTTCGCGGGCCAGCGTGTCGAGGGTCAGGCCGCCGTCGCCGATCGACCCGACCACACACGTGACCCGGTCATCGACGCCGGCGTGCGCCCAAATACGCCGCGCCACTTCGGCGTTGGCGGCCGAGAGCTCGACCGAGAACACCTTGGCCGATGGAGCGGCGCGGGCGATTCGCAGCGAGCCGTAGCCGCAGTAGGTCCCCAGTTCCAGCGCCACGCCCGCGTTGGCGCGGCGGACCGCGGCGTCGAGCAGCTCGCCCTTCTCGTCGCCGACGTTGATCAAGAACGACTTCTCGTATGCGAACTGGTCGACCTTGGCGATCACGTCGTCGATGTCGCCCCGGCGTGCATTGGCGACGACGTAGTCGGCAGCGGCGGCTTCGCGCCCGTCGCCGATCTCGCCGGTCTTGGTGATGTTGCGAGCCCCGATCGCCAGCCGCCAGAACGACCAGCGCAGAAACGGCACCCGCTGCTTCAGGGTCATGATCGCCAGCGTATGCGGACGGCCGGATCGATTGGGTTCTACGTTGCCCGCGGGTCTGCCAGACCAGGCAGTCACCTCCCGTTAAACTTGCCCGGATGTCCGGAATGGGTGTGGTCGGCCTGACCAGCGACGGTCGGGCATGACCGACGACGGGGCAACCGCCGAATTCGGCTTGACCGGCCGCCCGCCCCGGCCCGTTCCCGAGCCCACCCCGAAGACTGTGCACGGCCCGGCCAAGGTCATCGCGATGTGCAACCAGAAGGGCGGCGTCGGAAAGACGACGTCGACCATCAACCTGGGCGCCAGCCTGGCCGAGTACGGTCGGCGGGTGCTGCTGGTGGACCTCGATCCGCAGGGCGCGCTGTCAGCGGGGCTCGGGGTGCAGCACTACGAACTCGAGCACACGGTGCACAACCTGCTGGTCGAGCCCCGGGTGTCGATCGACGACGTACTGATCCACACCCGCGTTCCGGGCATGGACCTGGCGCCGAGCAACATCGACCTGTCCGCCGCCGAGATTCAGTTGGTGAATGAGGTGGGCCGCGAGCAGTCACTGGCCCGCTCGTTGTATCCGGTGCTCGACCGCTACGACTATGTGCTGATCGACTGCCAGCCGTCGCTGGGGCTGCTCACCGTGAACGGGCTGGCGTGCAGTGATGGCGTGATCATCCCGACCGAGTGTGAGTACTTCTCGCTGCGCGGCCTCGCGCTGCTGACGGACACCGTCGACAAGGTGCACGATCGGCTGAACCCGAAGCTGTCGATCAGCGGCATCCTGATCACCCGATACGATCCCCGCACCGTCAACTCCCGCGAAGTGATGGCCAGGGTCCTGGAGAGGTTCGGCGATCTGGTGTTCGACACCGTCATCACCCGCACGGTGCGCTTCCCCGAGACGAGCGTCGCAGGCGAACCGATCACCACGTGGGCACCGAAATCTGCTGGGGCCGAAGCATATCGGTCGTTGGCGCGCGAGGTCATCTCCCGGTTCGGCGCGTGAACACGGAAATCGAGCCGGAAGAGCAGACCCAACAGAGCGGCTTCCAGGTCCGGCTGAGCAATTTCGAGGGGCCGTTCGACCTGCTGCTGCAGTTGATCTTCGCGCACCGCCTCGACGTCACCGAGGTGGCGCTGCATCAGGTAACGGACGACTTCATCGCGTACACCAAGGCGATCGGCCCGCAGATGGAGCTCGAGGAGACGACCGCGTTCCTCGTCGTCGCCGCCACGCTGCTGGACCTCAAGGCCGCCCGGCTGCTGCCCGCCGGCGAAGTGCACGACGAGGACGACCTCGCGCTGCTGGAGGTCCGCGACCTGCTGTTCGCACGGCTGCTGCAGTACCGGGCGTTCAAGCACGTCGCGGAGATGTTCGCCGAACTCGAGGCCGCGGCACTGCGCAGCTATCCGCGGTCGGTGTCGCTGGAGAAGCGCTACGAGGAGCTGCTGCCCGAGGTGATGCTGGGCGTCGACGCGGAGAGCTTCGCGCAGATCGCGGCGGCCGCGTTCACGCCGCGGCCGGTGCCGACGGTGGCCACCGACCATCTGCACCAGGTCATCGTGTCGGTGCCCGAGCAGGTCAGCAATCTGATGAATCTGCTGGAGAGCCGGGGCATCGGGCAATGGGCGACGTTCTCCGAGCTGGTGGCCGACTGCGGGGCGCCGATCGAGATCGTCGGCCGGTTCCTGGCGCTGCTCGAGCTGTATCGGTCGCGGGCGGTAGCATTCGATCAATCAGAACCGCTTGGTGTGCTCCAGGTTTCGTGGACCGGAGAGCGGCCGGCCAATGACCACCTCGCGGCGGAAGTAGACCAACATGAATGACGAAATCCCCACGGATATCCACACGGATCTTCCCACCGACCTGGACCTGGGCATCGACGTCGCGACCGCACCCGAGCTGGAGGACTCCGAACTCGGTGCGGCCCTCGAGGCGCTGCTGTTGGTGGTGGACACGCCGGTGACGGTGGAGCAGCTTGCCGTCGCTACCGAGCAGCCGGCCTACCGGGTGGGGGCCAAGTTGCAGTTGATGGCCGAAGAGCTCACGGCCCGCGACAGCGGTATCGATCTGCGGGAAGCCGGCGGTGGCTGGCGGATGTACACCCGGGCGCGATTCGCGCCGTATGTCGAGCGGCTGCTGCTCGACGGCGCCAGGTCGAAGCTGACCCGCGCGGCGCTGGAGACGCTGGCGGTGGTCGCGTACCGGCAGCCCGTGACGCGGGCCCGGGTGAGCGCGGTGCGCGGCGTGAACGTGGACGCGGTGATGCGCACGCTGCTGGCGCGCGGGCTGATCACCGAGGCCGGCACCGATCCCGACACCGGCGCGGTAACGTTCGCGACGACCGAGCTGTTCCTGGAACGGCTGGGCCTGACGTCGTTGACCGACCTGCCCGACATCGCGCCGCTGTTGCCCGACGTCGACGTCATCGACGACCTGAGCGAATCCCTTGGCGAGGAGCCACGTTTCATGAAGCTCAGCGGTGCCCGGGCGGCCGAGGCGCCGATGTCGTTCGACGTGGACCAGGAGTGACATGGCAGACTCGGAGGGCGTGCGTCTGCAGAAGGTATTGTCGCAGGCCGGAATCGCGTCGCGGCGCGTCGCCGAGAAGATGATCCTCGACGGCCGGGTCGAGGTCGACGACCGCGTGGTCACCGAGCTGGGCACCCGGGTGGACCCGGACGTTTCGGTGATCCGCGTCGACGGCGCCCGCATCACGGTGGATGACACGCTGGTGCATCTCGCGATCAACAAGCCGCGGGGGATGCATTCGACGATGTCCGACGACCGCGGGCGGCCGTGCATCGGCGACCTTGTCGAGCATCGAGTGCGGGGCAACAAGAAGCTTTTTCACGTAGGGCGTCTTGACGCCGACACCGAAGGGCTGATGTTGTTGACCAACGACGGTGAACTCGCACACCGGTTGATGCATCCGTCGTTCGAGGTGCCGAAGACATACGTGGCAACCGTCGACGGCTCGGTGCCGCGGGGGCTGGGCCGCAAGCTGCGCGCCGGGATAGAACTGGACGACGGGCCTGCGCATGTCGACGATTTCGCGCTTGTCGACAAGGTGCCCGGCAAGACGCTGGTGCGGGTGACGCTGCACGAGGGCCGCAAGCGGATCGTGCGGCGGCTGTTGGCGGCGGTCGGATATCCGGTGCAGGAGTTGGTACGCACGGACATCGGCTCAGTGTCGTTGGGCGACCAACGGCCCGGCAGCATCCGGGTGTTGAGCCGCAAGGAGGTCGGGGAGTTGTACAAGGCGGTGGGGTTGTGAGCTCCTCGCTGGTCATCGCGGTCGACGGACCCGCAGGCACCGGAAAGTCATCGGTGTCACGGGGTTTGGCGCGTTCATTGGACGCACGCTATCTGGATACCGGCGCGATGTACCGGATCGTGACGCTCGCGGTGCTACGTGCCGGGGTCGATCTTGGCGACGTGGACGCTATCGGGGCAACCGCGGCGAACGTCGACCTCGCAGTCGGGTATGACCCCGAGGAGGATCGCTCTTACCTTGCCGGCGAAGATGTTTCGGTCGAGATCCGCGGCGACGAGGTGACCAAGGCGGTCTCGGCGGTCTCGGCCGTTCCCGCGGTGCGCACGCGGTTGGTGCAGATGCAGCGCGAACTGGCGGCGGGCCAGGGGAGCGTCGTCGTCGAGGGCCGCGACATCGGCTCCGTGGTGCTGCCCGACGCCGACGTCAAGATCTTCCTCACCGCGTCGGCCGAGGAACGCGCACGGCGGCGCAACGACCAGAACGTCGCGTCCGGGCTGGGCGACGACTACGAAGCCGTGCTGGCCGACGTCAAGCGCCGCGATCACCTGGATTCGACGCGGAAGGTGTCGCCGTTGCGGGCGGCCGACGATGCGTTGGTGGTCGATACCAGCGACATGACCGAGGCAGAGGTGATCGCGCATCTTCTGGATCTCGTCACACAACATGCCGGGGCGCCGCGATGAGCTCACACGACTCTGAGGCAACCTGGGCCGACGAAAGCGATTGGGAGCTCGGCGCGGAAGAGGTCGCCGAGGCGATCGAGGAAGCCGCGGCACCGCCACCGGTGGTGGCCGTCGTGGGCCGCCCGAACGTCGGCAAGTCGACGTTGGTGAACCGCATCCTCGGCCGCCGCGAGGCGGTGGTGCAGGACGTGCCCGGTGTGACCCGCGACCGGGTGTCGTATGACGCGCTGTGGTCGGGGCGGCGGTTCGTCGTGCAGGACACCGGCGGATGGGAGCCGGACGCAAAAGGTCTGCAGCAGTTGGTGGCCGAGCAGGCTTCGGTGGCAATGCGCACCGCAGACGCGATCGTCTTCGTCGTTGATGCGACGGTAGGGGCGACAACAGCCGATGACGCGGCGGCGCGACTCTTGCAGCGGTCGGGCAAGCCAGTCTTCTTGGCGGCCAACAAGGTTGACAACGAGCGTCTCGAGGCAGACGCAGCGGAGCTGTGGTCCTTGGGGCTTGGCGAGCCGTATCCGGTCAGTGCGATGCACGGGCGCGGCGTGGCCGATCTTCTGGACAAGGTCGTCGATTCACTGCCAGCGGTGTCCGAGATGGCGTCGGGCGGGGGAGGCCCGCGACGGGTTGCGTTGGTGGGCAAGCCGAATGTGGGCAAGAGCTCGCTGCTGAATCGGCTGGCCGGTGACGAGCGCTCCGTGGTGCACGACGTGGCGGGCACCACCGTCGACCCGGTCGACTCGCTGATCGAAATGGACGGCAAAATCTGGCGTTTCGTCGATACGGCGGGATTGCGCCGCAAGGTCGCGCAGGCGAGCGGACACGAGTTCTATGCATCGGTGCGCACGCACGGCGCCATCGATGCCGCCGAGGTGGCCGTCGTGTTGATCGACGCATCGCAGCCGCTGACCGAACAGGACCAGCGGGTGCTGTCGATGGTGATCGAGGCGGGCAGGGCTTTGGTGCTGGCGTTCAACAAGTGGGACCTGGTCGACGAGGATCGCCGCTACCTGCTGGACCGGGAGATCGAGCGCGAGCTGGCGCAGTTTGAGTGGGCGCCGCGGGTCAACATCTCGGCCAAGACGGGCCGGGCGGTGCAGAGACTGGTGCCCGCGCTGGAGAAGTCGCTTGCGTCGTGGGACACCCGGGTGCCGACGGGGCGGTTGAACACCTTCTTCAAGGAGGTGGTGGCCGCCACGCCGCCACCGGTCCGGGGCGGCAAGCAACCCCGAATTCTTTTCGCCACGCAGGCGACTGCGCGTCCGCCGACATTTGTGTTGTTCACCACAGGTTTTCTCGAGGCCGGATACCGCCGGTTCCTGGAGCGGCGGTTACGCGAGACGTTCGGCTTCGAGGGCAGCCCGATCCGGATCAACTTAAGGGTGCGGGAAAAGAGGGGCGCGAAGTCTCGCTAGGGTTAGCCAAGTGCCCGTTTCCCACATGATCCTGATCGCCCTGGCGGGCGTCGGGGCGGGAGCGATCAACGCGGTCGTTGGCTCGGGTACTCTGATCACCTTTCCGACCCTGGTGGCGCTGGGCTATCCGCCGGTGACGGCGACGATGTCGAATGCGGTCGGCCTGGTTGCCGGCGGCGTCTCGGGTACCTGGGGATATCGGCGTGAGCTACGCGGCCAGTGGGACCGGCTGCGCTGGCAGATCCCGGCGTCGCTGATCGGCGCGGGTCTCGGGTCATGGCTGCTGCTGCACCTGCCGGAGACGGTGTTCGAAAAGGTCGTGCCTGTCCTGCTGGTGCTGGCGCTGGGTCTGGTGGTGGTCGGGCCGCGCATCCAGGAGTGGGCGCGACGGCGCGCCGAGTTATCCGGCCAGTCCCCGGAACACGTGAGCGGACGACAGATGGCCGCGCTGGTGTTCGGCACGTTCGTGATCGGGATCTACGGCGGCTATTTCACGGCGGCGCAGGGCATCATGCTGATCGCGGCGATGAGTGCACTGCTGCCGGAGGACATGCAGCGGATGAACGCCGCGAAGAACCTGCTGTCGCTGCTGGTGAACATCGTTGCGGCGGTGGCCTACACCGTCGTCGCATTCGACAGGATCAGCTGGGCGGCGGCGGGATTGATCGCGGTGGGCTCTCTGGTCGGAGGATTCCTCGGCGCACACTACGGACGCCGGCTGTCGCCGAACGCATTGCGAGCGGCGATCGTGATGGTCGGCGCCATCGGGCTGTATCGGCTGGTAACCCTTTAGGGGCGAGGGTCGGTCTGCGGTAGGCTTTCGACCTGCTGCCGGCGATCCCGGCAGCACCGCGGGCTGTGGCGCAGTTTGGTAGCGCACTTGACTGGGGGTCAAGTGGTCGCAGGTTCAAATCCTGTCAGCCCGACAACTGTGATGTCTCGGGACATCGTTGACAGGTGTCCCGAGACGTTGTTGGCATCTAGAGCCTGTTTTCGGGTGAGTTTCCGCATTTGACGCCGCGTGGTTGGTAGTCGCGGGTGGGGTCTAGGACCAGTTTGCGGATGAGTGCTCCGGTGTCGCGGTCCAGGACGCGGATGTCGAGGTCGTCGGCCAGGACGATGACTTTGGTGCCGCGTCGTCGCTTGCTTAACCCAATGTGGTGCAGGTGGCTGTTGTATCGGATAGTGATGACGCCGGCGGCGTCGATTTTGTCGTGGCGCACGCGGTAGTGCGGGGGGATCTGGTAGCCGGTCGGGAATGCCTTGGGCCGGTCGTGGAACGCCTCGATGGGTGTGCGGCGTCGTAGCGCCCGGTGGGGGCGAACGCTGTTGTAGTAGGCCAGGAATGCGTCGATCTGGTGTTGCAGCTCGGCGATGGTGGTGGCTGCGGGTAGCGCCCGGAGGTGTTTTTTGAGGGTTTGGTGGAAGCGCTCGACCTTGCCGCAGGTCTGCGGATGGTAGGGCCGCGAGCGGCTGTATTTGATGCCGAGTTCGCCGAGGGTGATCTCCAGGGCGGTGCGTCCGTCGCCGCGGTGTTTGGCGGTGAAGATGGCCCCGTTATCGGTCAGCACGCCGGCCGGTGTGCCCCACCGAGCGAAGGCCGTGGTGAAGGTGTCGACAACGTCGGGGCCGGTGGTGACGGGTCGGGCCTGGCTGGCGATGGCGGTGCGGGAGTGGTCATCGAGGATGTCGAGGATTTCTACCTCGGTGTGATCGGCGAGGTGCCAGTGCGTGACATCGGCCTGCCACAGCTGGTTGGGTAGGTCGGCGCAGAAGCGTTTCCATGCGGAGCGGGGCCGTTTCTGTGGCTGGGGGACGACGAACCCTCGGCGCTTGAGGATGCGCCAGATCGTGGAGGTCGCAGGCGCTTTGGTGACGGCGGGGTCGCGGGCGAGGTGTTCGGCGATGGTGGTCGCACCGGCGTCGAAGCCTTGCTTGTCGAGCGTCTTGCGGAGCCGCACGATGGTGTCTTCGACCTCGATGGGCACCGCCCGCGGATTGTGATGGGCCCGGCGCGAGCGCGGCGCGAACGCCGCATTGCCTTCGGCTTCGTAGCGCCGCACAAGGTGCTGTACCCAGGTGCGGGAGACGTCGTAGTCGCGGGCGACTTCGCTTTTGCTGCGTCCTTCCAGCACGACGGCGGTGATGACGAGCTGTGCCTTCGACATGGCTGGCCTCCCACCTCAGCAGAGGTACCAACTATGTCGCGAGACAGCTGCCAACTATGTCGTGAAACCAGACACTGCGTCGACACTGCGTCAACACTGCGAGTGTGATTGTCTTTGGCCGGTGACAGGTTGGGCCCGGGTCTTTGTAGCACTCTTTCGTAGGGGTTTGGCCGCCAAGC
>Ga0157380_10000680_pt1 | contig 21080 bp, 20 predicted proteins | sample S35metaG_FD_119757 | JGI IMG/M metagenome (GOLD analysis project Ga0157380, IMG submission 119757) | Switchgrass rhizosphere microbial communities from Kellogg Biological Station, Michigan, USA - S3-5 metaG | ecosystem: Host-associated > Plants > Roots > Rhizosphere > Soil | place: USA...
GCGTCGGAATGACATGCGGCGCACTCTTATCGACAGTCGGGTCGGCACTCCCCACGGCGGGGGAGCGTCGCATCGCGGCGGTCGAATTTGTCAACGGTCCGCGGTCGAGGCATCGAATATACGTTCGCTCATCAACGGCGGTGCCCGTCGAGATCGAAGGCGTGGCGATGGCCTTCGGTTCATTCTCCGCGGGTCCGACCGCGAGCGGACTCACGACGCGTTTCGCCGAGGGCCGAGTCAAAGCATTCCAAGCTGTCGGCTTCGACGCGTGCAAAGCAGCTGCCGTGAGCGGCGACCGTGACTATCGGACGCCCACGGGGTCGTTCGCCAGCAAGATAGAGTGCACGCGGAAGCCGTTCACGATGAACCGGCCGCTGACGCTCGGCTGGAAGATCAGCTATTCGTTGCCGTCGGCCGCGACTACTTCAACATCCCGCTGAGCATGCTGGTCACGCCTGAGCCGCCCGCCTTACCGATGTAGTCGGTAACGGTGGGTGCGAACGCCGCGACTGTCTCAGGCTTCATGCCCAACTTGCCGAGCGCGCCATTCAGGCCGGCGAGATTGCCGAGCGGACCGGCAACGGCTCCCAGCTTCTTCGCTGTCTCCATGTACTTGGTGGCGCCGGGCACCAGCGACGTGACCTGGTCGAAGTCGCCCTTGGCCAGCTTCTCTTTCGCCAACGTCAGGTAGGAACCGATGCCGCCCTTGGCCTGGTTCTCCGTGATCCCGAACTTGCTCATCAGCATGCTCGTCAACGGGTCCTTGAGCGCCCCCGCAAGAGATCCCAGAGTGGAGCCCTGTGCGTAGACGCCGGCAGGGATGGAGATCAATGTCAGCAGTGCAATGCGTCGGTTCATGAGTGTCTCCTCGCCATGCGTGTGGCAGCAGGCGGCGGAGTATATCGGAGGGTCGCGGCGACGAGGTCGTCAGTCGTCGATTTCCAACCGCAAGCCATTGTGTTCGTCGGGTTGCAGGAAACCCTGGCGTTCGAGCAGCCAGATCTTGCCGACGGCGGAAATCATGTCCGGGCGGGGCAGCGGACGCGTCTTGTCGGCCAGGCCGATCGAGGTGAGCTGGGTGAAGACATCCGTCAGCAATTCCGCCGCCCGCGATTCGCGAACTGCTTTGGAGTACAGGCGGTCGGAATCTTCGGTCAGCGTGGTCATCAGGCCGTCGAGGTCGCCGAAATCCGGGGTCAGCGTGACTTCGATGCCATGCTGCTGGTTCTTCTGCCACATCGCCGATAGCTGCACTAGCCTGAGCATGAAACGCCGTTCGCGATCGAATTGAGAATGGGGGACGGCACGCCGATCGGAGGCCGGGAGAACGACTGTAGCCGCACCGCAGCGCCAGGTAATTCGTAGAACCCGAAGTGGCTGTGGTGGTGGCCGCATGCCGACTTGGCACGCTTGTAGAAACGTCCGCTGCAGCGGTACTGGGTCACGGGCGTCGAATCCCATAAGATGCCGTATGTTCGTCCTCGCCATCAATTGCGGCAGTTCGTCGCTCAAATGTTCGCTGATCGATAGCGATTCGCTGCTTCGTTCGTTCGACTCGCAGGTCGAAAATATCCACGGCGATCACGCAGGCGCCATGCAGAAGCTGCTGGACGAGCTGCGGCACGCGTCGGACCATGAGCCAGAAGCCGTCGCCCATCGGATCGTGCATGGAGGTGACCGGTTTCTCGAACCGACTCGGGTTACCGAGGACATGCTGGCGAGCCTGACGGGTTTGAATGAGCTCGCGCCGCTGCACAATCCACCGGCGATTGCGGCGTTGAAGCTGGCTCGTGCCGCGCTCGCGTCGATTCCGCATGTTGCCGTGTTCGATACGTCGTTTCATGCGACCTTGCCGCCGCATGCCTACGAGTACGCCTTGCCATCCGACGTAAGCAAGCGCTACGGCATTCGGCGCTATGGGTTTCACGGCATCAGTCATGCCCACGTCATGCAGAGTGTCGCCACTCACCTGGGGAAGCAGCCCGACGAACTTCGAATCGTGTCGTGTCATCTCGGGAACGGTGCGAGCGTGGCGGCAATCGAGCGCGGCCGCAGCGTCGAGACCAGCATGGGAATGACGCCGCTGGAAGGACTGGTGATGGGAACGCGGTCCGGCGATATCGATCCGGGTGCGCTATTGCACCTGCTGCATTCGGGTGACTACGACGTAGACAAACTCGACAGCCTGCTCAATCAGCAGGCGGGCATGCAAGGACTGACCGGAACGAACGATCTTCGTGCCATCGAAGGTCGTGCCGCAAACGGCGATGAATCCTGCACGATCGCCATCGATATCTATGCGCATCGCGTGCGGAAATACATCGGTGCCTACGCCGCCGTGATGGGAGGTGTCGATGTCATCGCGTTCACCGGTGGAGTCGGCGAACACAGCATATCCGTGCGAGCACGAGTGTTGCAGCGGCTGGAGTTTCTCGGCGTGCAACTGGATGACAGCCGCAATCGCGCTGCCATCGTCGGTCACGATCGCCCCAGCGTGTCTATTTCTCGCGATGACTCATCGGTGCGTGTCGTCGTGGTGCAGGCCGATGAAGAAGCAGCCATGGCCAAAGCAGCGGCTGCATTGCTTTCAAACTAGGCCGGTACGGGCAGCGATGCCCCAGGCAGCGCTGCACCGAGGCCAGGAAATACCAGTTTCCGGAAGAGGGCATTCACCTCCTCGGGTGAAAGTCGGGCACGGCTGCCGATCCACCAGACGCCAAGCGACCACATGGCCCCGGCGACATACTGCACCACGGCTTCCGTCGCCACGGACTTCCCTCGCGTCACGCGGTGTGACAGCAAGTCCTCGCGAACGAGATCGACCAGCATGCGATGCAGGTGCTGTTCCACCATCGCATGGCCGGCGCGGCCCACGTTCAAGTAATAAATGTTGCGATGACTATCGACATGCTGAAAGAACGGCAGCGTAAAGCCGAGCGCCTCTGCCGGCTTGGTTCGCGGGGGGGCTGCTGCTGATTTCCAGGCATGGCGCAGTCCTGCCTGCAGCCTTGCGACGCTACAGGCCAGCAGGTCTTCCTTGCTGCGGAAGTGCGCATAGAACGTCGCACGGCCGACGCCTGCCCGGTCGAGTAGATGCTGGACTGTGAGTTTTTCGAAGCCGCGCTCGATCATCAAGGCGACGAACGCGTCGAGCAGCAGATCTCTGGTTCTCTGCACACGGCGGTCGGTTTTTCTGGCGGGCATTGGGTCGATTTCCGAACAGATGGCCGGGGCTTGTTCGGAATCGAACAGGCGTCCGGCATCTGTTCTTTGCAGCTGCGCTACCGAACAGTATGTTCGCCACAAGATGCGGCAAAGGAGAACACAGTGCAACTGGCAGCGATGACCCGAGTACGCGAGGCGCAGGTCCTGATCCGGCTGCGGGCCGTCTCGAAGATTTACGAGACGTCCGTCGGCAAGTTCGCGGCGCTCGACAACGTGAATCTCGATATTCACCAGGGTGAGTGCGTCGCCGTGGTCGGCAAGTCGGGAAGCGGCAAGACCACGCTGATCAATGTCCTGACGGGAATCGATACGCCGTCTTCCGGTGAGTTGCACGTCGCGGGCAGCGCCATGCACGAGCTGTCGCAGGAAGAGCTGGCCGTGTTTCGCGGTCGCACCATCGGCGTGGTGTTCCAATTCTTCCAGTTGTTGCCGACGCTCACGGTGGTGGAAAACGTCATGCTGCCGATGGACTTCTGTCATACGTACCCTCCTGCAAAGCGTCGTGGGCGTGCGCTGGATCTCCTCGATCGCATGGGTATCGCCGATCAAGCGTCCAAGCTCCCCACGGATCTTTCTGGAGGCCAGCAGCAACGTGCAGCAATTGCGCGGGCATTGGCGAACGATCCGCCGATCGTAGTAGCGGATGAGCCCACCGGAAATCTCGATTCGAAAACGTCCGAAGAGGTGATGCGCTTCCTGGCGGCGCTCGCGGTCGATGGCAAGACCGTCTTGACCGTCACTCACGAACGCGATCTCGGCCGATTTTTCACACGCACGATAACGCTGCGCGACGGCGCCGTGCATGCCGATCACGCTTCGGTAACGTCATGATGACTTCGCGCTGGCGAAAAATTCTCGGTGATATTCGATCCGCGCGTGGCCGCTTCGCCATGATGACCGTAGCGATGGCTGCGAGCGTATGCGCGGTGACGGCGATTCTTGCGGCTTACAGCGTCCTGACTCGCGAAGTGAGTCGCAACTATCTCGGTACGAATCCCGCTTCGGCGCAACTGAAGCTGGATCGCGTCGATGACGAACTCGTACGCGCCGTAAGGGGCAGACCGGATATCGCGGCTGCCGAGGCCGGCGCCAGCATGTTGGGGCGCATCGAGGTCGGCGAGAATGAGTGGCTGCCGGTCAGGCTGTTCGTGGTTCCCGATTTCGAGACGCTGCATATCAACGCATTTAGAAGGCAATCAGGAGCGTGGCCGCCGCCCCTTGGCTCGATGCTGATCGAGCGCAGCGCGTTGTCTCTAACGCGCCGTCGCGTCGGGCAGACGGTCACGATCCAGACACCCAACGGCAGGCCGCATCCGCTCGCCATTGCCGGGCTCGTTCACGACCCGGGCCTTGCCCCCGCGTGGCAGGAGCAAGCGGTCTATGCATACGTCACTCCCGCGACGCTGGCAGCGCTTGGCGAAAGACCCGACCTGCAACTCCTGAAGATCGTGGTGAGCACGGACCCTGGCAGCGTGAAGGCAATCGAAGCAGCGAGTACGAGTCTCGCGAGCTGGTTGAACGCAACCGGTCACGCTGTGCGGGAAATTCGAGTCCCGCCGCCGCGCATGCATCCACATCAACGACAGATGGACGCGGTCATGATCATGCTGTCGATCTTCAGTTTGCTGGCGCTGCTGCTGGGAGCTGTGTTGGCGGCCACGATCATCTCCGGGTTGCTCGCGCAGCAAGTGCGCCAGATCGCAATCATGAAAGCCATCGGCGCTCGCACGCGCCAGATCGTGTCGCTCTACCTGAGCCTCGTAGCTGCGATCGGGGCGGTGTCCGTAGCGGCCGGGCTGGCCTTCGGTCTGCTCGCCGGTCGCGGTTTTGTCAATCTCGTGGCCGAGCTACTGAATCTCGATATTCTCGATTACACCGTGCCGTGGTGGATTCTCGGAGTCAGCGTTGCACTTGGCATGGTCGCGCCACTCGCGGCAGCGCTGGTGCCGATTCTCATTGCCGCAAGAAAGACGGTTCGAGAATCGATCGACGACTACGGCGTGGTGAGATCGTCCCGGGTTCCGGGATCTTTCGGTCGGATGATGGTGCACATTCGCAGTGGGAATGCAGCGGTGACGCTGGCTATGCGCAACACCGTTCGCCGCAGAGCGCGGTTGATCTTCACGCTGGTCCTGCTCGCCACCGCGGGAGGGATGTTCGTAACCAGCGTCAACTTGAAAGCCGCATGGGAGAGAAACATCGCCGCAGCAGCCGCGGGCCGTCATTACGACGCGGAGATACAATTGCAGAAGCCTGCGCCCCAGGCAGAGGTTCTCGATCTCATTCGTGCGATTCCGGGCGTGCGCCGTGCGGAACCTTGGAGCGCTGCGGCAGCGGCGGTGGATCGCGGCAACCATCTCAATATTTACCGCACTTATCCCGACGGTGGCCACGGGAGTTTCGCATTGCGTGCAACGGCGCCACGGAGCGATTTCGTTTCTCACGAGCATATCGAGGGACGCTGGCTGCAACCGGGCGACACAGAAGAGATTGTCTTGAATGGACAGGCGCGCGCCAGCCTGTTTCCGAACGCCAAGCTCGGCGCTGCGATTTCGATGATGGTCGGGGACCGTCCGGTTCGATTGCGGCTGATCGGCATTGCACAGGAACCGATGACACCTGCCGCGGGCTATACCACCCCGGAGTTCTTCGCCAACGCTACCGGCCAGGTCGGCCTCGTCAATGCTGTCCGCATCGCGTTGACCAAAGGCGCCGCAGCCGATCTGGTACCCCAGCAGGTTGTGCAGGCTTTGGAAGGCCGGCACATGGGCGTGAAACTGGTCCTGACTGAAAAGACTTTCGGCATGGCGCAAGGCGGCCATATCTATGTCCTGGTGGTCGCGCTGGCGTTCATCGCCGCCATGATGGCACTCGTTGGAATCCTGGGACTCGCATCGGCGTTGAGCACGAGTGTCATCGAACGCACGCGCGAGTTCGGCGTCCTGCGCGCCGTCGGCGCCCGTTCCGCGGATGTGCGAAAAATTGTCCTGACCGAAGGCCTGTCTATCGGATTGCTGAGTGCTGTCGTTGCCGTGCCGCTTTCAGTACCGCTCTCGATGCAGGTAGGCAACGTGATCGGTTCGATTTCTCTGCAGCCGCTGTCGCTCACGTTGTCGTGGGGCGGGGTGGGAATATGGTTCGCGCTCGTGCTGGCCGGCTCGGTGGCGGCAAGCCTGTTTCCAGCAATACGGGCCTCCAAGCTTACGATTCGGCAGACGCTGGCCTACGTATGACAGCGCGGAGCTATCGGACATGACCAAGAAGCTGGTCGTCTTCGCCCTGATCGTTGCAGCGCTCGCGACACTGGCCTGGTCGGCCCATCGTTTCGACTTCCTGGCGTTCGTGAAACATCTGCACGGCGGCTGAGATTCCACTGGGTTGGAATTCATTTGCCGCGAGCGGCGGTCTCGGCATCGTCGGCTTCACTCGTCGACGGCGCCGATTTGCCGGCGGCTCCCCATTTCCACTTGCGCACTTCCGGCATGTCTTCGCCGTGCCGATTGACGTATTCGCGGTGCTCGACGAGCTTGTCGCGAGTGCGCTGGCGTAGATGTGCTGCGCGTTGAGCGAGGCCCGGTACGAAGTCGATGACGGATTGCACCAGGTGATAGCGATCGAGGCCGTTCAGCACCGTCATGTCGAATGGCGTGGTCGTGGTTCCTTCTTCATTGTAGCCGCGCACGTGGAAATTCGAGTGATTGGTGCGACGGTACGTCAGGCGATGAACCAGCCAGGGATAGCCGTGATACGCGAAGATCACCGGCTTGTCCGTCGTGAACATGACGTCGAATTCAGCATCGGACAGGCCGTGCGGATGAGCATACGGCGATTGCAGCGTCATCAGGTCGACGACGTTGAGCACGCGGACCTTCAGTTGCGGCAGCCACTCGCGAAGAATGCTCACTGCCGCCAGCGTCTCCAAAGTCGGCACATCGCCGGCGCACGCCATCACTACATCGGGTTCGCCGTCTTCGTCATTACAGGCCCACGGCCACAGCCCGATGCCGGTACTGCAATGCTTGATGGCATCGTCCATGGATAGCCATTGATGCGACGGCTGCTTTCCCGCGACGATGACGTTCACGAAATTGCGGCTGCGCAGGCATTGGTCGGTCACGCAGAGCAGGGTATTGGCATCCGGCGGCAGGTAGACGCGGATCACTTCCGGCTTCTTGTTGACGACGTGATCGATGAAGCCCGGATCCTGGTGGCTGAAGCCGTTGTGGTCCTGTCGCCAGACATGCGACGACAACAGGTAATTCAGCGAGCCGATCGGCCGGCGCCAGGGAATGCGGTTGCAGGTCTTCAGCCATTTGGCATGCTGGTTGAACATGGAATCGATGATGTGGATGAACGCTTCGTAGCAACTGAAGAAGCCATGGCGGCCGGTCAGCAGGTAGCCTTCCAGCCAGCCTTCGCATTGATGTTCGCTCAGTACTTCCATGACGCGGCCATCCGGCGAGATCTTCGTATCCGTCGGCAGGATCTCCGCGACGGACATGCGCGTCGTCGCGTCGAGCACGTCGTTCCAGCGATTCGACGTGAGTTCGTCCGGGCTGAACACGCGGAAGTTGCGGCTCTCCTGGTTCATTCGCATGACGTCGCGCAAGTAGCTGCCCTGGACTCGTGTGGCTTCAGCAATGGCGCCGCCGGGCTGCGGCACCTTGATCGCGTAGGAACGAAAATCCGGCAGTCGCAGATCGTGCAGCAATTCTCCGCCGTTTGCGTGCGGACTCGCTCCCATGCGGCGATGACCATGTGGGGCCAGTGCCCGTAATTCGGGATGCAACTGCCCGGTCTGGGTGAACAACTCCTCAGGCTGGTAGCTGCGCATCCACGCTTCGAGCCGGTGCAGATGCTCTGGCTGTTCGGCCAGCTCCGCGAGCGGGACCTGGTGCGAGCGCCAGCTGTTCTCCACCATCTTGCCGTCGACCGTGTCTGGCCCCGACCAGCCTTTCGGCGAACTGAGCACCATCATCGGCCAGCGCGGACGCTGCTTGAAGCCATTGGATCGCGCATCGGTCTGGATCGCTCGAATCCGTTCGACGATCCGGTCCAGCGTCTTCGCCATGGCGAGGTGCGGCCGGGCATCGCCCGCATGCGCGTCGACGTAGAACGGCTCGTAGCCGTAGCCCGTGAGCAGCTGTGTCAATTCGTCGCGTGGAATTCTTGCAAGCACTGTCGGCCCTGCGATCTTATAGCCGTTGAGATGCAGGATGGGCAGTACGGCGCCGTCGGTCGCCGGATTGAGAAATTTGTTCGAATGCCAGCTGGTGGCCAGCGGCCCGGTTTCGGCTTCGCCGTCGCCGATGACGCAGGCCACCAGCAGCTCGGGATTGTCGAAAGCGGCGCCGAATGCATGCGACAAGGCGTAACCGAGTTCGCCGCCTTCGTGGATCGAGCCCGGTGTTTCCGGCGCGACGTGACTGGGAATGCCGCCGGGAAACGAGAACTGCCGGAACAGGCGTCGCATGCCTTCCGCATCTTCTGAAATATCCGGATAGAACTGGCTGTACGTTCCCTCGAGGTAGGTATTGGCGACCAGCGCCGGCCCGCCATGACCTGGACCGGTGACGAACAGCGCGTCGAGTTCATATTTATTGATGACCCGATTGAGGTGCGCGTAGATGAAATTCAAACCCGGCGTGGTTCCCCAATGTCCCAGCAGTCTCGGCTTGACGTGCTCGATGCGCAGCGTTTCCTGCAGGAGCGGATTGTCGAGCAGGTAGATCTGGCCTACCGACAGGTAGTTGGCAGCCCGCCAGTACGCATCGATGCGGTCGAGATACGCAGGTTCCAGAGTCGGGTCGGCGGATGACATGGGCAAGTCCTCATCGACAGATCGTGGCCGTCAGCATGCAGGGCAATTGCCTGCACTTCGATCACGAACGCATGCCCGAGCGGATTGTTCACGCCGCGGCGGTCCGAGGCATGGATATTGAACCCACCGGTGCGAGCGCCTGCGCCCAGTACACCGGGATTCTTTGGCCCCAGCCGTCGTTCTGATCCAGCTTGGTGACGGCGACATCCGCACTGAATTAATCGGAGATCGGGCCGCCGATGTAGGCCCGGCCACTGATGGTCTCGTAATTCGCATAGCCGACTTCACTGCTCGCGACCAGTTCGTCGCCCGGCTCGCGCGTGATGATTTGAATCAAGCCGCCGGTGGCGTTGCGGCCGAACAGCGTGCCTTGCGGGCCCTTGAGGACTTCGATTCGCTCGATGTTGTTGAAGTTGTTGATGGCCCGAGCGAGGTCGGGGGGAACCATCTGCGGCAGGTCCCGAGTAGTGTCGATTCCGTTATTTTCCAGCGACTCCGCAGTCACGGCCGCCACGGCGATCGGCACTTCCTGCAACGGTTCCTTACGACGCTGCGCAGTGACGAGGATCTCTTCCAGCGCACCCGGCTCAGTCGCGTCCGCATCCGCCTGGGCGTAGATCTGACCAGGAAAAACGCCAACCATGGCGGCTATCCCGACCAGCCCGACGCCACCCAATGATGCAGATCTGCTTCTTGCTATGGAAGCGGACAGAAATTTAGACAGTTTTGGTTTCATACCCCGACATCTCCCTGTTGACGATCAATCGCGAAATCCGTTCTGTTCAGCATCGTGCTCGGCGTTGAATGCCGCCGACGTTTCCGTCGCTTCAGTGTTTGAGTCTTCTGCCAACTGCGTTGGAAAGCGCGTGCTTAGAGTGTTGCAGCGTGGCAGGTATGGAATCCGTGACCATAGTCGCGATGTTGCGTCGTGTCATCCCTGAGCCCCGGCAATCTACGCAAGACCTACGGGTGCCTGAGACGCGGCAAAAATCTATGCGAAGGGTGTGCATCCGAACGTAAACAAAGTTCGTTGGCGATGTAGACAGCGCAAGTTCACGCGCCAATCAGAACACCGCTCTCATAGTTGCTGTCGTGCGTGGCAACTTTCACGTCGTTGCGTGCGGTCGCTTCGACGTTTCCTGCGGATGAGAAAGCTCGGAGTTACAGAGGAGTACTTGCCGGACACGAAGTCTTCATCCGTAGATTTTTATCCACGCAGCATGGGTTGGATGAAGAACGGCGATGACGAACGGGATGGTCTAGACCATGCCGCAGCAGAAATCCTGTTGGGGGGACACACGTCGTCGCCGCGACGCGTGTCCCCGACCGGGAGAGAATGTCTTGGACGGCAGCGCCGCAACTACTCCTTGGCTACTCCTTGGCGCTCGCGACGGTCAGCTGGTTTTCCACGTCGACCACGCCCTTCACTGCGCGGGCATCCTTTTCGGCCTTGGTCTTCTCGGCGATCGAGGCGACAGTACCGGTCAGCACGACGACACCGGACTTGGTATTGACGGTGATCTCATGGGCCTTGGTCTCCGAGTCCTTCACCAGGTCGGCCTTCACCTTGGTGGTGATCCAGGCGTCGTCGACCTTCTTGCCGGTCTTTTCCATCTTGTCGCCTTCGGCCAGGGCGGCGGTGCCGATCAGGCTGCCGGCGAGAATCGACACAGTGAGCAATTCTTTCATTTTCATGGTGGTCTCCTTCGAGCGTTGAATTCAGACGTGCAGTAAATCAGCGAAGGCAGCCTGGAGTTCCCCCGCAACGAGGTCAGTTATCCGACACGACAGGGAACAATGTGGCAATTGCAGCATTCTCGGGACACGGTCGTTTGCCGACGGCCTGCAAGTTATCCAACGGCGAGTTAAGGTTGCCTTCGGTAGCGGAAGCGGTATCTTCGCCAGCGGCATTCGAATAGGGAGCCGCCGTCGATGCATGGAATTTCTCCTTCGCGATTTTCAGCTTGTGCACTGACTGCTTGCGCACTGGCACTTGGGTCTGCCGCTGGTGCGGGCACTCCCGTTGCAGCCGTCCCGAAGAAGTTGATCGTTCACGAGTGGGGCACGTTCACGTCGTTCCAGGACAGCAGCGGCAAGACCATCGGCGGCATCAACGTGGACGACGAGCCGGTGCCGGCGTTCGTACATCGCAGCGAAGAAATGACGGTGTCAGCCACGGGTGCCTTGCCCGCGACAGGGAGCAAAGGCACGCCGAGTTGCCATCCCGACGTGACGCTGCGGTTGGAAACTCCGGTGCTGTATTTCTATCCGCAGCCGGGCTATGACACGAAAACTCCCATCGACGTGAGGGCGGAATTTCCGGGCGGCTGGCTGACGGAGTTCTATCCCAATGCCAAGTCCACCGTGCCGGGGTTTCCGAAAGTGCTCGAACCGTCCGATCGCGGCACGCTGCAATGGCGCGGATTGCATTTGATCCCACATCCATCGGCAGCCTTGCCCGAGACGTCCGAGCACGTGTGGCTTGCACCGCGTAAAGTGAAGTCGACTGTGGTAGCGACGGACGATGAACGGGAGAAATATCTTTTCTATCGTGGCGTCGGCAACCGGGAAGCACCCATCGTCGTGCGCAAAACCGGCGACCTCTTGACCGTGACGCGACGGGAAGGCGAGAAGACACTGACGAAGTTACCGCTCATGTGGCTGGTCCAGGTCAAGCCGGATGGCCGGGTCTGGTATCGAGTCGTCAGTGGACAAGGTAACAGGGCGACGGTATCGAGCGTCGATCGCGGCGACGAGGCGGGCGATCTCGAAGGCTTGCGAAAGAAGCTGGCGGCCGCGCTGACGGCGCATGGATTGTTTGCCGACGAAGCACGCGCCATGCTGGATACCTGGAAGCGATCCTACTTCGCCAGCGAAGGCGTCAGGCTGCTGTTCCTGTTGCCGCAGCCATGGACGGACGCCAACCTGCCGCTCACGTTTTCCAGTCCGGTCGACAAGGTTCGCGTCATGCTGGGTCGTATCGAACTGGTCAGCACGCAGCAGCAAGCGACACTCGAACAACTGTACGACCTGCCGGAGAGTGCGTTCGGGACACCGCCGCTGAGTCCTAACGACGCAATCGTCGCTCGCAACCTGGGACTGTCGCAGGTCGAGGCCTATCGCAAGGCCGGCCGCGACGCCCCGGAGCCGCTGCTGCTCTACGACAAGCTCGGCCGCTTTCGTGACGCACTCCTGATCCATGAATGGCATTCCACTTTCGACCCGGTCCGCCGCTCGCGGCTGCAGACCATCATCCGCAAATACGGCTCGTGTTCGCCGGCGCTCAAGGAGTAGCCGCGCTGACGCTTTCGCCTACTTCACAAACTTCCGAGCCGCCAGCGCGATCGGCACGCCGACGCCGATCATGTGAACCAGCAGTTCCGACACGATCAGGATCGTCGGGCGAGGAGCGGTTCTGGCGGGAACGTTCGAGAGCGGCACTACGATCGCGTTCATGACGGAGTAGACGACCAGTCCGTAGATCGCGCCGTAGAAAAGCGGACGGCGCGTCAAGACGGAAATCGATCGGGACGCGAGTACGTAGATGGACGCGATGACCAGCGCCATCGCGAAATGCAATCCCAGTCCCAACGCTGCCACGGGTGTGCCGCCGTCGAAGGCGCTTTTACCGAGTACGCCGCTGGCGACCGATTGGAAGATGCGCACGGGCGGGACGTGGCTGCGTATCCAGGAAAAGCCGGTGGCGTAAGCAATGTCGACGGTGCCGCCGACCAGTCCGCCGGTGAGGATCGCTTTGAGCTTGTTGTTCATGGGACCTGGCTCATCGAGATTGTTTCAACGCGGTTCTAGTGGGAATAGCGTGACAGGGTTCCTTGTCCGCCGATCGCGTTCTCCTCGCTCACGGCAGAGATCGCGACTTTGGCCAGCATCTACTTTGCCGGGGTAATCGTAGATGCTCGATCGCAGGTCGACCAGCACGTGCGCCGGCTTCCCTGCCGGAAAGCCATAACGATGCAGTCCCACGCGAGGCGTGGCGGTGAGTTCGGTGCGGATATCGTAGTCGGACAGCGTGACGGCGTAGTAGCCGGGTTCGGCTCGCTCGGTCGCGTGGCTGAACTGCGATCGGTAGCCCGACAACGGTCCGTTCATGGCACCCGGATCCAGCCGGACTGCGCCGCTGATCGGCATCATCAGCACGTCGCCGATCGGAGTGGCCCGCGCCGGAAAAATGCGTGTGGGAAAAGCCGAGAATGGTGGGATCGACGTACTGGTAGCCGCCGGCCCAGGGATAGCTTTCCTTGAAATAGCGCGTCTGCGTGTCCGGGCTGAGCTGCACCATGCCGAAGGGCACGACGGCGCCGGGAAACAAGTGGCCGGTGCCGGCCGTGCCGATCAAGGGATCGACCGATCCGAAGGGATCCGCATGCGCTGCAGATAGGTAGCACACCGTGCAGGCTAGCCAGGCAATGACCGCATGTTTCAGCATGTGGAGATGGATCCTTCCTCCCTGTTCAGTCGCAATCCGCATCGCAATCGGGATCGAGATGCCGGACGCAATGATAGAGCAACGAGCCGCGCTGAGTGCCGCAGAATTCCCCAGACGGCCGCCGTGTCGGATTACTGTGGGGGTTCGCGAATGATGTCCCGCGACACCGCCAGCTTGTTGCCGCTCACGCTTTGGCCATCCTCCTGCCGCAGGCTCCAGAACGTCAACGACGAGAGGAGGGTGACGCCGCCCAGTGTGAGGAAGGCGGCGTGCAAGGCGTGGGTGATGGCGACATGTTCGGTCTGGGGCAGGTGGCCGATGTACCAGCCGGCGATCAACGAGCCGCAGGCCAGGCCGAAACTCAGCGACAACTGCTGCATCGAACTTGCGATGGTGCTGGCCATGCTCGAATCGCGATCGTCGATGTCGGCGTAGGCCATGGAGTTGATGCTGGTGAATTGCAGCGAACTGAAAAAGCCGTGCGTGAGGCTGATGAGAACGATCAGTACGAGCGGCGTCGCGCTGCTCACGAAGGCGTAGAGGCCGATGGTGACGCCGATCATCACCGTGTTCGCTACGAGGATCTGCCTGTAGCCAAAGCGTTGCAGCAGCTGGGGCGCGATGAGTTTCATGACCATCGCCGCGGCGGCGGAAGGCATCATCAACAAGCCCGATTCCCAGGCGGGCAATCTCAAGCCGAGTTGATAGAGCAGGGGCAGCAGGAACGGCAAGCCACCCATGCCCAGCCGCGTGATGAAGCCACCGCCGATCGATATGCGAAAGGTTCGGACTTTCAGCAGTTCGAGTCGCAGCAGGGGATGCGCAACGTGTTTTGCATGGAACACATAGGCAGCAAGCAACGACAGGGACAGCAGCAGCAACACGCAGGTCGATGTCGTATCGAGCGTGTGCTCGCCGAAAACTTCCAGGAGCCACGACAGCAGCGCCGTGCCGGAGCCGAACAGCACCAGGCCAATGACATCGAGCGGGCGCGGCGCTTCGCCACGATAGTCAGGCATGTGGCGTTTGATGAGCCAAAGCGCGACCAGACCGACGGGAATATTCACGAAGAATATCTCGCGCCACGACAGCCAGTGGACGATGATGCCGCCGACCGTCGGTCCCAGCAGCGGACCGATCAGCGCCGGGATGATGACGAAGTTCATCGCGTTCAGCAGCTCCGACTTCGGGAACGCACGCACGATGGCCAGCCGGCCGACCGGAGTCATCATCGCAGCCCCAGCTCCCTGCAGGATGCGTGCGGCGACCAGCATTGGCACGTTGACCGCAAGGCCGCAGACGATGGACGCCAGCGTGAACACCGCCACGGCGACGAAGAATACTCGTCGCGTGCCGAAGCGGTCCGCCATCCAGCCGCTGATGGGAATGCCCACCGCCAGGCTCAGGATGTAGCTGGTCACGACGGCTTTCAGGCTCAGCGGCGTGACATGCAGGCTGTTCGCCATCGCCGGAATGGCGGTGTTGACGACGGTGGAATCGAGCTGCTCCATGAACAGCACCGTGGCGACCAGCCACGGCAGGAAGCGCTTGACGGTGGCAGCGGACGGCGGTGTCATCGAAACGCAAGCGGAGCGGTCATGAAGCAGTCTCGGTTACGGCAGCGGGTAGTCTAACGAGACCAAGCGAGGCAGACGAGGTGCGTCCGCGTTGCGCTTCTCGTCGACGGCGAGGTCGGTCCCAATCTGTTAGGGTAACTGCGCATGTGTTACTCGGCCAAGATCGTTCAACTCATCAAAGATGCCCTGCGACGCTACGGCGTTCAAATGGACTATACGGAGGCGCTGCAGCTGTTCCTGCGCCGGCGCGCCGATCCCGGTATCGTGATTTCCAAGGCGTTCGAAGCCAATTTCGACGAGCCGGCGAACGCGGCGGAGCGCGAGATCAAGGCGTTGATCGACGAGCATCGCCACCGCATGGCAACGCAGTGGGAAAGCGATTTGTTCAAACAGAAAACGCGGCTGGTGTCGGCGGAGCGCAAGCTCAGGCAAAAGACTACCAAGACGGCGCAGAACGAAGTGCGTGTCGCCGCTTCCAAGATCGATGCCTTCACTGAGAAGCTTGCGGGCTTGCGCCGCCGCGAACTGGTGGATGACGATTCACGAATCTATCCGATGCAGTATGCGGGTGTGATCGTGCGCGATACGGACGGCTACGTGTTGACGCCGATGCGGTATCACTGCCGTCCGCAGGGCCAGCCCGCCTTCATCGATCGCAAGTTCGACGGCCTGTACTGCGCGAGGCGCGATAGTCTGGATTCTTTCTGGAAGGGCCAGTTTGGCAAGGCGCACGCGGTGGCGGTGCTCGATGCATTCTATGAGAATGTGAAACTGCACGATCTCGAGCGGCGCGAGCTTGCGGCGGACGAAGCTGCGAAAAACATCATCCTGCAGTTCAAACCGCGACCGGCAGGCGAACTGCTGGTCGCTTGTGTCTGGTCGCACTGGACCGATCCGGAGGGAAAAGATCCGGACTTGCGTTCGTTCGCAGTGGTCACGGACGATCCGCCGCCTGAAGTCGCCGCAGCTGGGCACAACCGTTGTCCCATAAACTTGAAGCGCGAGAATGTCGCTGCATGGCTGACTCCTCGTAGCCGCGGCCATCAGGAGTTGCAGGCCATCCTCAGCGATCGCGCCATGCCTTATTACGAGCACGAGGTACTGGCCGCATGACTGTCGAACTCACTCTCCCGGTCCGCGATCAAACAGTTTCCGCGTTGTGGCTATCCCCGCCATCGCCGCAAGCATGCTATGTGTTTGCGCATGGAGCAGGCGCAGGCATGGCCCACTCGTTCATGGCCGCAGTGAGCGAAGGCCTATGCAAGCGTGGCGTGGCGACCCTGCGATACCAGTTTCCTTACATGGAGAAAAAATCCAAACGCCCTGACCCGCCCGCCCTCTGCCACGACACGGTACGCGCCGCTTGCGCCGAAGCGGCAAAACTGGTGCCGCGCATTCCCATGTTCGCCGGCGGCAAATCCTTCGGTGGACGCATGACCTCGCAGGCCCAGGCCCTGTCGCCACTAACGTCTGTTCACGGGTTGATCTTCGTCGGCTTCCCATTGCATCCCGCCGGCAAGCCCGATGCCGCTCGCGGCTCGCATCTTGCGGACGTGAACATTCCGATGCTGTTTCTACAAGGCGACCGCGATGCACTCGCATCGCTCGACCTGCTGCAGCCCTTGGTGAAGAAACTAGGAAAGCGTGCGACGCTGAAGGTCTTCGCCCACGCCGATCATTCGTTTCACGTGCCGGCGAAATCGGGTCGCAAGGATGCGCAGGTGATGGAGGAGATGCTGGATGCGGTGTGGGATTGGATCGAGAAGAGGTAAGAACGGCTGCGCCTGGGGTTTGGGTAGGAACGGCCGGCCTGGGCAAGAAATCTGAGTTTCTACGTCTGGCTCACCCTCTCCGCTTTCCGACTCTGGCCCAGGCGCAGCCGTTCCTACCCAAGCCCCAGGCGCAGCCGTTCTTGCCCGGGCTTGCTCAAGCCTTCATCAGCGCTGCCGGTATGTCATCCAGTGACAGCGTCCGCATTGCGCCACCCAGCTTGAGGGCTTCCTTCGGCATGCCGAAGACGACGCAGCTGGCTTCGTCCTGGGCGATGGTGCCGGCGCCTGCGTCGCGCATTTCCTTGAGTCCGCGGGCGCCGTCGTCGCCCATGCCCGTCATGATGATGCCGAGGGCGTTGCTGCCGGCGACCTTGGCGACGGAGCGGAATAGAACGTCGACCGAGGGCCGATGGCGATTCACCGGCGGGCCATCGCGGACTTCGACGAGATACTGAGCGCCGCTGCGTTTCAACAGCATGTGCTTGCCGCCTGGCGCGATCAGGGCACGGCCTTGCACGACGCGATCGTTGTCTTGCGCTTCGCGCACATCGATCTCACACAAGCGATTGAGGCGCTCCGCGAAGGCTGCGGTGAATTTTTCAGGCATGTGCTGGACGATGACCATGCCGGGCGAGATGGACGGCAGTGACGTCAGCACGCGCTCGAGAGCTTGCGTGCCGCCTGTCGATGTGCCGATCGCAACGACGCGTTCGGTGGTGCGGATGAGTGCTCGATCCGATGCCGGGCTCAGGATTGCGTCGGCATTGAGTTTCACCGGTGCAGTCGGCGGCGGTGCGGCACGAGCGACGACTCGCCTCATATTTGCCTGCGCCGCAGCTTTCGTCGCCGCGATCAGGTCATCCGACGTCTGGCTGAGGAATTGCTTCAAGCCGATTTTCGGCTTGGTGATGATGGCTACCGCACCGGCGGCGAGTGCTTCCATCGTCGTCTGGGCGCCGGCTTCGGTGAGCGTCGAACAGATCACGACCGGTGTCGGCCGCTCGCTCATGATCTTGCGCAAGAAGGTCAGGCCGTCCATGCGTGGCATTTCGATATCGAGCACGATGACGTCGGGCCATTGCATCTTGAGGCGTTCGATGGCCAGCAACGGGTCGGCTACCGCCGCTATCACTTCGATTTCCGGATCGCTTTTCAGGATGTCGGCAGCGACCTGCCGCACGACCGCCGAGTCGTCGACGATCATGACTTTGATGCGTTTCATGAGGTGAGCTGCTAGGGTTTCCGATACACCGACGGCGATACCTGCTGTACCGCGGTCGAGATATCGTGCAGGGATTCGGAATGGCCGATGATGAAAATGCCACCGGGCTTGAGCAGCGCCAGGATGCGCTCGACGACCTGTCGCTTGGTATCCTGGTTGAAATAGATCATGACGTTGCGCAGGAAAACCATGTCGAACTGCCCGAGCTTCGGCAGTATTTCGTTCAGATTCACCTGCAGGAAATTCACGCGGGCGCGCAGCTTGCGATCGACCAGCACGGTGCCTTCATGCGGCCCATTGCCTTTGAGGCAGAAGCGTCGCAGGTAGTCGCGCGGTATGTGTGTCGTTCTCGATTGCGGATAGTGACCGGTACGAGCCTGGTCGAGTACCCGCGAACTCAGGTCGGAGGCGATCACTTCCCAGGCATCGTCGGGAAGGCAATCGGCGAGCACCATCGCCATGCTGTAGGCTTCTTCGCCGCTCGAACTCGCGGCGCTCCAGATGCGGAACGGTCGTCCGCTACCGCGCGTGAGCAGGGCCTGCCTGCGCAACGCGTCGAAATGCTTGGGCTCGCGAAAAAAATAGGTTTCGTTGGTGGTGAGCAGGTCGATGGCGATCTGCACTTCGCGCGACTCGTTGCCGCTGCTCAACAGGCGAAAATAGTCGCCGTAACTTTTCAGCTGCCGCTGTTGCAGGCGCTTCGAGAGGCGTCCGCACACCAGCGCCTTCTTGGCAGCGGACAACGTGATGCCCGCTGCTTCGAAAATGAAGCGCTGGAACTGGCCGAATTCCTTGTCCGAAATCGTCGTGAACACGTCAGTCCTGCTCGAAGTCTTGGACTTCGGCGGATCCTGGTTCAGCATCGCGGGCGCGTAGCGTCCCGCGTTGGTTGCGATGGGTTCGCAACCACGGACCGATCTCGTTGGCCGGCATGGCCTTGGCGATCAGCCACCCCTGGCCCATGGTGCAGCCGAATTCCTGCAACAGCCGCCATTCTTCGAGCGTCTCGACACCTTCGGCCACCGCGACCAGGCCGAGCCGGCTGGCGAGATCCAGGGCCGAACGCAGGATGACCTGGAGGCTTTCGCGCTCCGGCGCGTGATGAACGAACGAGCGGTCGATCTTGAGTTCGGTGAAAGGAATTCTTGCGAGCTGCTGCAGCGAGGAGAAGCCCGTGCCGTAGTCGTCGATGGACAGTCCGAATCCCTTGATCCGCAGCCGTGCCAGTACGCCCAGCGCGACGCCGATCTGCGAGACCAGCGAACTCTCGGTCACTTCCAGGATGACCTGGTCGCTCGGCAGGCCGTGGCTCTGGCTCAACGAGAAAATCTCGCGGGCGAGATCCGAGCGTTCGAGCAGGAACGGCGAAAGATTGAGCGCGACCGAGATGTGCAGGCCGCGGGCATGCCAGGCTGCCGTCTGCAGCATCGCCGTATTCATCACCTGGATCGTCAACGGATGAATCAGATCGTGGCGCTCCGCCAGTGGAATGAACTGGTCGGGCGGCACCATGCCGAGTTCGGGATGCTTCCATCGCGCCAACGCTTCGACGCCGCGCAGGATGCCGGTCTTCACATCGACCTTGGGCTGGTAGTGAACGAACAGTTCGTTGCGGTCGATGGCGGTGCGCAGCGATTCGACATCGATGTCCAGGCGCGAATGGGAACGCCGCTCAGTCGTCGTCGTCTCAATGTTCGCCAACGCCGCTTGTAGCGTATCGGCCCGCAGCGGTTTCTGCACCGCCGCGAGCACGCGCAAGCCCATTGCCTTGCCCATGTCGAGCACCGAGTCCAGCAGGATGCGCTCGCGGGACGACAGCACGATGATGGGAGTCGTCACGCCCAGGTGCTGCAATTCCTCCAGCAGCTCCGGGCCGTCCATCGTCGGCATTTCCAGGTCGACCAGGATGACCGAAGGCGGCGGGTCCAGGACACTCAGCTGAGCCAGCGCCTCGCGTCCATTGGAGGCCTCGTAGACTGTCTGTACGCCGAATTCACGGCACAGCGCGCCGCAATGCAGACGCTGCACGTTGCTGTCGTCGACGATCAGCACGGCGTCTATCTGCAAGGAAGGTGGCGGCGAGGTCTTGGGTATCACGGCGGAGTGCTCAAGCTGTAGCTGTGGCCCTGGAGGTGTCGTTCGCCGGAATCGTCGTCGCCATCGCTGTCGAAGCGTCGGTCGATGCGCCGTTCGCGAGCCCGGAGCCGATACTCTCCACCTTCAGCACGCGCTGAACGTCGAGGAGGATCACGAACTTGCCGTTCAGTTTGCCCAGCCCCTGGATGAAATCGGCATCGATGCGGGCTCCGAAGGCGGGCGGCGGCTCGATATCGCCGGCACCGATGTCGATCACGGCGTTCACGGCGTCGACCACCACTCCGACCAGTTCATGTTCGCCGTCGCGCTGCGTTTCGATGACGACGATGCAGGTCCGCTTGGTTACCGGGTTGGAGGTTTTGCCGAAACGAATTGAGAGATCCATCACAGGGACGACCGAGCCTCGCAGATTGATCACGCCGCGAATGCACTCGGGCATCATCGGTACGACCGTTACTGCGTCGTATTCGATGATTTCCTTAATGGCGAGAATGCCGATCGCAAACACCTCGTTGCCCAGCTGGAAGGTCAGATACTGCGTCGGTTCCGCAGCGGATTCCGTGACGTCCGTAGGTTTTGCCGCAGTATTCATGGTTCAACCCTCGAAGCGCGAGAACTGCGATTCATCCGGTCCGGCGTTCAGCGCCAGGTTTCCGGAAGTCGGTGCGGCCTGCGCACGGCGTTTCGCCGCGACCGTGGACTTGGCAACCGGCCTGCGTGGAGCCACCGAAGCTTTCTGGCCGTTGCCGCCGGTCACTTTGAAGAAGGCCATGGTCTGCTGCAGTTCTTCGGCCTGGCCACTCATTTCTTCGGCAGTCGCGGCGAGTTCTTCAGAACTGGATGCGTTCTGCTGCGTCGTCTGGCTCAGCTGGCTCACCGCCGAATTGATCTGGCCGACGCCGGACGCTTGTTCCTGCGA
>Ga0157380_10000682_pt1 | contig 21066 bp, 18 predicted proteins | sample S35metaG_FD_119757 | JGI IMG/M metagenome (GOLD analysis project Ga0157380, IMG submission 119757) | Switchgrass rhizosphere microbial communities from Kellogg Biological Station, Michigan, USA - S3-5 metaG | ecosystem: Host-associated > Plants > Roots > Rhizosphere > Soil | place: USA...
AAGGGGCAGGTTTCGTGCGTGAGGAAAGTGAGCCGGAGACAGGGGGACGAGGAGAAGGGGAGACGGGGGGACGGGGAGACGCGGAGACAGGGGGACGGGGAGACACAGCGAACGCCTCATTGAGTGCCGCTGTCGGCGCCTCAGCACAAACTGAAACTCGTTATCTTCAACCTGACTCCGAGTCGCTTAGCGCTAACTTCGATTTACGACCCGATTATCAACCGCCGTCGCAATCAAAGATCGACTTTGCATCGTTCATGTCATCGGTTGAGGAAGCGCTTGAAGAGGAGACAGAAGAAAGAGATGGGGAGATGGGGAGAAGCGGAGACGGGGAGATGGTCGATCAACTTTCCCCCGTCTCCCCTTCGCCCCGTCCCCCTGTCACCCCGTCACTTCCTCCGCTTAATTCTGCAGAAAAATTCGCGCGTGAAGTCACGCCGGAATCTTTGTCCGCAAATATTCGACCGCTGGGCCAACTTGAAGAGAGTTTCATCATCGCCACTGACGATGAAGGATTGTTGTTGATCGATCAGCACGTCGCGCATGAACGCGTGCTCTTCGACAAATATCGCACGCTTGAAGCTGAACGCCGGTCGGAGTCGCAGCAGTTGTTGGTGCCGGAGACGTTTGATCTGACACCGGCCCAAGCCGCGGTTTACGATCAGCTTGCGCCTGAGTTGGAGAATTATGGCTTTGAGTTGATGCGACTTTCAGGCAGGACTGTCGCAATCAAGGCGACTCCCGCGGATCTCCCAGCGGGCGAAGCGCGAAACATGCTCGCGGAATTGCTCGACACCGTTGATTCTGAAAAGAAGAACACGGCACGCGAGACTTTGCGTGATGAAATCGCCGCTTCACTCGCTTGTCATGCCGCGATCAAGGTCAACATGCCCCTGGCGCCGGAGAAAATGCGCTGGTTAATCGATCGTTTACTACAGACATCTTCACCAACCACCTGCCCACACGGTCGGCCGGTTATTCTTCGACTCAAGACACGTGACATCCTGAAGGGATTCCATCGAATTTAGTGATCGGCGATTCAGTACCATTCGCTACCGCGCATTACTGAATGTCGTGGTCAATTGAACAGAACTTCCCTATGTTTACCGAACAAGTCTGACACCTCTGTTGGGTATGGTCATTGCTTTGGATCGCTAATAGCAACCGATCAGTTCTGAAAACATACAACTCGAGTTTTACGGAGGTGAATATGGGACTTTTTGACAAAATGTTTGGACGCGGTGCGTCCGAAGCTGAAAATCAGCAAGGTGCGCAACAGCGCTTCAACGAATTAAAGGGTAAATACCAAAGCGTGCTGAACATGGCGGATCAACAACAGATCCGATTTCAGAATTTGCACGTGCAGGACAACAAGCTGTTTATCAGGGGTGTGGCACCCAGTGAAGACGCGAAGAACAAATTCTGGGATCAAGTCAAACTTGCGAATCCGAACGCTGACGACATCACTGCAGACATTTCGGTTGATCAAAGCCGTGCGGTGGGTGCGGCTGCAGGTGGTGGACAAGGTGGAGGACAAACGTACACCGTTGTGAGCGGCGATACGCTATCGAAGATCAGCAACAAGTACTACAACGACCCGAACGAGTACATGCGGATCTTCTACGCCAACCGCGACAAGTTGAAGGATCCGGACAAGATTCAGGTCGGCCAGAACCTGGTCATTCCGCCAGACGACGACAAGTAAAAAACAGCGGCAGGAGCAGGAAAGACAGGAGCAGGGGCACGAGGCAGGGGCACGGCAAGCGTCGTGCTCCTTCCTGCTGCCCCTGCTCCTGTTATTTAAAGGCGACTGAGAGTTTCAAGGACGAGTTCAGTATCGGAGAGATCGGGTAGAAACGCGTCAGGTTCGCAGGCGAGAAGTTCTTCAGCCGAATAGAAGCGTCCGGTGCCGAGAGCGACTGCGCGTGCCCCGAAGTGTTGCGCGCAGCCGATGTCGTTAGGTGTATCACCCAGCACGATGAACTGCTCGGCGGCGAGATTCATCTTCAGTTGGTTACGAATCCGTTCAGCGGCGAGTGCCGGAAGATCTTTCCGATCGTGCGATTCATCACCGAATGCCCCGGGCAGGCTGAAATATTTTTCAAGTCCTACTAGTTCCATCTTCAAATAAGCCATCGCTTCGATATTTCCCGTCAACAACGCAGAACGATAACGCGGATGCTGATCGAGGACATCGAGCATCTCGCGCACGCCCGGGATGACTTGAAAGAACGGGGTCCCGTTGCCTGTTACGCGCCGTGCTTCTTCAGTGATGCGCACGCTCACTTCGTGGATCCGCTTGCGAATGTCTTCGTGTGTGAAACCTTCGTCGCGCAATGCTTCTGCGATGATTTGCAAGTCGGTCATACCCGAGACGTGCATTGTCGCGAGTTGTCCTGACGTGCCGAATATCTCCTCGAGCACCGGAATTGTATAAACCTTGTACCCTCCGGTCTGAAGGGAACGGATCAAGGTGCCATCGATGTCCCAAAGCAGGATTCTTAAGTCCGAAGAAGAAATCATTGGTCAATTATCATTGGACATTTATCAGTTGTCATCTGGGTCTTTGGCCTTTGGTCTTCGAGTTGACGTTCTGTTTGTCAGCCAAGGCCAAAGACCAAAGGCCAAAAGACCAAAAGACTTCTATTCAATCACGGCCAACAGTGTGCCCGCCTCGACCGTGTCTCCGGCGCTCACGTTTATCGAAACGACGTTGCCGGCCCGCGGCGATTTCATTTCGTTCTGCATCTTCATCGCTTCAACCACCACCAGACCAGTGCCGGCTTCAACCTCCTGCCCGGCTTCCACCAACACGCGCACGACTTTACCTGGCATGGGCGCGATAATCTCTGCGCTACCGTGATGATGTTTATCAGCCTCTTCGTCGGTTCGCAGTCGGCGCGGATCAATGACAGTGACGAGATGATTGTTTCCTCGAATCGCCACATCAAACATATTCTTCGATCCGCGGTGCTGATTGACGTGAAACTCAAAAACACGCCCGCTCTCAAAGAGCAGGAACGCCTCATCACCGATCCGGTGCAGGTCCAGATGATACCGGCGACCACAAACGTCAGCAGTGACATAGGAATCCTTAAACTCCAACGTCAGTTCACACTGCTCTCCATTCAATTCAGTTTGTAGTTTCATCTCTTTGGCCTCTTCTGGGCTCGATCGCCAAAGGTGTTTGCGTTTAGAGATGCCTGCCTGCCGGCCACTTTCCAGCGGCTGCTCTTAACCACAAGAGGCGTAATTCGTCTTTGTTGACTCCGGTTGAAATGCAGTGCCGCGGCAATCATCGCAAGATCTGTTTCGATAGCAGAGGTCGACTTCGTTTCTCTACTCGCTTGTCGTTGGTTGAAACGCGGAATGAATCCGGTATCGAGTTTGGCGGCAACGAACTCCTCGTCTTTCACCACTTCTCGAAAGAAGGGAAGTGTCGTTGTGATCCCTGTCACCGTGTATTCATCGAGAGCCCGTGTCAGCCGATCAATCGCCTCGAGCCTATTGCTGCCCCAAACTGCAAGTTTCGCCACCATCGGATCATAGTGAATCGAAACGTCCGAGCGCATTTGCACTCCACTGTCGACACGAATTCCTGGTCCTGAAGGCTCACGCAAATAACTGATTCGTCCTGGAGAAGGAAAGAAGTTATTGTCCGGATCTTCCGCGTAGATCCGGCATTCGATTGCATGACCGCGCCATGCGATATCTTCCTGTTTGAACGACAACGGTTCGCCGTCGGCAACTCGAAACTGTTCGCGCACCAGATCAAAACCAGTAACCAATTCCGTGACGGGATGCTCGACCTGCAAGCGAGTATTCATTTCAAGAAAGTAGAACTCGCGCGTTGTGTCTGACAGGAGAAACTCGACAGTTCCAGCACCGGTGTATTGAACTGCGCGAGCAAGCGTCTTTGCCGCTTCTCCCATTCGTTGACGAAGATCCGCATCATTGATTGGCGATGGACATTCTTCGATAACTTTTTGATGGCGGCGCTGGATTGAGCATTCCCGCTCGCCGAGGTGGACCACATTGCCATGCGTGTCTGCGAACACCTGAATCTCGATGTGACGCGGCCGCTCGACTGCTTTCTCAAGATATAACGACGAGTCAGCGAAGGCGGCGGCTGCTTCCGCTTGTGCTGTTTCGAACGCTGACGCAAGTTCTGTTGACGACTCCACGAGTCGCATACCCTTGCCGCCACCACCAGCTGCGGCCTTCAACATCACCGGATAACCAAACTGCTCGGCAACACTTTTCGCATCGGCGAGCGAAGTTAGTGGTTCGACTGTGCCGGGAACTATCGGCACGCCCGCATCCACTGCGGCGCGCCGTGCAGTGATCTTTGATCCCATCACTTCCATTGCTTCGGGTGTTGGGCCAACAAAGATCAGTCCCGCGTTTGTGACCTCGCGTGCAAACTGGGCATTCTCCGCGAGAAAGCCGTAGCCCGGATGGATCGCGTCGCTCTTAGTCTTCTTCGCTGCCTCGATGATTGCCGGGATGTTTAGATAGCTTTGAATTGACGGAGCTGGTCCCACACAAACAGCCTCGTCAGCCACTCGAACGTGGTAGCTGTCGACGTCAACTTCAGAGAAGATCGCGACTGGAGAGATACCCAGTTCACGACATGCGCGCATGATGCGCACGGCAATCTCACCGCGATTAGCTATGAGAACTTTTTTGAACATGCTGTTGTGGTCTTAGGTCTTTGGTCCGTCACGATTCCGCCCCGATTCACAAAAAACCCTATCATGTAGTTAATACCAAAGGCCAAAGACCAAAGGCCAAAAGCCTAAGACCAAAGGTCAAAGGACAAGAGATCTATACGACAATCGAATTCGCCGGTCGTTTGGGATCGTAGCGAACGATGATGTGCCGGCCAGGGGCGTATTGATTTGATTGTTCTTGTTGAATTGAACTGAGATCCTGTGAGGACTCGTACTGCACGCCCGCAAGCGTGTATGTATAAGTTACCTGAAGAATTCGTCCGTCGTTATCACTTACAGCGTCGAGAATTCTTCCGTCGGCCATGCGCCCTGTTTTCGACAGACGGGCAATACGAGCTGACTCGTCTTCAGTTTTCCGGCGAAAGCGATCGAGAAAAGACATCCAGGAGGGGCTGTGTCTGTTTTTGCCGTCACTCACGGTAGCAAACGACGACTGGAGAGCTTGAATGCGCCTGCTACCGCAAGCGTTCGATCTGAAATGACTACGGTTTGAGACTGCCGGCGGTTTGGCCAATACCGCCTTTAGCAACATCTGCGAGTCGCATAACAACGCCGTCGCGATCAACCCAATCATCTTCGGTACCGAGAATCTTGTCTTCACCAGGTAAGGTAATATCGTAGTGAATGAATGCAACACCGGCGGGCGTGGAGTCGTCGATGGCAGACGTCAGCGAGACACGTTGAATAGCCGAGCCGCGTAACGAACGTTTTTGGGTGGAGTTGGCGGCGACTTCAGCGCGAGGTTGATAGTCTGCCAGGTCAATTTCGCGGAGTGCGACGGCGAGCGAGCCATCAGGATCTGGCAGTTTCGCGAGATCTTCTTTCCACCGAACTTTATCGGGAAGCGTTTTATAGACCAACCTGTACTCGTTCAGGGCGCTCGAGAGTCTCAGGTAGTTCGCTGTGTCCGCAGCTTGCATGCCCCACGCTCTTCTTTCCAGCCGTACGGGAACCGTCACTGCGATCAAAACAGCTATGAGCGCCGGCACTGATAGCGAAGCGACCAAGCCGCGACGAGCATGCGCGACACCACAGAATCGATCAGGCTGTTGCCTTATCGAACGATACAGTTTGCGTCCGAGCCAGAGAGTGATCACCGCCAGGGGGATTGAGAGCCACTTCATGCGCCAGGCAGCCGTTTCAGCGGCAGCGATCCATGACCAGAACCCAAGCGGATCAAAACCTCGCTGGAACATCGCGATAATGGTTTGGACTATGAAGAGGAGGACAGTCAGGGAACCGGCGACTACCAAAACCAGTGACCTGCCGTATGACGGTAGCAGGATCGATGGCTTCGGGAGGGCTACACCAACAGCGCGAGCACCACAAGCCGCACAACCGTCAATCAAAGCTCCATTAAACTTGAAGCCACAACAGGGACAAATCGTCACTTACTTTTCACCTCTAAAAACAAGGGCGCAGAGAATATTCGAAACTATAAGCAAAATCAACTCGGCTTATGTAGTAACCGTTGTTCAGCGCGACGCTCACTTTCGACCGTTTGAGAATACGAAGAAGTGTCCTCAACGTTCTCCGTTTTTGCGTCTTTCCTATTAAGTTCGCGCCACGTGTGGTACATGCGGTGGGCAAACGTCCAATAGGACCCGACAGCGAGCACCCACAAGACAGCCGGCATCCGGTTGGCGAAGAAATTAGTCGATCCGGGATGTGTGCTTAGAGCTCCAATTATGAAGAGAACAACGCGTTCCGGCCGGCGCAAAAACCCTACGTCACATTTGGGAATAAGGCTTTCGGCTCGGGCGCTTGCGTAGCTTACCATAACCGAGCCCATTAGTCCGGCACCCGCAAGAAAAACATTAAGAGTCGAATGAAATGGGAGGTCTCGGGCGTAAAACACCATTAGCCCGACGAATACGACCATGTCTGAAAGCCGGTCCAGGGAGGAGTCAAGGAAGCCGCCGAATCGGGTCACGCGACCGGAAAGTCGGGCCACCTGGCCATCGAGCATATCGAAAAGATTGGCAACAACCAGTGCCACGCCAGCTGAGAAGAACCAACCCATGCCAAAAAGAACGCCGCACCCGACGTTCAACGCGACACCGATTACCGTCAAAATGTTGGGATTGATGTGGCCGAGGGCGAGCCAGCGCACCATTGCATCAATGATTCTCTGAGCGCCGCGCCCAATGCTGGATCCAAACATTCGTAAGGTGTTCTCCCGACCCGATTATGCCCGAAACTGTTGAAAGGATGAAGAATCAAGGAAAGATGCGGAGACACGGGGACGGAGAGACGCGGGGACGAGTCGAGTCGCCGCGTCTCCCCGTCTCCCCGTCTTTCGGTCATCCCTCATCCTTGATCACCCGCGCTTTCAAGCTCGTCATGCAAAGTCTTCAGCTCTCGTATCTCAAAGTTGCGCGCTCCAGCCGGTGTCCTGACAACGATATCGTCGCCTTCCTGCTTGCCCATTAAGCTTTTGCCAACTGGAGACGTTGTCGAGATCAGACCTTCAGCGGGATTGCTCTCTTCAGGTGTAACGAGTCGATATTTAACTTCCTCGTCTTTTTCGGCATCGTACAAAATCAAAGTTGAACCATACGAGGCCTTGTCACGCGGGACTTTCTTCGGATCGATTGAAGCAATCTCGCTGATGCGCTGGCGCAACTCAACGATGCGCGCTTTGACCACGTTCTGGCGGTCCAGCGCCGCGCGATATTCGGAGTTCTCGCGGAGATCCCCGAACTCCAGAGCTCGCTTGATTTCCTTGGGCAAGTGAATGCGCAGTTCTGTTTCTAACTCATCCAGTTCACCCTGGAGTTTCGCTTTGATCACCTGTGACAATGCTTCGTCCGTCCTTATGTTTGTCTTATTTCTGTGAATGGAAAACTCAGCACAGCCCACCTCTACAGGTCCAGCACTCAGTTCTCCTCGAGACGCTTGTGAAACTCAGCCTCGTTTGCCCCCGCAAATGAAATCCCTGTGTCACGTGCCGTCCTCACTAACTGTCCGGTTGGTGGAACCGTTTTGATGTTAGTAATCGCTTCCGACAGCGGAACCGTTACAACGTCGCCCGCCTGCAGCGCCACCATCACGCCGTGTTTCCCTTCGGCGAGCGCACGCACTGCACACGAGCCAAAATTGGTAGCAAGCATTCGATCGAAAGCGTTTGGTCGACCGCCTCGTTGCAGGTGGCCCAGCACAACACACCGTGTTTCTCTTCCAGTCTTCTCCTCGATCGCGTGTTGGAGATACATGCCGATTCCGCCGAGCCTTGGCGCGTGCAGCGCATCTCCCTTGTCCTGATAAATCAATTCGTGACCAATCTCCAATGCGCCTTCGGCGACGACAATAATACTAAAATTAGATCCGGCCAAATCGCGTGCATGAATCTTCTCGGCGACTGCATCGAGCGAAAAAGGAATTTCCGGAATCAGGATCACGTCGGCCCCACCGGCGATTCCAGAGTGCAGCGCAATCCATCCGGCGTGTCGGCCCATCACTTCCAGGATCATCACGCGGTCGTGCGACTCCGCCGTCGTGTGCAAACGATCAAGCGCCTCTGTCGCGATGTCGAGCGCCGTGACAAACCCGAACGTGAGTTCTGTGCAAGCGAGATCATTGTCGATCGTTTTCGGGACGCCGCAAACGGGAATGCCACGTTTGTCGAACTCCGCAGCGATCCCGAGTGTTCCCTCCCCGCCCAAAACTACGAGCGCATCAATTCCAAGGATGCGCATGTTGCTGATCGCTTCCTCGTAGACTTGTCCTACTGGCACCTTCTGACCATCTTTAGTGCGCTCAGCGAAATGACCGCGGTTGCGTGTCCCGAGGATTGTTCCGCCGCGTGGAAGCAGGCCGCGCACATCTCCGGGTGATAGCACACGCGTCTGTGTCGCACCCAACAGCCCTTCAAAGCCGTCTTCAATACCGATTACGCGCATGCCGTGTTCGCAAGTAGCCGTTTTAACCACCGCGCGAATCACAGCGTTCAAGCCGGGCGCATCACCGCCGCCAGTCAGGATTCCTATTGTGTTGTACATCTTTTGAGGGACAGTCTAATACGTTGAGGCAATAAGGTGAAGATGGAAGTTAAACTGGTTGACCCCTCTTGAGGCGTCGCGTAGCATATCGACAATCACCGACAGCCAAATTGAGTTTCCGGAAAGGGCCGTTAGCCGCATTGGAAATCGACGATGACGCAAAAGAAATAGTTCGCGAGATCGGGACGGCGATCAACGAATCAGTGGAAAACTCTACGAAGGTAGCGGAGGCTATCGAGCGTTTGAGGGAAGCTGGATATGAAATGGAGTTGACGCTGCGGCTGGAGATTGGCTTACGTCCTCACGCTGAAGACGAAGACGGTGAATCAGACGGTACAAGCCTCGAGCTCACTGAAGAAGACATTCAAGTCTTACAGCGCATGAAGATTCGAATTGATCCTGAGCGATAAGACCAGCCGCAGATCTCCCACAGATACAAGCAGATCTGAAATCAAAAGAAGCATCGAATTGCTCGCTGAAGTTCTTTGATCTGTGTTCATCTGCGTGCATCTGCGGCTGGTTCTGCTTCCGTTACTACTCAGGTACTTCTTCGGATCCGGTCAACGACTGTTGTCTCAAAGCAGCAGCGCCTAGCAAGCCACCCATTCCCATCGATTCAACAGCACTACTTGGCACTAGCATCAGCGCGCCTTTCTCCTTCAGTCCTTCATACAACATGTTCATCGCCCTCAGGTGCAAGGCAGTCGGGTTGTTTTGGTACGACTGCGCCGCCTTCTCAAACGAGTGGGCAATTTCCACTTCAGCCTGGCCCAGGATGATGCGCGCCTGTTTTTCTCGCGCGGCCTGTGCTTCGCGCGACATCGCATCTTGCAAAGCCGCAGGAATTATTACATCGCGCATTTCAACAGACTGAACAGTCACACCCCACGGATTAGATCGCTCGTCGATCAACTGTTGCAGCTCGTCCTCGATTCGCTCGCGCCCACGCAGAAGATCTGTGAGCGACGTTCTGCCGATAATGTCGCGCAAAGCAGTTTGTGCTGCCCAGCTCACTGCCTGCGGATAATTCTGAACTTCAAGTGCGGCCTTCTCCGGATCGTAGACCATCCAGAACAACACCGCATCGACGTTTACGGGAACTGTATCGGAGGTCAGTGTTTCTTCTGCAGCGAAGCTCGTCGTGATAACACGTTGGTCAATCCACGCGGAGACCGAATCAACAAACGGGATAATCCAAAACAGTCCTGGCCCACGCAACCCGACGTACCTTCCCAAACGCAGCACCACCGCACGTTCCCATTGTCGAGCCACCTTCGGTGATTGGGCGAACAACAGTCCAAGCAACAAGCCGACAATCACGGCTGCCGGGTTGAAAGTCAAAGCTGTCAACGCGGCGCCAATCGCGAGAGGGAATAGAAACGAAACCGCCGACACTACGTTGACTCGCGGTGTTGAGGGTGCGGGTAAACTGCTTCGGGTTTGCATCAAACTAGTCATGTCTGACATTTGTAACTATCTCCTTTTGCGCCTGCTTTGCAGTTGATCCAGCAAGTCGTCGACGGAGAAGCCCATCGCCTGAGCTTCCTCGACGAAACGGTCAGCCAGTTCATGCAACAGTTCCTTTGGATCCTGGCGGCTCTTTGCTTCGAAATGGCGGGCGCCGACAAACGTTCCCACACCCCTGCGCGTCTCGAGTATTCCTTCGCGTTCGAGCTCGGCGTAGACCTTCGCAACGGTGTTTGCGTTAACGCGAAGCTCTACCGCCAATTGCCGAACGGTTGGGAGTTGCTCGCCGATTCGCAGTCGCCCTGTCGTTATCGCGAACTGAATCGCTCGCGTTAACTGCGCATAGAGCGGCATCGGATGGGCAGGGTTTAGTGGAAAGATTTGACTCATTTCTCTGACTTGTACTACGAAGCTAGTACAATTTTGGTTTCAAGAAAAGTTAAGCCGCAGATTACGCAGATAATCACAGATAGGAAGTGGAAGAGAATGTATGTGACGTTCGGAACTTCTAACCGATTTCCATAACGAGGAATTCTGATCTGCGTGTATCTGTGAATATCTGCGGCCCAAATTGTTCTCGAGGTGTGTTTTGTGTCAAATAAAGGCGTGTGTTATCTTGTCTGGCTTTTAAACCTGCCCAATTTTGTCGCCTTTTTAGGTCGAAGAGGAGTTCAAACAGAGTATGTCTACGCCTGGCGGAAACGTTAGTACCGACGGTCAACACGTCGGCAAAGTAGTCCAGATCATCGGACCCGTTCTCGACATCGAATTTGATGGAAAGTACCTGCCTCCAATCTATCAAGCACTGCGAGTGGTCTCTGAGGGCTTCGATGTACCAACGCCCATCGACGTCATCGCTGAAGTGCAGCAGCACCTCGGGGAAGGTCGCGTGCGCACCGTTTCAATGTTGCCGACAGACGGAATGGTTCGCGGCATGAAAGCGATCGACACCGGTGGACCAATCACGATGCCTGTCGGCGAAGGAACACTCGGCCGAGTGCTCAATGTTATTGGCGATCCCGTCGACACGCTTGGCAAGGTGCCGCACGAGAAACGCTATCCGATTCATCGAAACGCGCCGACGTTTGAAGAGCAGTCAACTGAACTCCAGATGTTTGAAACGGGCATCAAGGTTATCGACCTGGTCCAACCGTTCCTGCGCGGTGGCAAGATCGGTTTGTTCGGCGGCGCGGGCGTGGGTAAGACCGTTATCGTGATGGAGTTGATCAATAACATCGCGAAGGCGCGTTCCGGCTTTTCGGTGTTTGCCGGCGTCGGCGAGCGCACCCGCGAAGGAAACGACCTGCTTCGTGAGATGGTGGAGTCGGAAGTCATTCAGTTTGGCGACACCTTCAACAAACATCTCAAAGAGACGGGCGAGTTCGATCTGAAGAAGGTCGACATGAAGACGATCGGTAAATCGAAGGTGGCATTGATCTATGGACAGATGACCGAGCCGCCCGGAGCTCGTCTCCGCGTTGCCCTATCTGGTCTGACTGTTGCTGAGTACTTCCGCGATCAAGGTCTCGACGTGCTTCTGTTCATCGACAACATCTTCCGTTTCACACAGGCGGGCTCGGAAGTGTCAGCATTGCTTGGTCGAATGCCCTCCGCAGTGGGATATCAACCAAATCTCGCTTCTGAGATGGGCGAAATGCAGGAGCGCATCACTTCAACGAAGACGGGATCGATTACATCGATTCAAGCCGTGTACGTACCCGCTGACGACTACACGGATCCGGCGCCGGCGACGACATTCGCGCACCTCGACGCAGTCACTGCCTTGTCACGACAGATCGTGGAATTGGGCATCTATCCGGCGGTAGATCCGCTCGGGTCTTCGTCGCGCATTCTCGATCCGCGTATTATTGGTGAAGACCACTACAACACAGCGCAAGACGTAAAACGCGTGTTGCAGCGTTACAGAGATCTACAGGACATCATCGCGATTCTTGGACTTGATGAACTATCCGATGAAGATAAATTGATCGTGTCCCGTGCGCGCAAGATCCAGAGGTTCTTTTCGCAACCATTCCACGTTGCCGAGCAGTTCACAGGTCTCCAAGGCAAGTACGTGAAACTGGAAGACACTGTAAAAGGGTTTCGAGAGATCGTGGACGGTAAGCACGACGATATTCCAGAGCAGGCGTTCTTCATGGCTGGCCCGATCGAGGAAGTATTGGAGAAGGCTAAGGCGATGGCGTAACCGATTTCGGATTTCGGAATGCGGATTTCGGATTTCGTGTTTGCGAAAACGGATTTGCGTGTGTTGACGCACATGCCTCTGAAGAGAAAAAATGGCTGAAAAGATTCAACTCGAAGTCGTTACACCCGAGCGACGCGTGCTCAACGAGGCAGTCGACATGGTGACAGTTCCTGGACTGGGCGGTGAGCTCGGTATTCTTCCCGGTCACACTCCTTTAATCTCCCAGCTGCAAACAGGAGTCCTGTCCTACACCCAGGCTGGAAAGAGTTTTCAACTGCACGTCTCAGGCGGGTTTGTGGAAGTTCGAGACGATCTCGTATCGGTGCTTGCGTCAGTTGCTGAACGACCGGAAGAGATCGACGCTGCACGAGCGAAACTCTCGCGCGATAAATGGGAGAAGCAGTTGAATGCCTGGAGTGGTAGTGAAGAAGACTTCGAAGTGGCTAAAACGAAATTGGATCGATCACTCGTGCGACTTCAGCTCGCCGCCCGCTAGGTTTCATAACACTCAACTTCAGCCAGTCTCGGGCAACGAACAAAACACCAGCCAATCAAGCCTCGCTAAAATAACTCAAGTAGACATAAAGGCAGGTAGGGAAGGGCGGTTTACCCCCGCTCAATCTGCCTTACTCTCAACGTTGAATGTAAGGGATATTGAGCGGGGGTAAACCTTCCTTACTGCATTTATCTGATCTTGAGCAGTTTCAATGAATCTCGAGCGCTTATCTATTCCACGTCGCACTCTGCAATAGGTGTCAGTGTTTTTCTTGGGCCGTCCGGCTGCGACTAGCTTCCACTTCGTATTGCAGCTTTCATCTCTGTCACCGCCTCTTCCAGTCCCACAAAGATTGAGCGGGCGATGATGTTGTGACCGATATTGAATTCGGTGATCTCCGGAATAGCCGCGACTGCCGGAACATTCCTGTACGTCAGTCCGTGCCCGGCCGCAACGTGCATTCCATATTGAGTAGCCAGCACAGCGCCTTCTCGCAGTCTTCTTAACTCCTGCGCCGCACGGGCTGCACCTTCACCATGGATACCAGTCGCGCCGATGGTTGCATCGGCATAAGCGGCAGTACATAACTCAACTTGCTGTGCACCTACCTCATGAGCAGCTTCGATCTGCATCGGATCCGGATCAATAAAAAGACTCGCGAGGATCCCACACTGCCGGAGTCGCGCTACCGTCGCGCGGACGATGGCAATATTCGCCCGTACATCAAGCCCGCCTTCCGTTGTTATCTCTTCTGGTTTCTCTGCAACCAAACTCACCGCGTCGGGCTTTGCTTTTAGAGCGATACTCAACATCTCTTCAGTCGCCGCCATCTCGAGATTGAGGTAGGTGGTTACGCACTCTCTGAGGAGACGTACGTCGCCATCTTGAATGTGCCGTCTGTCTCCGCGTAGATGGATCGTGATGCCGTCGGCACCTGCTTTTTCACACGCGACAGCGGCGGCGATTACGCTCGGTTCTGGCGCACGACGCGCCTGCCGCACGGTTGCGACGTGATCGATATTGACGTTTAGTCGGGCAGTCATGGTTGGTGAAACGATATATCGATCTTAGTTGCTTTTCAATGTAGTGAATGGTGAATCGGGTGATTGATGATTTTTGATTGATGATTGTTGAGGCACAGTTTGATGAACGATTAATAGTTACAAAATCATCAATCAAAAATCAAAAATCAAAAATCATCAATGACGCGATTCACTATCTGTTTCGCGCACCGCTTTGATCGCGTTGTCATAGACTCCGCGACGAGCCTGCTGCCTGATCAGGCCCACCTCGCTGATCGCTTTCAAACTGTCGGTGACAACGCTCAGTTTGCTGCCTTCATTGTGATCCCATCGCACCGGAATCTCCTTTAGACGCAAGCCTGCTCGATACGCTAGATACAAAAGTTCTACGTCAAAGCCAAATCGATCAACCGTCGCGGCTTCGATGAGAGGCCGGCACACCGCCATGCTAAATGCTTTAAACCCACATTGTGTGTCCCAGAAGGGAAGTCCAGTCGCTAATCTCACCACCAGGTTGAAGATGCGCCCGCCTTGCTCGCGCCGCCATGGTTGGTGAACACCGATTAGCGAGCGGTCGAGTGCACGTGAGCCAAAAGTTAGATCCGACTCACCGCGCTCAATCGGGTCAACCAACTTTGGTGCCTCGCTGATCGGCGTGGATAGGTCGGCATCCGAGAACAGCGCGACATCGCTACGAGCTGCCAGCAAACCCAGTCGGACCGCCCGACCTTTGCCCAGATTCGATTTATAGCTAATTACAGATGTTCGGAGAGGCGCATGAGCATTCAATACTTCGCGCGCTAAGTCGGCGGTCCTGTCAGATGAACCGTCATCAACAACTATGATTTCCGACTCGGGCGAATGCTCCGTTAGATACGCAGCTACTGTTTCCAGTGAATTGCCTACGCGGTTAGCTTCGTTGTACGCCGGTATGACGATAGACAAAGAGGACATAGGTTGGCGGAATATAGCACACGCCTGAAAAGAACTAACGGCTGCGTCATTCAAGGCTGCGCTGCCATTGTGTTATATTTTCGGCATGGAAGTCGCGAGGCAATTGGAACCGCCTGGCTCAGATTATCAGGCGGGAATTAGTCGGAAATTCACGATAACAGCACTTGGTCTCGTTCTGATTGCCGCCATTTTCGGAGGCACCATTGGCAGCACGCGACGTTTCAGCCGGTTGACCTCAGCCGGAACCGCCAATGCTTATCACCAGGCAGACGAGATTGAGAAGGACTATAACGAAGCAATAACGACCATCACATCCAACTACAGCGGCGATATCGACTTCGAGAGAGCAACCCAGGCTGCAATTCAAGGAATGCTGTCCACCCTGGATCCACACTCGTCCTACTTCTCTTACAGCGAATTCAGAAAGCTCAAGGAAGACCAAGACTCCCGGTTCTTTGGTATCGGAGTCACGATCGTGCAGCACCGCGACGGTGTTTATGTTCAATCAGCTGTAGACGGAACACCGGCTGCTCGACTCGGGCTGCGCTATGGTGATCGAATCCTTGAGGTTGACGGTAAAGACGCGCGTGAGTGGTCCAGCGAACAAGTGTCGAAGAACGTACGCGGCGGCAAAGGTGAACCAGTCACGATTAAAGTGGATCGCCCCGGTGCAGAACAGCCGATGAACTTTACGATCATTCGCGATTCGGTGCCGCTGCCAACGATTCGCAACGCTTACATCATTCGTCCGGGTACCGGCTATATCGGCTTGACTGGTGGCTTCCAGCGATCGAGCGACGATGAGTTGCGCGAAGCAATGAAGAAGTTGGGTTCGCAGGGGATGCGACAGTTGATTCTCGATCTGCGAGGCAATCCCGGCGGTCTCCTTGATCAGGCCATCGATGTCGCCAGTGAGTTTCTACCGCGTGGTCTCGTTGTTGTGTCTGTGAAAGGACGAACCGAATACAGCGAACCGATCGTCTACAAGTCAAACGGTGCAGAACCGGCGACTGTCCCGCTCGTTGTCCTCATTAACCGAAACACCGCTTCTGCTTCGGAGATCGTGGCCGGGGCGATTCAAGATCATGGCCGTGGACTTATCGTCGGTGAGACAAGCTTCGGCAAAGGGCTCGTGCAGCGTATTTTCCAACTGCCGTTCAATACCGGTCTGACGCTGACAACTGCGCGTTACTACACTCCGTACGGCCGCTCACTTCAGCGCGACTATTCGAGCGGATCGCTTTACGACTACTACACGCGACATGAGAGTGTTGACGATCAAGCTCAACCTTCCGCATCGCCTGACCATCGCAACCTTGATTCACCGTTAGCTCTCGCTTCACCGACACCGCATCCAAACACTGGTCCGGCAGTGACGACTGCCGCCGGACGAGTCTTTTACGGTGGAGGCGGAATCACGCCGGATATCGAAGTGCGCGAACCAGCAAACACGCCGGCACGCCTTCGAGTTGCTGAAGCCGCATTTCACTTCACTCGTCAACTGGCGGCAGGACAAGTGGCGACATTGGAGTCGTACAGAGTCGAAAGGGTTCAGTACGGTAAGAGTCCGCGTCCGAATGATTTCCCGATTAGTGATCGCGTAGTTGAAGCTTTCCGCGAGTTCGTGCGCACTCACCCCGATTTCCAGGTTACGTCAGCGCAGATCGAAGAAGAGCTGGAGTTCGCGAAGCTTCGCTTGCGGCAAGAGATCATCACGGCGGGATTTTCCAATGATGCAGGCGCGCGCGTGCTGCTTGATAACGATGTGCAAATCATTCGTGCATTGGATGCGCTGCCTGATGCGAAGCGCTTAGCTGAAAGTACAAAGACCGGAACCTGGCGAGGCTAGGCCCCCTTGCCTGCAGAATAAAGAAGTGAGAACGACTGTCATACAAGCGGTCGGTGCGCTTTTAATTCTCGTGGCGGTGGTGTCTGCTCAAGAGCAACCTCCAGAGCTCAAAAAAACTCCATCTGTATCTGGCCCTGCTAATACTCAGCCGCTTGCTTTGGAGATTCAGTATATCCCAACGCTTCCACCCGCTTACTTAAAGATAGAAGGAGCGGAAGTTAAGCCGCAGTGGATTTGGTTTAGCCGCTTTTCAACGATGCCCGGTTGGCAGTTACCGCAAGGCGCACAGCGGATCAATGCCGTACGCGTTACCTCAAAATGGAACAGCGAAACTGCCGAGGTGCGGGTCACACTACTTCGAGGCCTGAAATTCTATGACGAAGAAGAGGAAGTGTCGTCATATAAAACTGGATTGAATGATCCAAGGGTTATAACCGAGCTAGCAAGTTACGGGATCGAGCCGTTCAAGATTACGCTCATTTCTCCGAAGCCTGCCGCTCCACCTCCACCAGGTCTTGAAAATAGAACGTCGTCCATAGAGATAGTGAAAGTTGAAGGCGAAAGTTTGCCGCTGCCGGCTTATCGAGTAACGTTTAGAAATCTGTCGTCGAAGAATCTAGTGGCGCTCAGGCTTCACGATTACCGCGGCGGGCTCGGTCCAGGCAGCGTCATGTTTCAAGGAGAAGACGGCCGACCGTTGATTGAATCGAATGGCACGCTCACTAAACTCATTTCAGCTAATCTGACTGAGAAAATTGGCGATTCGTACGCCCCCGGTGCCGGTGCCTTCCACACACTAATCGTTAACACCGCGGTCTTCAACGACGGAACGTTTGAGGGAGATCTCGAGTCTGCATGCATGTATGAACAATTCGTCTTTGGACGGAAGGCCTGGTTGAAAAGTGTGCTGAAACTTATAGAGGAACAACTCACTAACTCGAACGATCCGGAAGCGCCGGCCCAACTGAAGCAAAAGATTAGTGCCTTGAGGTACGTCAGGACGGACGTCGATCGTCTCCTCGGATCGGTAGTATCGCCTCAATGTACTTCGCCAGCGGGTTACGTCGAAGGGGTCTTCTCCGGCGAAAACCGTAAATTGATTAACGACCTCGAGATCATTACAACAACGCGCCCGAAGCCGCTGGTAACTTTCGGTGCGTGGTTAGAGTCGACGAGACAACGATTTAGGCAATGGCTGGGGAACCTTAATGAATTCCCGACTCCGCGCCCTCAATAGTTGGTTGCATTCATCGCTTTAGTTATTTATAGTCCGCAACTCAAGCGAAAAAAATCGCTTTGCGTTGCGTAACACCGTTCTACTGACCTTTCCAGGGTTAATCGTCCCACTAAGTTTTACCAAAACACGTTCGGTTGAAAGGAACCTCTCGCATGAAAGACAGGTTGCGCTCGGTCTATGATCTCGGGCTGCTCGTTGTGATCCTCTGTGCGGTTGCGTTCGCTACCGTCACTGTCTATTCGCAAAACCAAACCACTCCCCAAACTCCCGCACCAGCTGCGGCGGTACAAACTCCGAGTCCGAGCCCGACTCCAACACCGATCAACTGGTCGACTGACCCACTGTTGAAGCGGTTCGTGTGGCGCGCGATCGGACCCGCAAGCATGGGAGGACGAATCGACGACATTGTCGCAGTCGACTCCAACCCCTACATCATTTATGTGGGTTTCGCGACCGGTGGTGTTTGGAAATCGACGAACAATGGAACCACGTTCCAGCCGATCTTCGATACCTATTCCACTCACTCTATCGGAGACATCGCGATTGCACCTTCCGATCCAAATGTAGTTTGGGTTGGAACAGGTGAACCTAACAACCGGCAGAGTTCCAGCTTCGGCGACGGGATCTACAAGTCGGTCGATGCCGGCAAGACGTTTACCAAGATGGGTCTGGAGAATTCTCAGACGATCGCACGCATCGTGATCGATCCCAAAGATGCGAATACGGTTTACGTCGCTGTTCTTGGTCACCTCTTTGGCCCGAATAAGGAACGCGGTGTTTACAAAACGACGGACGGCGGCACCACCTGGACCAACGTGAAGTTCATCGACGAAGACACGGGGTTCACTGATCTCGCGATAGACGTGTCTGACAGTAAGACTCTTTATGCAGCATCTTATCAGCGCCGGCGAACGTCGTTTGGATTTAACGGCGGCGGACCCGGCAGCGGAATCTGGAAAACAATCGATGCCGGCAAAACGTGGAAGAAGCTTGAGGGCGGAGGTTTACCCGAGGGTTTACTTGGACGAATTGGATTAGACGTATCGCGCTCAAATCCGAACATTCTTTACGCGCAGATGGAAGTCGGCGCGAGCGCCGGAACCGGTGGCGAGGAACAAACGTTCGGAGGTCAGGCTGGTCCTAGTCCGAGTCCATCGGCATCGGCATCACCGGCAGCGAGTCCAACGCCGCGACCTGCCGGCTCGCCAACTCCTGCCCCGGCTGATCCGAAGAAGTCTGGTGTCTGGCGTTCTGACGACAAAGGCCGCACGTGGCGGATCGTCAGCAACGAAAACAATCGACCGATGTACTACAGCCAAATTCGAGTCGATCCGAAGAATCCGGAAAACGTCTATGTCGGCGGATTGAACTTTAGTAAGTCGACCGACGGCGGTAAGACATTCAAATCCCTGCAAGCCGGCATTGCTCACAGCGATAACCACGCCATTTGGATCAATCCGAACAATCCAGATCAAATCCTGCTTGGCAACGACGGCGGTTTAAATGTCACTTACGATCAGGGTGCAACGTGGGAGTTCGTCAATACCATTCCGGCCGCACAGTTCTACGCGATCAGTGTTGATATGAGAAAGCCGTATTACGTCTACGGCGGACTGCAAGATAACGGTTCCTGGGGTGGTCCAAGTCAAACGCGGAGCAATTTGGGAATCACCAACGCCGATTGGTATCGAGTCGGCGGCGGCGACGGCTTTTATACGCAAAACGATCCAACGGACCACAACATTGTCTATGCCGAATCGCAAGGTGGCGCGATGCAGCGACTCGATCTACGAACGGGTCGCAGCCAGAGCATTCGTCCGCGCGGTGTGCCGCAACGTAGAGGTGGCGGCCCTGGTGGAAGAGGGCCAGGTGGAGCAGCACCAGCTGCAAGTCCTTCCCCCGGCGCATCACCCGGCGCTTCACCGGAAGCAAGTCCGGATCCCGCCGCGCAACTCGCGGCATTCGCGGCAGCGCAGGGGTTTGGTGGCTTTGGCGGAGCTAATCAACCTTCGAATGTCGTTCCGACACCACCGGCCGGAGAGACCTATCGTTTCTACTGGAACACGCCGCTAGTACTTTCGCCGCACAATCCTCGTCTTGTTTACGCAGGAGGAAACCGTCTCTTCAAGTCACTAGATCGTGGAGATACGTGGACCGCGACGTTGGATTTAACCAAACAGATCGATCGCAACACGTTGCCGATCATGGGCGTGCCCGGCAAAGACCCGATGGCTTCCAAGCACGACGGCTATTCCGGTTACGGTTACATCACAACTGTAGCCGAATCTCCGAAGGTGCCTGGCATTCTTTGGGTCGGAACGGATGATGGAAACATTCAGGTCAGTAAAGATGGCGGTTCGACCTGGACCAACATCTCAAAGAATGTTCCCGGTATAGGCGAGACATATCATATTAACCGCGTCGAACCGTCACACTTCGATCCGGCGGTATGTTATCTCGCCGTCGACGGACACCGGCTTGACGATCTGAAGCCTTACCTGTTCGTCACACGCGACTATGGTGCAACATGGACCAGTCTCGTCAACAACCTGCCTGCATGGGGAACCGTAAACGTTGTCCGTGAAGATACGAAGAACAAGGATCTGCTCTTCGTCGGCACTGAATACGGTCTTTATGTGTCACTGAACGGCGGTGGCCAATGGAAACCGTTGATGTCAGGCATGCCAACTGCGCGCATTGACGACATCGTCATCCATCCTCGCGACGGAGATTTGATCGCGGGAACACACGGCCGTGGAATTTTTATCCTTGACGACATCACGCCGCTTCAACAACTCGCCAGCAAAGTGATGGATTCAGAAGCGCATCTATTCGACGTTCGACCGGGAACGATCTGGCTAAACGATGCACGGTTGGGTAGGTACGTTGGCGGCTCGAAGTTGTTCAGAGGCACGAATCCTGCGCCGGGTACAGCGATCAGCTACTACTTGAAGTCGGCACCATCGAGCGACGTTAAGATCACGATCAGCGACTACACCGGAAAAGTCGTCCGCAACATTACTGGCACTAAAGACGTCGGTTTGAATCGGGTTCAATGGAATATGAGAGGTGATCCGATTCAAAGGCCTACTGGCGCCGGT
>Ga0157380_10000683_pt1 | contig 21064 bp, 17 predicted proteins | sample S35metaG_FD_119757 | JGI IMG/M metagenome (GOLD analysis project Ga0157380, IMG submission 119757) | Switchgrass rhizosphere microbial communities from Kellogg Biological Station, Michigan, USA - S3-5 metaG | ecosystem: Host-associated > Plants > Roots > Rhizosphere > Soil | place: USA...
GATCTGCAGGCAGAGTTTGGGCTTACTTACCTTTTCATCTCGCACGGATTGGCTGTAGTCGAACACATCTCGACGCGCGTGGCCGTGATGTACCTTGGTCGAATTGTCGAAGTTGCCAGTGCAGTCGATCTCTACCGGCAGCCGCTGCATCCTTACACGCAAGCGTTGTTGTCAGCGATTCCTATTCCCAATCCTAAGCAAAAGCGAGATCGGATAGTGCTGCAGGGTGATGTGCCAACGCCAATCAACCCGCCATCAGGATGTCGCTTTCGTACTCGTTGTCCGATTGCCATTGACGAATGTGCCCGAGTCGATCCAGAGTTGCGCGAAATTTTACCGGGTCATACCGTCGCCTGTATTCGCGTGCCGGGATGGGACAGTGCTAAGCCGGTTGAAGTACGGCAGGCTGCCAGCCCGCTGACTCAGACGTAGAAGGTCCTTAACACTAACGACAGGCTAGCAGCCTGTCGTACGGCCTGAAACATCGCTACCGCCAGGCTCGTATCTACGCATTCTTGAATTTATTCCATATTCACGGACGAAGATGAATCCGTATGTCTAACCTACTAATGAGGAGAAAAAAATGAGCGATTCGAATCCGGAGTATTTGCCTCCCCTGGATTTAGAGGGTTCCGTAGTTCAGGCTTCTCGGCCGCCAGTACCACCAGCCACGCCGCCGGCCGCACCGATCGCCGCCGCGCGCCCCACAAAATTGCGTCCGGTTGCTATCGGGTTGTTTGTGATAGGTCTTATTCTCGCCGGGCTCGGAGCCGCAAAAGTTTTGCCCGGTGGTATCGGCACTGGCATCGCTTTCGCGTTTTGGGGAATTCTGCTTTTCGCGTTTAGCTTCATCCGCTTGCCAGATGTTAGCGCTACGGAACCCGCAATGTCCGGGCTGGCAAAAGTGACCGGAATTTTCTATGAGCCTTCCAGAGTTTTTAAGAACCTCAGATACCACCCGCATTGGCTCGCGGCGTTTTTGGTTATCGTGATTGCTAGTGGAGTTTACTCGTTCGCCTTTGTGTCAAGGCTCACTCCGGAGCGCATCGTTGAACATACGATGGAAAAGATGCAGGACAGTCCCATAAAGCCTCCACCTGAGGCAATGGAAAAGGTAAAAGAAGATTCGCTTCAAGCAGCTAAACAACCAATTCAGCGAGTGCAGACTTTTGCGAAAGGATTCGTTGGCTGGTTCTGCCTGGGTTCATTTCTTTCTGCTTTGTACCTCGTGGGTGTGCTCGCTTTTGGCGGCCGGATAAATTTCTGGCAGGCGTTCTCTTCTACGTTCTATAGTTTTATGCCGGTGGTCGTCATTACCAAGGTGATAAGCCTGGTGATCTTGTTTGTGAAGGACCCGGAGGATATTCATCCGGTCCTGAACGCAGAAACCCTGGTTCAAGATAACCTGGGGTTTCTCTTCCTTCCCGCCACTCATCCAGTTCTATACGTGCTCGGAACTTCGATTGGCCTTCTTTCGCTTTACGGCGTTTGGTTAAGAGCTAAGGGATTGATGAATGCGGGAACCAAAGTGAGTTCCACAGCGGCGTGGAGCGTAACCATTCTATTGTTTGTTCTGTTTATGCTGGTGGGAATGGTGTTCGCGACGCTCTTCTCGAGCTTTATGTCTTAAGAGGAAGGTCTTGGATCTTTGATCTTAGGTCCTAGTTTGCCTTGGCTCACGATGTTGGAACGCATGAGCGAGTAGCGATAGTGGGTAACGGGGCGTTGATCGTGTTTCGTCGCAGAGCGACGCGAGCTTAGCCCGGCCTTTCAAGGCCGGGAACACATCGCGATGTCCGGCATCGTCGCGTGAGCGACGAATGAAAGGGCCGCTCAATCGTCGCTCTGCGACGAAGAAACTCCAACTGCGCGGCGATCCCGGCCTTAAAAGGCCGGGCTAAGGTCAGCCGTCGCTCCGCGACGAAGACCGATCAACACGCAATTACCCCACTACCCGATGGACAAGCAAAGGTTGAAAGACAAAGACCGCGGGACGCGTGACTATTCGTAGCGCAGTGATTCGATAGGATCGAGTCGCGCCGCTTTCCAGGCCGGCCACAAGCCGAAGACAAGTCCAATGCCGACACTCGCGATGAATCCACCGATCGGCGCCCACAAGGGAACATAAGAAGGAAGTATCAAACGCAGCAGTAAGGTCAACAGCCAGCCAATCGAAAGTCCCACCAATCCACCGATTCCCGTTAGCGTTCCGGCTTCAATCAGGAATTGCCACATGATATCGCTGCGACGAGCTCCGATGGCCTTGCGAACGCCAATCTCTCTGGTGCGCTCGGTGACTGACACAAGCATGATATTCATCACGCCGATTCCTCCGACCATCAAGCCCACGGAGGAAATGACGACCATAGCAATCGCGAGCCCCGAAGTAATCGAGCGGAAGTTGTCCAGAATACTTTCGGACGTCTGCATGCCAAAGTTATCGGGATCAGCAAAGGCTACCTGGCGCCGCACGCGAAGCATATCGCGAACCTGATCTTTTCCCTCTTCCATCAGGCCAGGTTTAGCTACGGCCAGAATGTAGACGTCGTCAGCATTGGGCTTAAGCTTGCGCGCTACTGAGAAGGGGACATAGATGACATTGTTTTGATCGTCGCTACCGCCGCCAATGAGGAATTGTTCGCGCTTTTGCAGCACGCCCACCACGCGAAATTCATCCGAACCGATCTTAATTTGCTGGCCCACGGGCGAGCCAAAAGGAAAGAAGTCGTCTGCGACTTTGGAACCGACGACGCAAACCAATTCGCGATTATCACTTTCGCTTTCGGTGAAAAAGCGTCCTTCGGAAATTACCTGGGTACCAGCGCGTTCGAATTCCGGTAGCGTGCCCTGTAGCGCGACGCCTGCAGAGGTCTTCCCGCCGTTGGAAACCAGTAGTTTGCCGCCAAAGAAGTTGTTGGTGATGTCGAGAAAGGGCACACACAGTTCGATGGTAGGTAAGTTCGAAAGAGCTATCGCATCGTCATAAGTCAACTCTTTGCGCATGCGTTCCTCGCGAGAAAGCCTGCCAATGTGAATGCCAGGATTAAACTTGCTGATGTAAATCGAGCGAGTGCCGAACGATTCAACTTCTTTCTTAACCGAAACATCGATGCCGCTGATAATTGACGCAATCAACATCACCGTGATGATTCCGATGACAACGCCAAAGACAGTCAGAAACGAGCGCAACTTGTTTCCAATCAACGTCGTCAGCGCCATGCGCAGGTTTTCGTAGATGTCGTTACGTAGGATTTTCATTATCGTAAACCTTGAATAGTTCCGACTGGCTTTTCATTTCGGTCCTTGGTCCTGAGACTTTGGTATTGATGGCTCGGGCACGTTGTCTCAACAATCAAGGTGACGCTCAACGACATCAACACCCCAAAACCGTCGTTTTTACGATTCTGTTCTTAAAGCCTCAATCGGATCCAATCGTGCTGCCTTCCATGCTGGAAATAGTCCCGAAAGAGTACCCGCGGTTCCGGATGCAAGTAATGCAAAAAGGATTGCAAGCAGTGAGAGATAAGTCGGGAAGAATACCGCAGTAACAATCTTGCCGATTATCCAGGCCAGGAATATTCCGACGGCTCCTCCCATAGTCGCGAGCGCGATGGCCTCAACCAGAAACTGCTTCAGAATATCGGCGCGTCGCGCCCCGAGCGACTTGCGGATCCCGATCTCCTTCGTTCGTTCCGTAACCGATACCAACATGATGTTCATGATCACGATTGCGCCCACGATTAGAGCGATACTCGGAACTAGCATCGCCACCAAAAAGATCGAGCCAAAGATGCGCTCGCGCAAGCCGGTGATCGCGTCAGGTGTTACGATGCCGAAGTTATCCTTCTCACCAAATTTAAGTTTTCGCCGCGAACGCATCAAGGAACGGGCTTCCTCGACTGCGTCACTAAATTGATCGTCGACCCTTGCAGTTCCCACAAAGAAGAGTGATCGGTTTCGCACGAGACCACCGAAGTTATTGGAGTATGTCTTTAAAGGAATGATAATAAAGTTGTCCTGCGGTATTCCAAAGACCGTACCCTTGGCGGCTTCGATTCCAATGACTCGGTAGGGAAGCCCTCGGATCGCAATCTCATTACCAATGGCGTTTCCGGCGGGAAACAGTTTCGAAGCCACGTCTGCGCCTACGTAAGCTACTCTGCCAGCAGAATCGTTTTCAGTCCCAGTAAAGAACCGGCCGTCTGCGATATCGCGGTTTTCAATTTCGGCAGTATTCGCAGTAGCGCCGGACACAAATACATCGTCGAGTATCTGTGCCTCGCGCTTCACTTGCGCTGGGGTGCCTCGTGCTTTGGCGCCGAGCTTCCCTATCAAGGTAGCTCGCTCGAGCAAGTAGTCGTAATCTTCCAGCGTTAGTTCCTTGTTTCGTCGTTGCGCAGCAGCAATCGTATCGGTGTCCTTGAAGTCTTCGAATGGGTTGAATCGTTGGATATTGAACGACTTGGTGCCGATGCCTGCTATCTTTTCGTCGACGTAACGATTGAAACCTGCTATCAGCGAGACAACAACGACGAAGGCCATTACGCCGATGATCATGCCGAGCAGCGTCAGTGCTGAACGAAGTTTGTGCGCCCAAATAGCGGCCACAGCCAATTTCAGAGTTTCGATGAATTTCACGGTCGCTTTAGTACGGCCCTAAGCACAATTTGGTTGCACTTTGACGGCAAAGGGGGGACTTGTTAGTAAAACCCGGTTTCTTCGGGATATTCGATTAAATGTGGAAATCGACTGAGGCAAACTACCAGTTTGCGCGACAAAAGCCAAATTTCAGAGGCCGAGTCCAGCGGTTACTTCGACAGACTGTCCGGTGATGCTGTCGCTTTCACTCGAGGCCAGGAACACCACCGTGGCCGCAATATGTTCAGGATCGACCATGCGCTTCAACGCCGTCGCACCCACATACTGCTGTTCGACCTCTTCCAGGGACAAGTGCATCTGTTCGGCTCGTTCGCCAATCACACGCTGCATGCGTTCGCCGGCAGTTGGCCCGGGCAACACCGCATTGACTTGAATATTGTGTGGCCCAACTTCCTGGGCAAGCGTGCGGGTTAGGCCAATCAATCCCCATTTGGAAACGGCGTAGGGAGCTCTCAATGCGTAAGCCATGCGGCCTGCGACTGACGAGATGTTGATGATCTTTCCGGAGCCGCGTTCAATCATTCCGGGAAGGACAGCTTTGGCGCACAGGAAAGCTCCAGTCACATTGATCGCCATCGTTTCATCCCACTCAGCTTGGGTTACTTTCGTTATGGGTGCGGTAGGTCCAACGATGCCGGCGTTGTTGACGAGAATGTCGACCTGGCCAAAAGCGCAGACTGTAGCCTGGACCATTGCGTCGACTTGATCTTCCTGGGCCACATCGCAAGGCATGGCCAGCCCTTGCCGCTCAAGTTTCCGAATGTCGGCAGCAGTCTGTTCGAGCCTTTCCAGATTGCGTCCGCAGACCAGAACGTGCGAACCCTGACGAGCGAGCGCCAATGCGATTGCTCGACCGATCCCGTGACCCCCACCCGTCACAATTGCTGATTGGTTTTCGAGTTTCATAAGACGTCATCCGCAGATTACACAGATTTCCCGAACCGGCAAAGAGCAAAGCGCGAAGAGCAAAGGGTAAAAATCGTCACCTTGTTCAAGGGTCTCTCTGGCTTTTGAGATAGCACGTCGCCACTTTGCCCCCGAGCTCTTTGCTCTTTGCCGGTCGGGAAATGCGTAATCTGCGGATAGCGGTGTTTATTCCCAGCGGAGTGCTTCGATGGGATCGAGACGAGCGGCTTTCCACGCCGGCCACAGGCCAAACACAATCCCAACCGCAGCAGAAATTCCAATTCCTACACCAATCGCCCAGAGGGGAACATATGCCGGCAGGGGAGAATATTTGTTCATCATGATGCTGGCCAACTCGCCTACGACCAATCCGGCCAGACCTCCAATGCCGGTCAGCACCACTGCCTCAATTAGAAACTGGGAGAGGATATTAAACCTCGTGGCTCCAACTGCCTTCCGAATCCCGATCTCTTTTGTTCTCTCGGTGACTGACACCAGCATTATGTTCATTACCCCGATGCCGCCAATCATCAAGGCGACAAACGAGATTGCTGTAAGCACCAAAGCAGTGGCACCGGTTAGCTGATTGTAAATATCCAGCAGCGAGTCCTGAGACGAAATACCGAAATTGTTTTTCTCATTGGGTGGGACTCGACGTCTCCGCCTCAGGATGTCCGTTATTTCGTCGATACTCGATTTCACATACGCGCGGGAAACGGGACGCACGATTATGAAGAAAACCGTCTGTGGAAAAGGCAGATCGGGATAGTACTTATCGAATGTCGTAATCGGCATGAAGATCGAGTTATCACGCGATTGACCGAAAAAGTTTCCCAGCGGTTCCATCACGCCGATGACACGAAAAGGATTGCCGTTGATGCGAATCTCCTTATCGACTGCATCTTCGTAAGGGAACAGCGCATGAACCACATCGACGCCAAGCACGCAGACGTTGGAGTGATCCTGCATATCAATCTCGTTTATGAAACGACCGTGCGCGGCATATTGGGTGTGGACGAATTCGTAATAAGGCGTGACTCCGAAAATTATCGGCGTATCGGTTTGCTTGTCCTGATAACGAGCGGTGCCCGCCAGCAGTCGATGAATAGGCGAGACTCCTGCGATCGAAGGAGCCTCGCGCCGCAAAGCTTCGGCGTCTTCCATGGTCAGATCTTTGCGATGAATCTCGTCAGGACCGGGAGGCTTACCAAAGCTTGGCTCAAACTTGGCAACAAAAATTGTATTCGAACCCAGCGACTCGATTTGATCGGCAAAAGCTTTGTTCAATCCCTGAATGATCGACACCATGAAAATGATAGTGATGACTCCGACGCTGACTCCGAGAATCGTCAACGCCGAACGAAGCTTGTTCGCCCGGACCGTGTCAAACGCCATCAAGCTGGATTCTTTGATGTCTTCTAACTTCATAACTCAGCAATCAGCAATCAGCAATCAGTTCACTCAGATCGCAATGCCTCAATCGGATCGAGTTTGGCGGCTCGCCAGGCAGGCCACAATCCACTCACGATTCCCACGATTGAAGACATTCCCACACCCATCACGGCAGATAAGATATTAATTAGTAACGGAAACCCAATCAAAGCTGAAATCACATAAGCTAATCCATAGCCCGTACCCACACCGATGGCGCCACCAATCATGGTTACCGCCATCGCTTCAATCAAAAATTGAGTAAGAATATCTTTGCGACGAGCGCCGAGGGCTTTGCGAATACCAATCTCCTTCGTTCTTTCGGTGACTGATACCAGCATGATGTTCATCACCACGATGCCGCCAACAATCAGCGAGATGGCCGCGACGCCGATCGTGACGAGATAAATATTCGAAGTCGCTTTTCCATATAGGTCCAAAAACACATCCTGTGTTTCGAGCGCAAAGCCTGCGTCATCGTCATCGCTGAAGATTTTGCCGCGACGATTACTCATAATCGTGCGCACCTGGTCTTCAGCCGACTCCAATTGTCCCGCCGTCGGCACTTGAATGAAAACGACGATTGAGTCTCGAGCGCCATACGCCTTTTGATAAGTCGAATAAGGAATATAGATAACGTTGTCTCGGGAGGCTCCAAAGATTGAACCGAGCGGCTCAAGTACGCCGAGTATCTGATAAGGACGACCAGCGACACTGATCTCTTCTCCGATCACTCGATCGGCCGAAGTGCCACCAAACAAATTGGTCAAAACGTCCGGACCAACAACACAGATCTGCCGGCCGGATACGCCTTCAGCCTCAGTCCAGATGCGTCCTGCTTCAATCGAGACGCCATCGATATCGAACATTGTTTGCGGCGTTACTCCGCGCACCCGCACGTTCTCAAATTTCTGATTGTTGTGTTTGACCGTTTGCAGGGCGTTCGCAGCTACGCCCACGCGCCAGCAGGCGCTGCAAAGCCGCGTAATAGCTTCAGCATCTTCGTGAGTAACGTCTTTGCGTTTATTGAATTTTACGAACTCTTCGCGAGACCTAATGATTTGGGGGCGTTTGGAAATAGTGAAGACTGTCGATCCTTGAGAGGAGAAGGTACTGGCAACTTTGTTGTCGAGACCCTGAATGATGGTGACGACCGCGATCACTGCGGCTACACCTACTACCACGCCCACAAGAGTCAGGGCCGTGCGTAGTTTGTTCGTTCGGAGGCTCGCAATGGCCACCAGAAAGGCTTCCCAGATGGCGGTAAGTCGAACTCGCGAGCCAGATCGAACTCGAGTAGACGAAGAGGTGGGCTGCCCGAACAATGGCGCAGGCTCCGTTACCCCATCGCCGCGTCGTTCCATGCGCAGCGTCTCCTATCGAACTACCTGGTCTTTTTCGATCTGTCCGTCTCGGATTGAAATCACACGATGAGCTCGCGCCGCGATGTCCGGTTCGTGAGTAACCAGAACCACGGTATTTCCTTCTTCATGCAGGCGTTCGAAAAGATCCATGATTTCCATGCTCGTGTGTGTGTCGAGAGCTCCGGTTGGTTCATCAGCGAGCAGAATCGAAGGGTGGTTAACCAAGGCTCGAGCGATCGCCACGCGCTGGCGTTGTCCACCAGAAAGCTCGTTGGGACGGTGCGTCACGCGATCCGCAAGATCGACAGCCCTCAAAGCCTCTATCGCCATCTCGTGGCGTTTGGCCGAGCCCACGCCGCCATAGATAAGCGGTAGCTCCACGTTGTGAAGCGCCGTAGCCCGGGCGAGCAAATTGAAAGTTTGGAAAACGAAACCAACTTCCTGGTTTCGAATCCGGGCGAGCTCGTCATCATCCATTTCAGAGACGTTCTTCCCGTTCAACCAATACTCGCCCTGCGAAGGCGTATCTAAACATCCGATCAGGTTCATCAAAGTCGACTTTCCAGAACCCGAGGGACCGGTAATAGCGATGTATTCGCCCTTCTTTACATCGAAAGAGACGCCGTGCAGAGCATGCACTTTTTCAGACCCCATCTCATACGTCTTCCACAAGTCACGCATCGAGATGAGCGAAATAGGCTGGGTCCGTCCGTTGTTGCCAACGGCATGGGCTGCGACTTCTGTGGTCGGCGCCGGCGCCAGGGTAACGTTAGTCATTAGCTAGCCTCGTTGGTATTCGCGCCCGGCTTCTTCGTCTGGCGTTTTATGGTGTTGCCGTCTTTCAATGTCTTAAGCACTCTGCTCGGACCTCTGACGACTTCATTTCCGGCTTGCACGCCGCTGAGTATTTCGATGTCAGCCTCGCCGGTAATACCCGTGGTAACCTCAACGAATTTTACCCTGTTCCCGTTCACAACGTAGACCCCTTTTATGCTCTTCGGCTTTTCACTGGGAGACGGAGTGGGAACGCTGCCCGCTATAGCCGAGGGTGACGGCGAAGCATTGGGTTGTTTTTCGACAATAGCTTCGAGTGGCACCGCGATCACATTACTCTTAGTCTTGGTAGTGATAGTCGCGGTCGAACTCATACCCGGACGGAGGGCGTTTTTGACCTCGTCAGGAAGATCGCGCAACTCGATGGTCACCTTGAATTCTTTCGCTTCCTGAACGTTCACCCGAGGAGAAAGACCACCGGTCGCATCTGACTTGGATACGGCCAGGGGGTTTTTTTGAGTAACCACTGCCTTGATTTCTTTGTCTCCGAGAGCGTCCACCTTTACCTTGACTTGCTGGCCGACCTCGACATTGGAAATCTCAGTCTCATCGACGTTGACTTCAACGTTGATCGTGGACATATCGGCGATGGTCATCAGCGAGGTCGTAGAAAGTCCTGCCACAGCGAATTCACCAACGCGTGTGGGAATGTCTGCGATCACGCCAGTCAGCGGAGAAAGCTGCATAGCTTTCGAGCGCTGACTTGATTGTCCACTCAAAACCGCCTGTTGCTGTTTCGCTCGCATCTCGCTGGACTTGATGCTGGTCTTGGCTTCTTCGACAGCGAGCCTTTGTTGACTAACCCTTTCCTGAGCTTCCCTAACAGCGATCTTCTGCGCTTCCAGATTTGCGCGGGCAGTATCCAATGCGATCTTGGCTTGCTGGAATCGGTCGCGGGCATTGTCATACTCCAAACGCGAAGCCACGCCCGACTCAATCAGATCGGTAACTCGCTTCAATTCACGTTGGGCCGCGTTAAGATCTACCTGGGCGCGTTCAACTGCGGTCTGTTGCATGATCACCTGCTGTTTTGCAGCCGAGACTGATGCTTCGACTACAGTCAATCCCTGTTGAGCGGAATTCACCGCGTTGCGCGCGTTCTGCACATCGTTAATTGACGCTTGGGTTGCAGCCCACTGTGCCTCTTGATTCGATTGCAATTGGGTGGGGTCGATGCGGACCAGGGGAGTGCCGACCTTTACGAGGTCACCAGCGTTGACGTAGATTTCCTGAATGCGACCCTGAACCTCGCTCGTCAGCTTGATATAGCGAATGGGTCGAACCTCGCCTGAGGCAGTTACCGTCTGCTTAAGCTCCTGCCTGGTTTCGATTTTGATAGTGGTTACTTCGGGTTCTTCCTTGCGGCTGGCAAAGACGCTGATGATCACGATCAGTGCCAAAAGAACCAGCGCCGAAGCACCGATAATAATCTTCTTCTTTTTCGTTAGCGCCATCTTAAATCCTTCAGTTTGATTATTTAGTTTCCGCCGGGCTGATAAACTCGTAAGTTTGACACAGATGCTCCGTGATCCAAAATCCCGGATATGTCAGAGAACCTTTTACGTCCAAAAGATCAGAACGGTTTCAACTATGAATAATTAACAGGCAATTTAGCGGCGAGGGAAAATAACACGTTTGCGGAGTAATTTATTGAGTAGTTCAGCCAGCGGTCATCAGGGAACGGCGAGCGGTGTGTCTCTACTCCGAGCGCCTAGTTGGGTCAGCTTGAGATGCCACGGGCTCGCCCCGTGGTAATTACGATGGTGGCTACAAAAAGTGATGGAGCAAAAGTGTGATGCCACGGGCTTGTACCGTGGTTCTTCACGCTTAGAACTCTTTCGAAACAACCTAATTAGCCCCAATCGTGAACTACCACGGGGCAAGCCCGTGGCATACTGGAAACTGATCGGCAAATCTTTTTAGCCGCTATTATGATCCTCCACCGTGCAAGACGGTGGCATCAATTTGAAATTCGGGCACGATTCCCGAATGCGAGAATTGGCAGGCTCACGCAATTCGCGATAGAATCAACCGTTTCCTGCTGATGAGTCGCAGGTCCCAAGCTGCGTCCAGCGTTCCACCCTGGCCCGCGCTAAGAATTCCTATGATTACGTGCGAGAGATGCAAAACGGAGAACCTCGAAGGTTCGCAATACTGCGACGAGTGCGGCGCGCCGCTGAAGCCAAATCCGCGCCCATCGGGATTCGGTGGACCTGTAGATGGCAACGGGCGTAAACCGATTTCAGCGGTACCCTCGCAGCCGGAGTTTTCGACGTCGATCCCGCCATCACCGGTAGTCAGAATTTCGTCTCCGCTAAATCCATTGACCCAACCTCATGCTTTTCTCGTAATAGAGCGTGGAAGATCCGCAGGCAAGAAGTTCATGTTAAGCGAGATGGAATCGCAAATTGGACGCTGGGACGCTGACGGTGGAGTTTTCCCCGACGTAGATTTGGATGCCGATGATCCTGAAGCCAAGGTGTCGCGACGTCATGCCCGCATCACTCTGAGAAACGGCGATTACTTCGTTGAAGACCTCGGCTCGACGAACGGCACTTTCGTGAACAGAGGTAAGCGTCTACCTCCCGGCCATCCTCAACAGCTGCGAGAGAATGACGAAATCATCGTTGGCAAGACATTTTTGCGTTTCCATGTTGTGAGTTAAGGTCCCGACTTACTGATTGAAACATGTCCAACTGTCCCCATTGTGACGCCAAGATTTCAGGTGACTTGCCCTTCTGCGGCCAGTGTGGCGCAGATGTCTCAGCCAATCTGAAGGAGTCCGCCGCCGCTGCTGAAGCTAGTCAGCCTGAACCTGCAAAGCCAGTTCCCGTAACTCGCTTGGCAGACACTGCCATGCAAGCAATGTTAGAGGCGACTGATCCGGATTCTCAGCCTGCCGCAGAACGACCGAAGCCCGACGCTAAGAAGCGAAACACCGGCGGTCACCAATCATCAATCAAACAACTTGATGGCGGCACGGTTTTGAATAGCAGATACGAGATTGTCCGTCGCATCGGTGGCGGGGGTATGGGCGCTGTCTATCTTGCGAAGGACCGCAATCTTGGAGATGCGCCACGAGCGGTGAAAGAGATGGTCGAGACTCACCTCGATGAATCACAACATGAAAAGGCGATCGGAGACTTCAAACGTGAGTCGTTGTTGCTGACTTCACTCGAGCATCCTTCCATTCCGACCATTTACGACTACTTCTATGACGCCAAGCTAAATAGGTTTTATCTCGTGATGAAGTACATCTCGGGAGGCGACCTGGCGTCGCGACTGCGCAGCTCCACTGGCGGCAAGCTCGACGAGAAGACAGTGACCGATTGGGGAATGCAGGTCGCAGATGTGCTCGAGTACTTGCATACACGACCAAAGCCGATCATTTATCGAGACTTGAAACCTGCCAACCTGATGATCGATGGAAATACCAGCCGGGTCATGCTGATTGACTTTGGCATCGCTCGCTGGGTGGCCAAGCAGGAAAAAGGCGTCACGGCCGTGGGCACCATGGGCTATGCTCCTCCAGAACTATTCAGCGGTCGAGTTGAGCCACGTTCGGATGTCTATAGCCTCGGCGCCACGATGTTTCATCTGCTGACGGGTTCCGATCCGCAGGACAATCCACTACTGATCTTTGACTTCACCAAGAATCCAAGACCTCGCCAGATCGCTCCCTCAATCTCGTCAGAGATGGAGCGAATTCTGATGCGCACCGTCGAATATAAACCCGAAGATCGTTTTCGTTCGGCGGGTGAAGTTCGCGATTGCCTTGCCGAGCATCTTGAGAAGCTGATGTCTGGGCGTGTCAGTTACGGTCAGCCAGCTGCGGAGCTTGGTGGTGAGACGGTCCAGGTGCAAACGGTCTTCTGTGGCTTCTGCGGAGGCCGCATTGCGATCGACGATGTCTTTTGCGCACATTGTGGTGCTAAGCAACCGCTGGGTGCCGTTGGATCCACATCAATGAAGGGCGTTCGGCTGACCGCCAAATTGGTGGTGGCAGGCACGACGGAGTTGGATTCTGCTTTTGTGCTTCAGCGAGATAGTAATCTTGTTGGCAGAGCAGATCCACATTCCAACATCTTTCCCGAAGTCGATCTCTCGAAGTTCGATCGTGAGACGAAAGTTTCGCGTCGACACGCGCGTATCTGGTGTGAGGGCGACACGTTTCTGGTTGAGGACTTAGGATCAGTCAACGGAACCGTGATCAATGATTCAGTGCGCCTGGCTCCGCGTCAACCGCGCGTGTTGGACAGTGGAGACCGGATTCGCCTGGGTGAGACTACTCTGCACTTCTTAGTTGGATGATCCAATTCTGTTCTTAGTGCTTTGTTCCTGGTTCTTTGTAGTTTGTTGTCTCCACGTGGAGTAGGACTGCAAAGAACGAAGGACTAAGAACAAAGTACCAAGCAATGATTGTTGAAGAGGTCCCTTTGTCATCAGTTCAGAGTGCGCGTGCGCGCAGGCGCGTTCAGGTTCACAAGACTAGAGCGCCGTTTTCCTTGCGATGCGGGGCCTTATTGATTGACTACATCGTGTTGATGGCAATCATGGCCATCAGCACTTTGATAGCGCGAATGCTTGGTGGAGGTGCGAACAGCGCCGGCAATTCAACTGAGACATTCGGGTGGGTTCTGGTCGTCATTATCGCGGTTCTGAACTTCGGGGTGCTGCCCGGCCTCGGAGGAATGACCATCGGCAAATGGGCGACCGGACTTCGCATCGAGCGGGTGAACGGCTCCGGCTTAAGTATAGGACGTTCCTTCCTTAGACATTTCGTAGGATATCCGGCTTCGATGCTGACCCTCGGACTTGGATTTGTGCTGGCTGCGTTTTCTTCACGAGGTCGTGCTCTCGAGGATCTTATTGCAGACACCGTTGTAGTTCGCGACGAGGTTTTGCTGCTGGATGATAAGAATGAGACCTGATTCGAATGGCTGAACTAATCGTCAAATACCCCGACCGCGCGCCTGATCACTTTCCGCTTGGGCGACTCCGTATCACGATTGGCCGATCCGCGCGCAACGATCTCTGCGTGCCCGATCCGTTTGCTTCCCGCGTTCATGCGGAAGTCCGGCGTGAAGGTGAAGAGTACTTTTTGCAAGATCTGGGCTCAGCCAATGGAACGTTGTACAACGGCAGCACCGTTCAAGGGAACATCACGCTTACTCCCGGCGGACGCATTCAAATTGGCGAAACAGAGCTGATCTTTGATGACGGGACCTATAACTCGAGCATGGGCGCGACGATGATTACGGACAACACCACATCGTTGCCCGAAGCCACCATCGCCTTACATTCCTCTGATCGAACCACCTCCGGGCTCTTGGAAGCTATCGAGGGCGCGCGTACGAAACCAGAAGAGATTGCTTCGATTCGAACGGAAAAGACCAGCGATCTATTGGCTCTGATTAGCAAGGTGGGGATCACCTTACTCTCTTCCGCTTCACTCAATCAGACCCTCGAGCAAATCGTGTCGCTGGTGTTCGAAGCAGTTCCAGCTGATCGCTGCCTCGTGATGATGCGCGATGAAGGCAGCACTGAACTAAAAGTGCCGGTAGCTCGTCTTCGAGACCGCGTCGGCGATGTGGGCGAGATTCGCGTCAGTCGCAATGTTCTTGAAGAAGTCGTAATGCGCGGCAAGTCTGTATTAACTTCTGACGCTCAACATGACCCGCGATTTGCGAGCGGCACCATGGTGCTCCAGGGCGTCAGATCCGTGCTAGCGGTTCCACTAGGCGTGGAAAGCAAAGTGTTCGGCATCATCTACGCTGACTCTCCAATTGCAGAAAGCCGGTTCAATGAAGATCACTTGAAAGTGTTGACCACGCTCGCATCAGTGGCCGCGATTCGAGTGCAGAATGCTCGATTGCTTGAAGCAAGATTGGAACAGGAAAGACTCGAACGTGAGCTGCAGCTTGCCAGTGAGATTCAACAGCGTCTGCAGCCGACGGCTCCGCCGATAGTTCCTGGTTATGAACTCCAGGGGATCAGTTTCCCGTGTTATGAAATCGGCGGCGATTATTACGACTTTATCAAGCGTGATGACGGTCGCATGGTGATTGCGCTCGGGGACGTGTCGGGCAAGGGAACAGCGGCGGCGCTATTGATGTCCTCGCTGCACGCTGCTATTCACGCGCAGGCCGGCTCACACGGATCACTCGTGGGAATGATCAGCGCTGTGAACAAGTACCTGGCCGAGAATATTCCTTCGAATAGATTTGTGACTTTGTTCTGCGCCGAACTCGATCCGGAGTCGGGAGCTTTGTCATTTCTCAACGCGGGCCATAATCCGCCCCTGATTGTCCACGCCGCAGGCACAGTCGAGCAGCTTGCGTCAGGGGGCTTGCCTTTGGGAATCAAAGCAGATGCCGATTATCGCGAAGGACGAACTCAGTTGCAGCCCGGTGACGTGCTTGTCATCTACTCCGATGGCGTCACCGAAGCAAGCAGTCCCAGTGGCGAGGAATTTGGACCAACGCGCCTGTACGAGGTGGTTTCACGTAATGTGGAGGCTTCGGCTGCGGGTATTCGCGATCGCATTGAATCAGCGCTCACGAAATTCGCGCAGGGAACTCGCGCCGCTGACGACATAACTTTGGTGATTGTGAAGCGACAAGCCGAGACTCAGCAACTAAGCGTCGGCGCGAAGTAGTCCGACGAGCTTTAGCTTGTCGTTGTGCAAGAGTGCGAGCTTTTAAAGAAACCTGCTCAATGCGAGTTTTATGATTGCCTGATCGGCGACTCAAGAGCCACTTGCAAAACTCATCTCATTCATCACCCGGTTTCAACCGGGTGATAAGGTAATTACATACTTGACTGACTGAGAACAGAGACCACCGACTTCAGTCGCGTGGAGTCTCAATTTTGACCTAAATCCACCAGCTGTTTCGAATCTCCAGAGACCATCGACTTTAGTCGCATGGAGTCTCAATTTCAGCCTACTGTGCCTGGTATCTTTTAGGTTGAAATTGAAACTCCAACGCGGCTGAAGCCGGTGGTCTCTATAGCGAGCCATTATCAAAAGGCGGTTAGGCCAAAATTGAAACTCCAACGCGGCTGAAGCCGGTGGTCTCTGTTCTCGGTCAGTCAAGTATGTAATTAGCGTTGAAACGGTTAAGTTCTACTCCTTGCCCTTACCACCCGGTTGATGAGTTTTGCGAGCGGCTCTGAATGTACCACTCTGCTTTAGGCGGGTGATGTCTTAAGTTGAACCTGCCGGCCTAAGACGCGCTCGACTGTTTCCCCTTTGCTGTTTGCCCCGCGCCGTGATACTTCTGCCAGACCAATGGAGCAGGACACAGACATCGGCGGGCCTCGAAACCGGTTTCCAGAAACACATTACTCGGCCATCCTTGCTGCCCGCAGCGAAGATGGGGAAGTGCGCCAACGTGCTTTCGAGACCATAGTCGAAAGCTACTGGAAGCCGGCCTACAAATACATTCGCATCAAATGGCAAGCTTCAAATGAAGATGCCAAGGATCTCACCCAGGGATTCTTCACCACTGCGATCGAGAAAAGGTACTTTGATAGCTATGATCCCGCGATCGCCAGCTTTCAAACATTTATTCGTACGTGCCTGGATCGATATGTCACCAACCAAAGAAAGTCAGACCAACGTTTGAAGCGAGGCGGGGGGATTGAACATCTTTCGCTGGATTTTGGTGAAGCTGAGAATGAACTTTTCCAGCAACACGGCGTTTCTGAATTAACGCCTGAAGATTTCTTTCACCGTGAGTGGGTTCGCAGTCTTTTCAGTCTGGCAATTGAGAATTTGCGACGACACTACGTCGAGAAGGGCAGTGAAGTCTATTTTCGACTCTTCGAGCTTTACGATTTGAGAGAAGACACCCAGGATGATGAGAACAAGCTTTCTTATGCTTCGCTAGCGGATCGATTCGGCTTAACCAGCATGGACGTCACGAATTATCTGGCGGCGGCTCGCCGTCAATTCCGCAAGCTGGTGCTTGAGCGGCTTCGAGAACTCACTGCGAACGAAGCAGAATACCGGCGCGAAGCCCGCGAACTTCTGGGAGTGGAAATCAAGTGAAGTGGGTTTCCGACAAAGGCCTGAAACGTCTCTTAAGTGTCGCCGTGGATCCTGATTTCGGCGACACGAAGTATCGCATTCTCGAAGAGATCTCGAGTGGCGGTATGGGCACGGTCTACCTTGCCGAAGATATTGAGCTCGGACGTCAAATCGCTATCAAGGTGTTGAATGCGACGGAGGCGAGCCAGGATATTGCCCAACGCATGGTCCGCGAGGCCCAGATCATCGCGCGCCTCGAACATCCCGGTATTGTGCCGGTTCACGATGTGGGCACGTTGCCGGATGGCCGCGTCTTTTACGCGATGAAGCTCGTGCGCGGCGGGCGTCTTGACGAGTACGCCGCCGTTAATGACTCGCTCAAAGACCGTTTGCGGAAGTTTCAGGCGGTTTGCGACGCCGTGGCTTTTGCGCACGCACATGGCGTCATTCATCGAGACTTGAAGCCGCCGAACATCATGATTGGATCGTTTGGCGAAGTTCTGGTGCTGGATTGGGGAGTGGCCAAGACAATAACCAGTCAACCTTCCGCTGCAGACGATCTTGAGGCCGACACTTTGCGTCTGCCTCACAATAATGTTGGAGACCAACTGAATCAGCAGAGCGAAAACACAGCGCCGGGCACAATTGTTGGCACACCCAATTACATGTCGCCTGAACAGGCCCGTGGCGAAATCCGCAGGCTCGATGAGCGTTCAGATGTTTACTCATTGGGCGCGATTCTTTACTTCTTATTAACCAACAAGACCCCCCGGGCCTCAGAAAATGGAAGTCAGCCCGCGCGTCCACGTGAACTTAATTCAAAAATCAGCAAGGCGGCTGAAGCTGTTTGCCTGAAGGCAATGGCCGGCTCTCCCGACGATCGATATGCGAGCGCCAAAGAGCTAGCTATCGATGTCGTTCACCTTATCGATGACGAAGCGGTCGGTGCATATCGTGAAAATATTTTTGAGCGAAGCTTGCGCTGGCTGAACAAGAATCGGTTCCTGGTGTTGTTAGTGCTTGCTTATCTGCTGATGCGAATCTTTTTCATATTCACGCCGCGCCGTTAAAGAATTCAGATCGGGTGCTTAATAGAACTCTGTAACGCAAACTGTTAGTTTGCGACTGCGTGGAATGCCACTCCAGTGACACGCAAACTAACAGTTTGCGTTACTGAAATAAGGAGAGTGTAAAAATGTCAAAACCAATCATTGGAATTCTGTTGGGCGCAATCCTCGGCGCTTTTGATGGCTTAACAGCATGGTTTACACCCGCCGTGCGCGATCAGCTCGGCGGCATCGTCGTTAGCTCGACCATTAAAGGAATAATCGCAGGCATAGCGATAGGGTATTTCGCAAAGAAGTTCCACTCGCTGCCCATCGGGTTACTGTTTGGGTTGTTTATTGGCGCACTACTGGCCTGGCTTACTGCCAAGTTTGCCGTTGGTGGCTACTACTTCGAAATCATGCTGCCAGGCAGCCTGGTGGGATTGATTGTTGGCTTCGCTACTCAGAAGTACGGCCGTCAACCTGTGGAAGCGCACTAATCTAAAACCTTTGTCCTCAGATTACGCCGATTACGCAGATTCAAACCGGGTGCTTGGTACTTTCCAATGTCAGTAAGGTTCAAACGGCAACGGACAACCAAAGCAGACAGGCGACAACGACCAAGCACTAAGAACCAAGTACTAAGTTCTTTTGTCTTACATCTGTGAAATCGGCGCAATCTGCGGAAAGGTGTTTGTTTAATCGTTCGGGCGGCCCGGCAGCAACGGTTCAGTGTCCAGTGTCTTCGGACCGTTATCGTTACACATCGCATACTTTCCCGCGTACATTGAAACGCCGGCAAATTCGCCCTTCGCATTGAGAATGTAGAAGTTGATGCCAAAGTTCGGATTACCGTCGGCTTTCAGCAACCGCTTCTCGATAGTATTGGCCTTGATTCGTCGCAGCACTTCCATACCCGCGTCTTTTGGATGGGCGCCGCGTCTCATCTCTTCCACAATCACAAACGAGCAAAGGTTATAGAGATTGGCTTCGCCACGTCCCGTTGAGCCCGCGGCGCCGACGTTGCCGTCTACATAAAGCCCGGCTCCCAGAATTGGCGAGTCTCCCAGCCGGCCAGGAATCTTCCACGCCAATCCACTGGTTGTAGTCACCCCGCAAATCTCACCCTTCGAATTGATGCCGTCGCAGTTTATGGTTCCATGCATATTCTCTTCGCGTATCAACCCTTCGGCGAGCATTTCCAAAGCAGCACGATGTCCTGCCTCAGCACGTTTCTGAGGATCGAGATAGTGTTGCGGGTCAGTCCGGCGCTTCCATTCCAACCACTGCTTCCGTGAGTTTTCCGTGTTCAGATCGTCCTCGATTTTGAAGCCCATGCTGCGCGCATACTTCTGAGCTCCCTCGCCTACGATCAAATGATGGTCGGTATTGTCCATCACCGACTGGGCCACCAACGAAGGAGTGCGCACGCCTTCGAGAGCGCCCACCGCACCGGCGCGTTTTCGCGGACCGTGCATGCATGACGAGTCGAGCTGCACCACACCTTCAGCGTTCGGCAAGCCCCCGTAGCCGACTGAATCATCGAGTGGATCGAGTTCAACGATATTCACTCCAGCGATGACTGAGTCGAGCACATCCTTGCCCGCCGTGATCATAGTGAAGGCTTTATGCACCGCAGTCATATTGCCGCCGTTCTTAAATCTGTTTCCGTTGGCCGACGAAACCACCACGGGTTTGACATCGGCAGGTATCAGCATAGTTGGCGCCACTGGCACGCCTTTGGTTTTTGCTGCTGCCAGCGTCAACCCTGCAGCGGCACTCGTGATCATGAAGTCGCGTCGTTTCATTTTGTTTTCCTTTGAGCAGGCAGAATTTGGCAGTGCATATTACTAGGTCTGCGTAATCTGTGAAATCTGCGGATAAGAGTCTTACCGTTTTTGCCCAGCTTGATTCCGGTTTTGGTCCAACAGGGAGCTGGTAAACCAACCCGCTTCTATGTCAGAATGCGGCCAAAGTCAACACAGTTTTTTGCGTAAATGAATGAGAGGTTCCCGACTGACCTTTGCCTCCTTGACGGAAAGCTGACTGTAAATTCAGACTCGCCCAATATCAAATCTAAGAATTAGTGTACGACAGGCTGCCAGCCTGTTGAAGATTGTTGAGCTTATCAAGACCTGCAGGCTGGCAGCCTGCAGTACACATCTCAGATGAAGAAGTGTCTCTTGATCATTGTGGCAGCGGTGGCAATTACCGGTGCAGCTTGCAACCGGCACGCGGAGAATAGCAACCGCAACGCTAATCGTAGGACTAGTAACTCTAGTCACAGTGGTGGTGGTTTGCTCGATTTGAACTCCGCCACTCGAAAAGAGTTGGTAGATTTGCCAGGCATCGGCGAGGCATACGCGGACAAAATTATTGCCAATCGGCCTTTTCACGACAAAGGCGAGTTGGTTCGCAAAAAGATCATTCCCGAATCTACTTATGAGCAAATCACAAATCTGGTGATAGCTAAACAGAACTAATAGGAACCCGGGGAAGGGAAATCAACATGGAAGATTTTGAGAAGCTGGGCGCCTTTTATTTGGGGCGTCCGTACGATCTTAAAAACAAGCAAGCCAAGGACGGGCTGATCTTGTACGACTCAAAGGATCTCGTCACGCATGCAGTCTGCGTCGGCATGACTGGCAGCGGCAAGACCGGACTTTGCTTGGCTCTGCTCGAAGAAGCGGCGATCGATGGCGTTCCGGCGATCGTTATCGACCCCAAAGGCGATTTGGCAAACTTGCTGCTTACCTTTCCCGATCTCAAGGCCGAGGATTTTCTCCCCTGGA
>Ga0157380_10000685_pt1 | contig 21017 bp, 15 predicted proteins | sample S35metaG_FD_119757 | JGI IMG/M metagenome (GOLD analysis project Ga0157380, IMG submission 119757) | Switchgrass rhizosphere microbial communities from Kellogg Biological Station, Michigan, USA - S3-5 metaG | ecosystem: Host-associated > Plants > Roots > Rhizosphere > Soil | place: USA...
CGTGGTCGAAGAGCACGGCGGCGCCGTTCAGGCCGTGCCCTACATGAAGGCCCGGCTGGTCGAGTCCCACCGCGAGCGGGTCGCCCGGATCGAGCGCGGCGAGCAGAAGGTGATCGGCCAGAACAGCTTCACCGAGACCGAGGACTCGCCGCTGACCGCAGGTGCTGACGGTGGCATCCTGACGCCGGACCCCGAGGTGGAGCGCGAACGGGTCGAGGCTTTGAAGTCGTGGAAGGGCGAGCGCGACGAGGAGACCGTGCAGACCGCGCTGGCGGAGCTCGGCCGGATCGCCGCCGACGATGACCAGAACATCATGCCGGCGACGATCGCCGCTGCCAAGGCAGGCGCGACCACCGGCGAGTGGGCCGAAGTGCTGCGCGAGGCGTTCGGCGCCTACCGTGGCCCGACCGGCGTCAGCGGCGCCGCGCCGGCCGCCGATCGCGAGCAGCTGGAGCTGATTCGGCACCGCGTCGACGAGGTCTCCGAGCAGATCGGGCACCGGATCAAGATCCTCGTCGGCAAGCCTGGCCTCGACGGGCACTCCAACGGCTCCGAGCAGATCGCCCTGCGCGCCCGCGACGCCGGCATGGAGGTGATCTACCAGGGGATCCGCCTGACCCCCGAGGAGATCGCCGAGTCCGCCCTTCAGGAGGACGTCGACGTGGTCGGCCTCTCGATCCTCTCCGGCTCTCACCTAGAGTTGATCCCGGAAGTAGTGCGCATGCTTCGCGAGGAGCAGGTCGACGTGCCGGTCGTCGTCGGCGGGATCATCCCCGCTGCCGATGCAGAGCGTTTGCGCGCGGCCGGCGTCGACGGCGTCTACACCCCCAAGGACTTCGACATCAACAAGATCATGGGCGAGATCGTCGATCTCGTCGCCCGCCGCGCGAGCGCCCGCGCGACTGCCTGAGCCGCGACCGAGCCGGCGTGGGGACTGCCGACAAACAGCCCCCGCGGGAGTGTGACCTTGTCGTTGTCGGCGGCGGCATCCTCGGCCTAGCCGTGGCACGGGAGCTCCTCGCCAGGCGACCCGGGGCACGGCTCTGCGTGCTCGAGGGTGAGGATCGGATCGGCCGTCACCAGACCGGGCGCTCGAGCGGCGTCGTGCACGCTGGGATCTACTACGAGCCCGGCTCGCTGAAGGCGCGACTCTGCGTCGAAGGAGCACGGGAGCTCTATGCATACTGCGAGGAGCGGGGGGTCCCGTTCAAGCGCTCGGGCAAGCTCGTCATCGCCGTCGACGAGAGCGAGCTCGAGCGCCTCGACGAGCTGGAGCGACGCGGGCGCGCAAACGGCGTTCCCGGCCTGCGCCGGCTCACCGGAGAGGAGATCCCCGCGGTGGAGCCGGCCGCGCGCGGCGTTGCCGCGCTGCACTCCCCGCAAACGGGGGTGGTCGACTTCGTCGCCGTGGCCGAGTCCTACGCCGCCGATGTTCGTGCCGGCGGAGGCACGACTCACTTCGGCGCCCGGGTGAGCGGCATCGCGCAACGGCCGGGGGGAATCGCGATCCGGCACACACACGGCACCACGGCGACCTCGGCGGCGGTCTTCTGCGCCGGGCTCTGGTCGGATCGCCTCGCGGTCGCCTGTGGCGCCCCGCGTGACCCACGCATCGTCCCCTTCCGCGGCGCCTATCTGCGGCTGAGCCCGGCCGATGCGGAGCTGATCCGTGCCAACGTCTACCCGGTCCCCGATCCGGAGCTGCCCTTCCTCGGCGCTCATCTGACGCGCAACCTCGATGGCAGCGTGCTGATCGGCCCGAGTGCGCTGCTCGCCCCCTCCCGAGACGCCTACCGGCTGACCACCCTGCGGCCACGCGACCTCGGTCAGACCCTCGCCTGGCCCGGCACCTGGCGCCTGGCCGCCCGCCACCGCCGCGCCGCCCTGCGCGAGCTGCGTCACGCGACCAACCGATCCGCCTTCGTCGCCGAGGCCGCCCGTTTGGTGCCGGCGCTGCACGGTGTCCGCGCGGAAACGGGTCCAGCCGGCATCCGCGCCCAGGCCCTCGGCCGGGATGGGTCCCTGGTCGACGACTTCGTCGTGCATCGGACGGCGCACGCAATTCACGTGCGCAACGCGCCCTCGCCGGCGGCGACCTCCTCCCTTGCCCTGGCGCGGCTGATCGTCGATCGGCTCGACGCGCGACAATAGGGGCATGAGCGACCTGCACGGGGAGCGCTCGGCCTGGCTGCGCTGTTATCGCTGCTGGTCAAGCAACCTAGAGATCCAGATCCACTACGACGCGATCCGGCGCGTCGACCCGGGAAGCGGCATCCTCGCCGAGGGGGTCGACGAGGTGCAGGAGGCCCTCGTCCAGTGCGTCGACTGCATGCACGACCAGCCACATCTCACCTTCCAGGACAACCACGTCGTGCCGATCGAGGACCGCTGGGAGCGGATGGTGGCCGGCACCCCCTGGGTCGCCTCCTGCACGGTCCGCGTCGACCAGGACCGGGTCGAGAGCTGCTCGGGCCCCGAAGCGATCGAGTTCCTCACCTACGGCGCCTTCGGCGATGCCGGCGTACGCGAGTTCTTCACCCACGTCCGCTTCCACAAGCACGACGAGGAGCAGATAGTCGTCCATATGCTGGTCGAGCTCTACGCCCGCTCGGCCGAAGAGGCCACCGAGGTTCTCGAAGCCGCCGCCCACGGCCCGCTAGAGATCACCTCCCTGGCCGAGGTGTCCCGCCCTCCGGCGCACGCCTCAGACGAGGCGCACTGAAGCAGAAAGGAGAGCGGGGTGGTCAGTTTTTTCAAAGACGGCCTTGGTTCTCGAAGTCGCCTCGGTTATGGTCGTTCAATCAGACCTGCTCTGCTCATATCGGTCGTAACCCTTTTGCTTTTCGCCTCCGCCGCCGAGGCATCGGTGGTTCCACGGCTTGCCGGGGTTGAGACCCCGACCAGCTCTCCATACGACTTCGATCAGGTGAAAACCAATGGGGAAGAAAAATGCGCAGGCAGCACTGCGGCAAGGGACACCGGCCAGGCCTACGCTGGCGCCGCGTCGCTCAAAGTCCACGTCGAAGCCACCGGATGCTCGCCCTTTGCACGCGGCATCTTCAACAGCAACTCGCCCAATCACATCGTCGAAGGCGATGACCTCTGGTTCGGCGCCGCGATCTTTCTTCCGTCCGGCTTCTACAGCGCACATAGCGGATACACGGACCTGATCCGGATGGATTCGTATGTCACTGACGGCGGCTCCGAAAACAAAAAATCCGAACAGCAGAGCATCAACTTCTCCAGCTTCGCAAACGACGACATCTACGTGCAGGCCGAATCCAACGAAGGCTCGAGCACGCTGGTCGGCCCCTTGTCGCCCAGCGTGCTGTCGGAGAACGCCTGGCACTGGGTCGAGATCCATGCCGATCTCGACAAAGACGCTGAAGACGCCTATACCGAGCTCAAGATCGACGGCGTGAGCCGGGGTTCCTCGACCGGCGCCAACATCTTCGCCGGCCGCGCCGATTTCAACCGCCTCCGCTACGGCCTCGTATCGACCGCCGGCAGCGGGTCCGGCAACCTCACGGTCTATGTCGATCGTGCATCGGTCAGCACGAGCGAGCGCGGACCGCTCGCTTCCACGACCCCCGGGCTCGTCAGCTTCTGGCGCCTGAACGAGCCCAGTGGCTCGACTGCCGCCGATGCTCAAAAAGTCGCGTCCGGCGCTTATGTGAACAGTCCGGGCCTTGGTGCGACCGGGCTTCTGGTCAACGACAGCGATACCGCCGTCGACTTCGACGGGAAAGACGACCACGTCAGCATCTCGCCGGTCAGCGCGCTGGATATGACCACGGAAGTGACCCTGGAGTCATGGATCAAAGCTGACGCGCTGCAGGGGACGATCGTCAGGCGCAACAACTCTTACGAGCTTCGAGCCCAGTCCGACGGAAGCGTGCTCTTCCGGGTCTGGGTCGGCGGTGAAGTTCAAGCTTTGACCTCGTCAACAGGCGAAGTCAAAACGGGGACCACCTACCACCTAGCCGGAACGTATGACGGAGCCAACATGCGCATCTATCGCAACGGCCAGCAGATTGCCTCAAAAGCCTTGAAAGGGTCAATGACCCACGACTCCAACACCCTCTATATCGCTCGCAACGACTTCTCGAGCACGTATTTCGATGGCGTCATCGACGACGTCGCGATCTACGACAAAGCGCTATCGGAAGCTACGCTCGACCAGCACTACGAATCCGGCGCGCTCTGATCTGACTGAGGTTCTGCGGATCCCAGCGTCGTCGGATCAAAGGGACACGGAATCGCGCACACCGTTCGCATGCCCGTTTCGCGCCTCCTGGGCCGGAGACGGGCTTGCGTTGTGCACCGAGCCGGACGAGGGATCGCCCTGCCTCTTCGCCGTCGGAGCCGCGGTCGTGATCCTGTCGGCAACCGCGCCGTAGTAGCCCTGGTAGGAGCGGTCGCTGAGCAACTCGTCCGCATGATTCATCACCGCTCCGACGATGTTCGCTTCGGCGTTGCGGAGCTGCGTTACGGCGGCGGTGAGCAGTTTGCGGTCGACCGATGCCATGTCGACGGTCATCAGGGTTCCGTCGACCTTCGACGCGATGATCGAAGCATCGGCACCGATCGTGACCGGCGAGGTATCGACCAGCACGTAATCGGCGAGGGTCGCCAGTTCCCTCAGCAGCTTCGCGAAGTCGTGGTCGCCTCCGGTCACGAGGGATCCGGGCATCATCGTCAGGGGACCTGCCGGCAGCAGCCTCACCCCTTCCATCGACGTATCCCGCAGAAGGCTCTCCGCCCTTGCGCCGGCTGACAGCGCGGTCGTCACGCCGGTGTCGCCGTTCACGTCGAGCGAGGCGTCCAGCGTCGGCCTGCGGAGATCGCAGTCGACGAGGATCACGGTTGCGCCGCTGAGGCCAAAGGCGTGGGCAAGACGAAGGGCGACGGTGCTCTTGCCTTCTTCGGGCAATGAGCTCGTGATCGCGAACGTCCTGGCCTCGGCGGTCGTGCTCGCCAGCTGCAGGTTTGCCCGCAGGAGCTGGAAGGCCTCGACGGCCAGGTGATGCTTCCAGCCCTTATCGGTGATCCCGGGTATGCGCCCGATGACGGGGGCGTCGACGATCTCGACCACCTCGTCCTCATCATTCACGCGCCGGTCGAGCCTGCGCATCAACAGGGCCACGACGACTCCCAGGATCATCCCGAGCACGGCCCCGATGATGGCGTTGCGAAGCGGTGTGGGCGAGCTGGGGCTGGTCGGGGGGGTCGCCAGTTCGACGACCTCGGCGTCGCCCGCCTCCAGTCGCTTCTGGATCTTCAGTTGCTCCACCCGCGTCTCGAGTTCGGAGCCGAAGGTGGTCGACTGCGCGGCCAGCTCGCCTTCGATCGCGTCGATCACCTCCTGAATCTGGTCCTGCGCTTTTTCGCGCCTCAGCGCGACGATCTCGACAGCAAAGGTGTTGGCGATGCGCGCCGCTTCGCGCGCGGTCGCGGCCTCCGCGGTTATCTTCGCCAGGTCCGCCTGGCCCTGGGGCTCGATGGTGACGCTTTCGCGCAGCTCCTTCGGGCTCTGCGAGCTGTCGGTCCGCTCCTTCACCCGGAACGCGACAACTGGGAGCGAGGCGAGAGCAAGGTTGGTCGCCGCCTGCCGCTCCGGTTCGATGGAGACGTCGGGCAGCGGCGCGTCGGGGTCGATCTGCGGAGGCGTCTCCGGCGGGCCGAAGAGGACGTTGGAGCTGGCGTCGTAGCGATCCGGCATCAGGCTCGAGACGCCGAAGGCGAGCAAGGCGGCGGCAACCGCGATACCGGCAATCAACTTGGCACGCCGCCGGACGACGGCAACGAAGGTGGAGAAATCGAGTGGCTGCTGTGCGTTCATCGGCTTCGACAGGATAGGGACTGGTATCGGCTGCCAAGCCCGTGCACCTTTAGCTCAGACGCGAATCCGCCGATCGTGCCTACCCCATACCCGAAATGGAGGGCGGGAAAGCAGGCCGCGACGCGAGGCGCCAAACGAATCTCCTCGCGCCCTGTGGCGGCGAGCGCACCGGCGCTTGTGGCAGCGGCATAGCCCGCCACGACCGCGGCGAGTCCGGCGCGGGAGACCCCGGAGAAGGGGCTTAGTGCTGCCAGGCCGACCAGGCCCAGCACGAAGGCGGCCGGCGCCGCGTGGCGGGGTCGCAGGAAGTCGGGATGGGCAGCGACGACGCGAGCCCGAGCGCGGCCGTAGTTGCGGTACTGGCGGAAGGCCGCCCCGAGCGTCGCCCGGGGCACGTACTCGAAGTGGATCGAGGAATCGAGCATCACGCTCATGCCGGCCTGCTTCAGCCGCCAGTTGAGCTCCTCGTCCTCACCGTGGTTCATCGCCGGATCGAAGCCACCGACCTCTTCCAGGGCCGAGCGCCGGTATATCCCCCAGGGGACCGTGTCAACGATTTCCCGCTGCCCGGGAGCCGCGTAGACGCTGCCGCCGACCCCGAGACGAGAGCTCCGGGCCAGGGTGAAGGCCCGCTCGAACGGGCTGGTCCCGGAGTAGTTCGGCTGCCCCCCGACGCCGACGACGCGCTCCTCGCTCTCCTCGAGCGCGGCCACGGCCCGCGAGATGTAGTCCCGCGCCGGGCACCCGTGGGCGTCAACCCGGGCGAAGACGTCGGCAGTCGAGACACGCAAGCCGACGTTGAGAGCCTCGGGGGTCGTCAACCGCCCTTCTCCCGAGACGACGACGATCCGCTCGTCCTCAGCCGCATGCCGCTGCGCGATTGCCACAGTGTCGTCGTTCGACCCGGCGTCGATCAGCAGCAGGCGCAGCCGGTCCGGCGGGTAGTCCTGGGCAAGCACGCCGGCGATGCAGGCGGCAATGTGGTGCTGCTCGTTGTAGGCGGGGACGACCACGTCTACGCCGGGCAGGCCGCGCGGGGCTCCGTTGCCGGTTGACGTCACCTCCCTGCCGTCGACGGTCGGGGTCACGGCTTCGCCACCAGCTCCCTCTTCGACGCCGGCCTGCCCTTCTCAACCGTCACCCGGTCTCCGGTCGGCTCCTCCTTCGGGCCCAGCCCGTAGGCGGCGACGAGCCAGCCCAAGCCGAGCATGGCCCAGAAGGTCTTGTTGTCGTTGAAGTCGCCCGAGAACTGAGTGGCGAAGAAGTTGACCAGGAACACCCCGGAGAGCAGGTATATGAGCGTACGGTCCTCGCCAGTGGCTGCCCAGGCGCGTTTGTAGAGAAGCGCCAACATCATCAGGATCGACGCCGCCAGCAGCAGGGTCGGCCCCAGTCCAAGCTCTGCCGACATCTCCAGGAAGATGTTGTGCGGATAGCGCTCTTCGCGGTTGGTCACCACGTAGCTGTAGATGAAAAAACCGCCGGCGCCGATGCCCCGCACCGGGTTTTCCTTGGCGAGTTCGAAGCCCTTGTCATAGAGACGAGAACGGAGATCCTCGTTGAAGGCCCCGGAGGGGTTCGAGACCAAGCCGCCGATGCGTTCGGACGAGGTTTCCGGCAGCGAGAGGAAGGGCAGCACGGCAACGCCGATCCCGATCGCCAGCAGCACCGGCAGAACCCGGCGCGGCTCGCGCAGGACGATCGCCACGATGGTGCAGACGACGGCCAGGGCGAAGCCCACCAACGGGCCGCGCGAGCCGATGCTGGCCGCGATCACGACCACCACGACGCCAACCACGGCAATCGGCAGACGATGGCGGTGCCAGAGCTTGAGGGCCGCCCCGAACAGAAGCACGAACGCACCGGTGAGCAGGAAGCGCGCGGTGAAGATCGTGTCGGCGGCTTCGTTGAAGACAAGCCGCCCGCCTTCCTCGCCACTGGTAGAGCCGAGGCTGAGGACGATCAGCGCGCCGACCACACCAACCCCGCCGAGCAGGATCAGCAGCTGTCGCAGGGAGTCACGGCCGTCGACGAGGAGGAAGGGAGCGAAGGTCGCCAGCGCGGTGAGGCTCGCGAACTTCAGCGTCTTCTCGGTGCCGTAGGTGAGTTCGGGGGTCCAGATCAGGCTGACCGCCAGCAGGGTCGCAATCAGCACATAGGGCAAGGCGAGCATCAGCGGTGGCAGGCGAAACCGCCCTTCCAGCAAGCGCAATAGGCAGACGCCCGCCAACAGGACGCCGAGCAGCAGCGTGACGTCGACCGGCGAGCTCTCGATCGCCCCCCGACCCTTGAACAGGCCGATGTAGAGGAAGGCGACGTAGAGGACCAGTGGGTAGCGGACGAGCAGATAGGCGATCGCGCCCGCGACCGGCAGCGCCAGCGCCACAGGCCCCAGGATGACGGTCGCGGCTGCGGCGACAGCCGCGACCGCGGCGCCGAGGGCGACCGTCGCCGTGCCCGCGGAGACCCGGGGCAATGAGTGAAGCGCTAGATGCGTCTACGCCTCGCCGTTGGAGCGCGATCCGCGACGCACCGCGATGCCGGTTCCCACCAGGGCAATGCCGGCAGCCGCCATCAAGGCGAGCTCGAGCCCGGTGAAGGGGAGCGTGCCCGAATCGGGGACGGTTCCGGTCACGGCAGCCGACGGTTCGTTGGCGTCACCGCTGAACTGCTGGGTGCCCGCGGCGCCACCGTATGCGTCTTCGGTTGCGCTCGCACCGAGAGCCGGCGCGCTCAGGGCAAGCGACATCAGCGCCACTGCGACAAAAAGGGTGATCTTCCGCATCAATTTTTCTCCTTGCTACGAGCTTTACCCAACGGGGCGCTTGCCAAACGTTGGCTCTGGGTACGTCAGCGTTCTGGTCTTGTAAAGCGCTGTGCCTCGAACTGCTGAATATGCATGTTAAAGGCTGCTGCGTCTATCGGCCGACCGCGGCGAATCCTAAAGAGAGCCTCGGCTACGAACGGGTCGTGGCGGTCGAGGGTCCGGGCTTGGGCGATCTCTTGCAAAGCGGCTCGGTGGCGCCCGGCCTGGGCGTACAGGAGGGCGAGCTCGAAGCGAGCGTACCAATGGTCTTCGACCTCCAGCGCCCGGCGAAATTCCTCGGCAGCGGCGCCGGGACGATGCGCCGCAACGAGGATCGTGCCGGCACGCAGCCGGGGTTCCGGGGAGAGTGGGTTGAGCTCCGCCGCGCGGTCAAGCTCTACGCGCGCAGCCGCGACGTTCCCGAGGCCGATCTCCGCCCCCCTGTCGAGGTGTCGCTGGGAGAGGTAGGGGAAGACCAGCGACGCGAACGCAACCACGAAGAGCGTGCCGAGGATCGCGGCGATCGCATACCTGGCTCCCCGACCCACCCTCGGCAGCGTCCTGCTGCCGCCCCCGGCGACGATCCCGACCAGCGGCAGAGCAAGGGCCGGCGCCGCGAGCGCCGGAAATTCCTCCAGCCAGTCGAACGAGGCATGGACGAAGAAGTAGACCGAGATCGCCGCGCAGGCGGCGATCAGGCCTCGGCCCAGCTCGTCGAGGCGGCGCCAGGCAACGACCAGGCCAGTCGCGATCGCAGCCAGGTAGGCGAGCAGCAGCGCGAACGCGACCAGGCCGCCCTCGGCCAGTGCCCGGAGCCAGATGTCGTGCGTGTACTTCGAAGGCTTGTCGAAGCGGCGTTCAGCCGAGTAGATCGCCTCATAGCTGCCGGCTCCAGCTCCGGCGACCGGCGTGCGGCGGAACTGGTCGACGGCGACCCGCCAGTAGTCGTAGCGCTGGTCGCTTTCGGAGGAGATCAGGCGCGCCCCGTCGGTGCGCGGCACGTCTTCGGAGGACTTGAAGGTCTGCCAGCGATCGCCGATGTCGTCGGCGATGTTGCCGGCATTGATCGCCGCCAGCGCCAGGCAGACGACGAGCACGGTGGCGATCGCCCCGCCGACGCCCACCCGAACACGACGAATCGACCCCTCTCCAGGGCTTAGGGCCGTGCCCTCCAGCGCCGCCCAGAGCATTCCCAGGGCAGCGGCACCGAAAGCGGCGAAGAACATGACCCTTACCGCGTCGTCCAGCGCCGCGCCGAGGTCCAAGCCCACCGGCACCCGCCCCGCTTCGGTCGCTTCGGCGAGGTCGATACCGACGGTGTAGACGTCGTAGATCGTGCCGATCGAGAGCGCCACGGCAGCCGCAACCACGAGCAGGGGCGGGACCAGGCGCAGGCGGCTGGGGAAGACGCAGACGAAGACCAGGATCCCGGCTACGAAGCCGATCACGGCCGCGCGGCTCTGGGGCAGCAGGGCGAACTCGATCAGGAAGACGGCCGCGGCGAGGAAGCAGACTCGCTCGGCGATCCCCGAATCTCGTCGAGAGCAGAGCCAGAGGGCCGGGAAGAACGCCATCACCGGCAGCGCCGAGACCCCGTTCGAGTAGCCGATCGGGTCGAGGTACCGGCCCTCGATGAAGTAGTCGGCAAGCGAGCCGGTCGTCGCGCTGAGCAGGCTGATCGCGCAGACGGCGACGACGCCGGCGACCCAGAGGCCGAGCGCGACCCGCGCCGAGGACGGCGTCCAGGGCAGCAGCGAGACGGTCCAGACCAGCGCCAGGTAGAGGAGCAGCTTGTTGCTGGACTCCCAGCCCGCACCCGGCGAGGCGGACCAGGCGAGAGAAACGAAGTTCCAGGCGACGAGAGCGGCGAAGGCGGCAAGCGCGGCCTGCGCGGGGCGCGAGACGGGCACGAGGCGGCCGGTGCCCAAAACGGTTACCGCGAGCAGCCCGAGAGCGGCCAGCGCGCTCGGATACCAGGCGTTCGGGAAGTAGGCGCCGTCGAAATGGGCCCACGCCACCCAGGCGGCGATCGCGATCGCCGCCGGCAGGAAGGGGATGACCCGTCTCAAGCTGTCGGGCTCGGTCAAGGACCTTCGTGGGTGAATCGCCACACCTTGCCGCCCGCCTCGTCTAGTGGTCCGAGATCCACGAGGTAGAGAGTCTGATCCCCGGCGGGGACGGCACGGTCGACCGGGCCCTCGGTGACCATCACGGGACTGGTGAAGCCGCTGCCGAAAGTGCTCACGTCGAGCTTTTCGTCAGCAACGCCGGTGAGCACGCGAACGATGTCGCCGCTGGGGTAGTCGCCGTAGTAGAAGGCGGCTTGGCCCGCCGCCGGCTTCCAGGGCGAGGGGTACGCCGAGCCGGTGTAGAAGGCCCCGCCGATGATCGCGTGGTCGACTCCACTGCTGTCGTACTCGTGCAGCGGCGCCAGGGGAGAGGAGAAGCCGCACTCGCTCGGGTAGAGGGCCTTGTAAGGGCTTTCGGGCGTCCCCTCGTAGCAGGGCCAGCCGTAGTTGGGCACGACCCCCGGGCTGGCGGTACCGGGAATCTTGTCGAGCTCCTCCCAGGCGCCCCAGCCGACGTCGGTCGCGTACCAGCTGCCAGGGGAGTTGGGACGCTCGGCGAGGCGGAACGGGTTGCGGAGGCCCATCGCCCAGGTACGCGCCCGGGGGCTGGACTTGTCGACCTGGCCGGCGTATTCGGGATTGCCGGGCACGCCTTCGCCGGTAGCCGGATCGACCCGCAGGATCTTGCCCGCGAGCGAGTCGGGGTCGACCGAGCGCAGGGCGAGCGGATCCGTACCGCCGGCGCCGGGGCCCTCCGGGCTGGCACCGTCGGGGGTCGAGATCCAGAGCATGCCGTCGGAGCCGATCTGAAGGCTCCCGGCCGAGTGGGTGTAAGCGTCTGACGGGAGGCAATCGGAGCCGGGGGCCGGCGGGCAGGTGTCCCCGGTCCCGGGCGCCGGGGCGTCGGCGCCGACGAGGACCTTGCGTTCGGGATCGCCGAGATGCGCGGTGCCGTCGGGGTCGAGCTTGAAACGCTCGACCCGGGAGACGGTGCGGTCGCCGAAAGTGTCGGCTTTCTGCACCGTGTAATAGACGTAGAAGAAGCCGTTCGTTTCGAAGTCGGGGTCGAGGACGAAGCCGAGCAGGCCCTGGTCGTTCGGACCGCTGTTGACGAGGTTTTCGATGTCGAGCACCTCTTCGAAGGAGCCGGCGTTGCCGGCACCCTCGGCGGCTTCGCTGTCAAGCCTGACCACCTTGCCGTCGCGCAGCGTCACGTACATGTCGCCGTTCGCGGCGACATCGACCGCCGTGGGGCCGTCGAGCCCCGAGGCGACTTCGACCGCGTCGAAGCCCGCGGGCAGCTGCACGTTGCTGCCGACGCCTCCGAAGGACTCCTGCGGCACGTCGCGGTAGTCGGTCTGGTAGACGGCGTTGACTTCGTCGAAGCGAACGTCGTGGGGTGCCAGCTCCGCCCGGCTCGTCTCGTTGACCAGGGAGAGCCATGCTTCCGGCATGCTGCCCGGCAGCGCGCGATCCGTGCCGGGACCGGGGTCCAGGTCCAGCACCTGGTCGACGTCGGGTTCGGCCGTGTTGGGCTTGTAGCGAACCTCGTAGCGACCCGGCGCGCTCATTTCGATGGTCATGTAGACGTTCTGCAGGCCCACTGTGGTCAGGTCGCCCGAAGCGGCGATCACGTGATCCGCCCCCGCTGAGGCACTGTCCCTGGCGACGACGATCGCGTCGCCGTCAGCGTCGCTGCGCAGCTCGACCGAGATCCAGGGGGCCTCCGAGCCGCGCAGGTCCACGACCGTCCCCTCTTCTTCGTCGCGGATCCCGGCGGGATGGTCGACGGAGAGGTTGAGCTGGGCGGCGACGTGCGTGTCGAGCGTCGAGGGGTTGATCGGGACAAGGGCCCTCGTTTCAACCACGGTCGCTTCCCCTTCGCGCCAGGTGAGCGCAATCGGGGTCTGGTAGACGGCGACCTCGCCGACGTACTCGCCTGCGCCGGACAGCCCATCGCTGTCGATCGTGCTTCGCAGAGAGCCGGACTGGGCGCTGCTGCTGCCGCACTGGGTGCAGTTCTGCTCGACCTGGGCCCAACCCTCGACGTTGGGGACCTTTCCGGCGCCGCGCACCGCCAGGGTGTTCGATCCGGGCACGTGACCTGCGTCGGTGACCACGTCGGTGCGATACAGGTAGTCGGTTCCCTTGGCGACTCGCTCGTTGTCCTGGATGATCCCCGCGGTCGGCGAGCTGCTGTTGCCGACCAGGTGGTAGGTGCTGTCGGGTTCGTCGCGCTTCTTGCGCAGCAGGCAGACCACTTTGAAGTCCGTCCCCGCAAAGGCGCCGTGCCCGACTTTCGGCCGACCCTCGTTGATTACGTTGGCGAGGCCCTCGAGGCTCGACGTCAAGCCGGTCCCGCCGAGGGCCGGACCGCGGGAGTTGCAGTCGAAGGCCGGCTCTTCGTCAGGGGGAGGCGGTGGGGGCAACGCCCCACCACCGCCACTGCTCAGCGGGTTGAGCGGGTCGGCGTCGTCGCTGTCGAGGACCCCGTCTCCGTCCGTATCCGCCTTGCGCGGGTCCGTCCCCTCCCGGATCTCCTTCTCGTTTGCCCAGCCGTCGCCGTCGTCGTCGAAGAAGACCGAGAAGCGGGTCGGCTTGCTGCGCCCGTGGCGGTTGACAACCTGCAACGGACCGCTGACCGCCCCGCCGCCGTTGCCCTTGAACTTGGCGAACGGTGCACGCAGGGTTATCTTCTGCCCGCGAGCGACCGTCCCATGGACCTCAACGTCATCGGAGCTCCCCGGACGCCCTCGAAAGACGATGACGTTGCGGTTCGCCCCGGGCACGAATCCGCGACCCTTGACGACCAGCTTCACATTGCGCTGGAGCTCGTGCGGCGAGGCGCTGCCGATGGCCGGTCGTCCGCCGTCGGCCGCCTGCGCGGGGGCAGCAGCGCCCCAGATCAGAGCCGGCGATAGCAAGGTCGCAGTCACTACGGTGCGGCGAAACAAGGATCTCAAGCTGGCCGACAAGGCACAAAAGCCTACGACACCGAGCCTTTCCGCATGCAGACAGTCAAACGTTTTTTTCACAAACACTTCGACGAATTGGCGTAGCGTCCCTATCATGTCGCCCTTGGGGCTTGCATGGCCTTTCCCCAATCTCCGTAGTTTTTCTTAATTCAAGTCCTTGGGGTCCCTTGCCGAAAGTCTTCCTAACCGGCCATGACTCCCGATAACAAACACGAACTGCACATGATCCATTCGGCCCCCGGAGTCGAAAGTCAACCTATGGCTGGCGCCCCCACCACGAAGGCGGCCCCCCTATCGGACTTCTCCGCCGATTCCTGGCCCGCTCCCTCCCCGGCATTGGACGTCCGAGAGAGGCTCAATGCATTTGCGATTCGCGCCATAGACGTCTTGATCTCGGCGATCTTGCTGGTCCTGCTCCTGCCGGTGATCCTGGTCGCGGTGATCGTGATCAGGGTCGACTCCCCCGGCGCCGCGTTCTTCCGCGTCGACCGAGTCGGCTTCCACGGGCGCTCACTGCGGATGCTGAAGTTCCGCAAGATGCGCGACGACGCTGCCGGGCCCAACCTGACGACCGACGACGACCATCGCTTCACCCGGGTCGGCGTCCTGCTCGCCAAGCTCAAGATCGACGAGCTGCCGCAGCTGTGGCACGTGTTGCGGGGACAAAAGAGCCGCGTCGGCCCCCGCCCCGAGGACCCGGAATTCGTCGTCATGCACGAGCAGGTCTACAGGATCATCCTCGGCGTAAGGCCTGGCATAACCGGCCTCTCGCAGATCGCCTTCGCCGAGGAGAGCAGGATCCTCGATGACGATGACCCTCACAGCCATTACGTGGGCAAGATCCTGCCCCAGAAGGTCCTGCTCGACGAGATGTACGCGGAAGAGCGCAGCCTCAAGCTCAACCTCAGGATCCTGTTCTGGACGACGGCGGCCGTGATCATGCGACGCCAGGTCGCCGTACATCGGGACTCAGGCAGGATGAACCTCCGCAGAAGGGAACCGGCATGAACAAGAAGGCAGTCATCCTCGCAGGCGGCAAGGGATCCCGACTCGCGCCGTACACCACGGTACTGCCGAAGCCCCTCTTGCCGGTCGGCGACTGCGCGATACTCGACGTGGTCGTACGCCAGCTGCGCAACGACGGTTTCAATGATCTGACCTTCGCGGTCGGCTACCTCGCCCACCTGATCCGCGCCGTCTTCAGCGACGGCTCCGGCCACGACGTCTCGATTGCCTACCACGAAGAGAAGGCCCCGCTGGGCACAGCCGGCGCCCTAGCCACGGTCGAGGGGCTCGACGAGACCTTCCTGGCGATGAACGGCGACGTGCTCACGGCGCTCGACTACGGCGAGCTCTACCGCACCCATCAAGCCTCTGGCAACCTGTTGACGATCGCCACCCACCGGCGCGTGGTCAGCACCGACTACGGAGTGATCCACGTCAACGGCAGCACCGGGGAGACCAGCCAGGTGACCGGGTACGAAGAGAAGCCGGAGATCCCCTACGTGGTCAGCATGGGCGTCTACGTGGCCGAGCCGGAGGTCCTTTCCTTCATTCCCCAGGGCGAGCACTTCGACGTCCCGGAGCTGGTCGTCAGCCTGCTCGAGGCTGGCAAGCCCGTCGGCTCCTACCTCTACGAGGGATTCTGGCTCGATATCGGTCGCCACGACGACTACGAAAAGGCGATCGCCGAGTACGAGCAGCGCAAGGACGAGCTCTTCCGCACCCCCGACGCGGCCGGCGCCTGAAGCGCGGCGCGGCGCCGATGCCCGTCCCCCCCAAGGTCGCCTGCGTCAGCAGCGCACGCGCCGCCCACCACCCGCGCCATCACTACAGGCTGGCGGCCTCGCTGGCCGCGGCGGGATATGACGTCACGATGTTCGCCCAGCCGGACCTCACGCCGGGGCACGCGGACGCGGTGCCTGTCAACTACCTCCCGATCCGCTCCAACCGCCTGACGCGGATCGGCAGCGCACCGCTCTCGCTGTTGCGCGCGTTGCGGTCGCGGCCCGACGCGATCTACGCGCTCACCCTCGACCTCCTGCCCTGGGCCGCGCTGCTGCGAGCCCTCCGACCGGGCATCGTGGTCGTATACGACAGCAACGACGAGTACGACACCTTCATGCTGATCAAGGAGTGGCTGCCACGCCCGGTGCGCCCGGTGCTGCGGCGGGTCTTCCGCTGGCTCGAGCCCTGGCTCGCCAGGCGTCTCGACGCGGCGACCACGGCGCTGCCGGCGACCCAGGAGAAGTTCGTCGCGGCGGGAGTGCACTCGACGCTGGTGCGGAACTTCCCCCCGGCCGAGATCGCCGACGGCTCGCCTCACGGACCGGACTTCGACCACGACGTGCTGCTCGGTGGCAGCCTGCCGGAGGAACAGATCCCGCTGCTGGCCGAGACGGCGCGCCTGCTGAAGGAGCGGCAGGGCAAGCCGGTGCGCTGGCTTACGGTCGTTCGCAACTGCGGCGAGGCGGACCGGGAACTGCTGGAGCGGCTGCTGGGAGAGGCGGGCGTGCGCGAGGACTTCGACCTGCGCTACAACCGCCCCTTCACCGAGATGAAGGAGCTGATGGCGCGCTCCCGGATCGGCTTCGTGCTCTACCCCTCGGGGGTCAACTACGCCTCGCGGATCCCGATCCGCATCTTCGAGTACATGGCGGCCGGGGTTCCGTTCGTCGCCAGCGACCACCCGACGACGCACCTGTTCACCGAGGGCCACAACGTCGCCGAGCTCGTCCCGGCCGGCGACACCGCCGCCTTCGCGGAGGCGCTGGGCAGCCTGCTCGACGATCCTGAGCGCCAGCGGGCGATGAGCCTGAAGGGTCCGGAGCTGGTCCGCGAGAGCTACAACTGGGAGCTGGAGTCGCGCCGGCTGACCGACGTGTTCGACTCGTTGTTGGGCGGGAAGGTCCGCCGCAACGCCTCCTCCGGGGAGACCGGCGGCTCCCAGCCGAGCAGCGCCATCGCGCGCGAGACGTCGTAGCGCAGGCGCTTCAGGCTCGGTTCCATCACGTAGGGCTGCAGGAAGGCCGGCGGCGCCGTGCGCCCGCCGCTGCGCGCTTCTGCCCGCTCCAGGAAGCGGGCGACGAGCCGGTAAGCCCACAGTGGAAAGGGGATGACCTTCAACTGGGGATCCGCTTCGCGCCAGGCGCTCAGGTAGGCGCGCTGGGTCGGCGGGGAGGGATCGACGGCGTTGAACGTCTCCCCCACCGCCGCGGGGTTGTGACCGCATTCCGCGAGCAGCGAGGCGGTGTTCTCGACGTAGTTGAGCGGCATCGGGATGCTGCCCCCGAGCATGAGCACCGCGTGCTCCCCGAGAGGGCGGCCGAGGCGGTACTGGAAGCGCCGCTCTTTGGCGTAGATCGCGCCTGGCCTGACGACGACCAACTCGACCCCGTCCATCGTCCCGAGACGATCGCGGACCAGGCGCTCCTGCAGCAGCTTCGTCCATGCGTAGTCGTCGCGCCTCCCCGGCTCGGGCTCGAGCGGAGTCGACTCGTCGAGCGTGGTGCCGCGGGCGAGCTGGTTCGCGCCGTAGACGGCGAAGCTCGAGACGTGGACGAAGCGGCCGCGCCATCCGGCGGCGGCGAGGGCATCGAGCAGGTTCTCCGTGGCCGCGACGTTGCTCTCGAACGCCTCGCGCCAGCCCGAGCCGGCAGCGGCGACCAGGTGGTAGATCGCGTCAAACTCCGCCAGCGAAGCCGAGAGCCCCTCCGGCGGGCGCCTCAGGTCGCAGGCGAGCACGGCGGGGTCGCCGTCGCGGGACTCGCGCCGGGCCGCGCTCGAGGGCCGCATCATCGCCGTCACCGAGTCACCGCGCGCCTCCAGCTCGGTGACCAGGTGCCGACCGAGGAAGCCGCTGCCGCCAGTTACGAGCGCCTTCAAACCTGACGCCCCTCTTCGAAGAGCCCCTCGACCAGCCGGTTGGTCGCGTCCATCTGGGCGAGCGGGATCGGCGACGGGCCACCGTCCGCGACGGCGGCGTAGAAATTGTCCAGCAGCCGCGCGAACCCCTCGAAGTAGGAGTGGCGGTCGGTCGCCGCCCGACCCACCTGCGCCGCCGCGGCGCCAAGACGGCCGATGCCCTGCCGTACTTCTCCGCTGAGCTTGGAAAGTGGTGAGCCGCCGGCAATGACCTGCAAGCGCTGGCCGAAGACGTCGCATTCGAGTGTCCCCTCACTGCAACGCAGCAGCCAGGTGAACTGCGACGGCTGTGAACGAGTCGTGATCGAGAGCGTCGCCGAGACGCGGTCGTCGCCGATCATGGCGCGCAGCTCGTCGTTGCCCGGCATGCCGGGCTGGAGCTGGCGCTGGCTCACCGCGAGCGAGCTCCACTCCTCGAGCACCGCGGTCACGATCGAGGCTGGGTGGCTGGCAAAGTTGCGCAGGGCGCCGCCGGGCATGTCGTGGGCGAAGTGGCGGATGTCGGGGTCTCCGTAGGCCGCCCGGCCCAGGCCCACGCCCATCGAGACGTCGAGGTTGACGGCCTCGCCGAGCTGCCCCGAGCGGTAGAGGTCGAGGCCCCGCCGGGTCGAGTCCATGAACAGGTAGTTGTAGTTCTCCGTCAGCAGCAGGCCACGCGCGACCGCTTCGTCGCGCATCTGCTCGTACTCGGCCAGGCTTGGGGCAATCGGCTTCTCGGCGAAGACGTGGGCGCCTGCCTGCAGCGCCCCGCCGACCAGCGCGACGTGGGTGGCCGGCGGCGCCAGCACGTGGACGACATCGGGTTGTGTCTCGCCGAGCATGCGGTCGTAATCGGTGAAGCCAGGACCAACCGAGTAGCGCTCGCAGACCGCGTCGACCAACGTTTGCGAGAGGTCGCAGACGCCGGCGACCTCCACTCCCGGCAGGCGGTGCAGCTTGACCAGGTGCTCTTCGGCGATCCCCCCCAGCCCCACCACGGCAGTTCGGATCGGCGTCATCCGATCAGCTCCAGGATGCGCCGGGCAACGTTGGCGTCGCCGAACCGCGCCCGGGCCGCGTCGCGCACACCCTCTGGGTCTGGGAGAGCACCACTCCCCGCACGTTCGACCGCGTCGGCCAGCGCCGCCGCATCGCGGGGCTCAACCAGCATCCCGGTTCGCTCGTCGATGATCTCGGAGAATGGGTAGAGGTCGAAGGCGAGCGCCGGCACGCCCCTGCCGAGCGCCTCGAACAGAGCATATCCCCACTCCTCGTAAAGGCTCGGAAAGACGAGTAGGTCGGTCTCTCGGGCGAGCAGATCGAGATACTCGTCGCGGGGAATCCTGCCCAGCACCCTCACCTCGATGCCGGCGCTGCGCATCCGCTCCACCCCCTGCTCGAGACTCGGGTCCATACCGCCGACCAGCGTCAGCTCGAGCCGGCGGTGCACCGCCGGCAGGGCCTCGAACAGGAAGCGCAGGCCCTTGCGCTTAAGCGTCAGGGGGTGGCTACAGAACGCGAGTCGCAGAACCTCCCCGCCGCGGGTCAAGAGCGGCTCGGAGCCGACCTCGATCGGGGGCGGGACGCAGACGGCGTCGAAGCCGCGGCTGCACAGCGCGGCGGCAGCCGCCTCGGTATTGGCAAACACGAGATCGGCGCGGCGGTAGCCGGCGAGGTCACTGAAGTGCGACTGGACGTGAACGACCAAGGAGACCGGATACAGAAACCAGCGAGCGGTGAAGGGAAGCAGTGTCCGCAGGCGGGCGAGAAGTCGCGGCGGGTGGAACCAGGCCTGGACCGAGACGTGCGGCCCGCGGGGCAGGAGGGCGGCCATGCCGGGGCTGAGGACGTGCAGCGCGTCGACGGGGTGCTGCTTCAGCGCCTCGGCCAGGCGCCGCGAGATTGCTAGCCGGGCCACCAGGAAGAGCGCGGTCGAGCCTACTCTTCCCCGCAGCAGCCGCGGGATCGGGCGCAGCCTGACGACCCGATCGGAGATCGCCTCGGCGCGATCGGGGAGCCGGCTGCCGGCGAGCGCGAACAGGGTCACGTCGACTCCCGCCTCGTCGAGCGCGAGGGCGGTGTCGACGGTTGCCACGGCGAGCCCGCTGGGCTCGTCGGCGAAGACCCCGATCCCTAGACGCAAGGCCTCATCAGGCGACCGCCTGAACGGGCAGGATGTCGGGCATGGAGATCGATCGCCACGGCGGCGAGTCTAGCGACGCCCCCGCTTCCAACCGTCGATTCGGACTGCGTTCGCGTCGCCTGCATCCGTTCTTTCAAGATGTCTCGGTAACGCTCCTGGCGCAGGCCTGTGTCGCCATCGGCGGCCTGCTGCTCGCACGGCTCCTGGCACGCAACGCCGGGGCCGACGGCTTCGCCTCCTACTCGCTCGTCAAGCAGGCAGCCAACATCCTCTTCCCGGTCGTCACCGTAGGGCTCGTCGGTGGGCTGCCGCGCTACCTGGCCCTGCCCGCCGACCGCGACGATCCGAGCGCGGGCTCCTACCTGGTCGCGGCCGCGGCGATCTGCTGGGGCGCGACCGCGATCGCGGTCGCCGCCGCGCTGGCCGCGCCCGACGCCGTCGCGGCTCTCTTCTTCGGCAGCTCGGACGCCAGCGAGTACGTGCTGCCGTTCGCCCTCCTCCTCGCGGCCACCTCCAGCTTCTACATCGCCTACGGCTACTTTCGCGGCCTCCTGCGCCTGCGCATGGGCAGCCTCCTTCAGGTCGCGGCCCTCGGCGCGCTGCCGCCCGTCGTCGTCGCCCTCGGCCCCGGCGAGCCGGTCGATCGCCTGATCGTCACGATGGCGATCGGTACCGCGGTCCTCTCGCTGGCGGCAATCGCCGTCCCCCTGGCCCGCGGACTCGGGACGGCACACCGACCGACACTGCGGACCGCCGCGCGTCGCCTCTGGGGATACGGGCACCGCCGCGTGCCCGGCGAGATGGCGCAGCTCGGCCTCTTTGTGCTGGTGCCGGTGCTCGCTGCCCACGTCGCCTCGCTGCGCGAGGTCGCCTACCTCAGCGCCGGCCAGCAGATCCTCAGCATCGTCTCCCTCGCGGTCCTGCCACTCGGGCTCGTCCTGCTCCCGTCGCTGACCCGGATGTGGGCGGAGGACCGCGAGCGCACCGCCGAGCACGTCGCCCAGCTGAGCTCCTTCGCGGCCAGCCTGGCGCTCTTCGCCAGCGTCCAGGCGGTGCTCTACGCGGGGATCGCGGTGACGGCCTGGCTGGGCCCGGAATTCGAGGACGCAGGATCGGTGCTGACGGTGACGGTGGCGCCGACGGCGCTCTTCGTCGTCTATCTGATGCTGCGCAGCCCGCTCGACGCGGTCGCGGTCAAGTCCTACAACTCGCGCAATAACCTCGTCGCACTCTCGGTGTTCGTCGCCGTCGCTGCCCTGCTCCTCGGCCTCGACCTGAC